>WNFI01656825.1_pt1 | contig 24691 bp, 23 predicted proteins | sample 5400471 | NCBI WGS metagenome assembly WNFI01 (sample SAMN13153348, study PRJNA577476) | soil metagenome | isolation source: 100 cm saprolite on Douglas fir-dominated hillslope | place: USA:California | collected 2013-09-17 | reverse complement strand
AACCACGCGCCGGCGCCGTTCCTCCGCCGCGTGGCGAATCGGCCGCGGCAATCATCCGGTCGGCGTTGTGCATCGAGCCGCGCGGCGGGACCCTATACATCTTCATGCCCCCGGCCGAGGCGATCGAGGAGTATCTCGATCTGGTTGCCGCGATCGAAACCACGGCCCGGGCGCTCGGCATGCGCGTCCTGCTCGAAGGCTATCCGCCGCCGGCCGACCCACGGCTGCTCTGCGTCCTCGTCACTCCCGACCCGGGTGTGATCGAGGTAAACGTGCAGCCGGCCTGCAACTGGAATCAGCTGGTCGAGCAGACGACGGAGCTGTACGAGGATGCGAGGCTTTCCGGACTCGCGCCTGAGAAGTTCATGCTCGACGGGCGCCACACCGGAACGGGCGGCGGCAATCACTTCGTCCTGGGCGGCGCGACGCCGGCAGACAGCCCGTTCCTGCGCCGCCCCGACCTGCTGCGTAGCCTGATCACCTACTGGCACAATCACCCGTCGCTGTCGTACCTCTTTTCCGGGTTATTTCTCGGGCCGACGAGTCAGGCGCCCCGGATCGACGAAGGGCGGCACGACAGCCTCTACGAGATCGAGATTGCGTTCTCACGCTTCGCGCCGCCCGACAGCCCGACGCCGTCCTGGTTCGTCGATCGCGCGCTGCGTCATCTCCTCGTTGATGTGACCGGCAACACACACCGGGCCGAGTTCTGCATCGACAAGCTCTACTCGCCGGACCTCTCGTCGGGCCGGCGCGGCCTTCTCGAGCTGCGCGCTTTCGAGATGCCGCCCGACGCCCGCATGAGCGTCGCGCAGCAGCTCCTGCTGCGTGCCCTGATCGCCCGCTTCTGGCGCGAGCCGTACGACGCCGGGCTGACGCGCTGGGGCACCGAGCTGCACGACCGGTTCATGCTCCCGTACTTTGTCGCGCTCGACTTCGACGACATCATCGAGGAGACCAGGCGGGCCGGCTACACGTTGTCGGCCGACTGGTTCGCGCCGCACCTCGAGTTCAGATTTCCGGTGGCCGGCGAGCTGTCGGCGCGCGCCATTCACTTGACGCTGCGCCAGGCGCTCGAGCCGTGGCACGTGCTGGGAGAGGAAGGGGCGGCGGGTGGCACGGCGCGCTTTGTCGATTCGTCGCTCGAGCGCCTGCAGGTGCTGGTGACGGGACTGACCGGCGATCGCTTCGGGGTCACCTGCAACGGCCGGCCTCTGCCGCTGCAGCCGACGGGGCCGAACGGCGAGTTCGTCGCCGGGGTCCGCTACCGCGCCTGGCAGCCGCCGTCCGCCCTTCACCCGACGATTCCGGTGCACGCCCCGCTCACGTTCGACATCGTCGACACCTGGATGGAGCAGTCGGTCGCGGGCTGCCAGTATCACGTGATGCATCCAGGCGGACGCAATTACGATCAATTCCCGGTCAACAGCTACGAAGCCGAGAGCCGGCGGCTCGCCCGCTTCACGCATCTCGCCCGCACGCCGGGGCGTGTGCGCGCCGGCCGCGCCGAGCGGAGCCGCGAATTTCCCTACACGCTGGATCTCCGGACCTCTCCGTGAAGAGACTCTCTCTGTCGCCGGACTACGTCGTCCCCGACGGGCACTTCGACGAGATGCGCACCGGAGACGGCGCGCTGCGACAACCCTGGGCCGAATTCGCCGCCTCGACCGAGATGCACGCGGATTACCTGTCCCAGGCCCAGAAGCGCGTCGCGCGTCAAATCGACGAGAACGGCGTTACCTACAACGTCTACGCCACCGCCGACGGTTCACAGCGCCCGTGGAGCCTCGACGTCCTCCCACTCATCGTGAAAGCGCAGGAGTGGGAGCGGCTCGGTCGCGGCCTGCGCCAGCGCGCGCGGCTGCTGAACGCCATCGCGGCCGACATCTACGGCCCTCAGACGCTGCTGCGTGAGCGCCTGCTGCCGCCGGCGCTGGTCCTCCGGCATCCGGGCTTCCTTCGTGCCTGCCATGGCGCTCGTCCGGCGGACGGCGTGTTTCTGCACTTGGTCGCGTTCGACCTCGCGCGCGGCGCCGATGGCGAGTGGCGAGTAGTGGGAACCCGCACGCAGGCGCCATCCGGCGTCGGCTACGCGCTGGAGAACCGCGCCATCGTGTCGCGGCTGTTGCCCGATGCGTTTCACGCGCTCCGCGTCCATCCGCTATCGTCCTTTTTCCATGAGCTGCGGCAGATCCTGTTCGCCGGCGCGCCCTCGAACGGCGGTGCGCCGCACGTCGTGGTGCTCACGCCGGGACCGTACAACGAAACCTACTTCGAACACGCGTACCTCTCCCGGCAGCTCGGGTTTCCCCTCGTCGAGGGCGGCGACTTGACCGTGCGCGACAATCGCGTCTTCCTGAAGACGGTCTCCGGTCTCCGCCCGGTCCACGCGATCCTGCGCCGGCTCGACGACGACTATTGCGATCCTCTGCGCTCGAGACGCCGACCATCGCGACGTGGTGGTGCGGCGAAGCCGCCGCGTTCGCCGACGCGCGTCGGCGCCTCGCCGAAGGGGTCATCAAGCCGGCGTTCGCCGACGCATCGATGGAGCCGGTGTTCCTCTCCGATCTCGACGCCGACGCGCGCCGCGCATGGGCGGAGCGGCTGGGCACGACGCCGGACGCGTACGTCGTGGAGGAGTTCCTGCCCCTGTCGCACGCGCCCGTCTGGCACGACGGGCGCCTCCGGAGCCGCGCGCTGATGTTGCGCGTCTTTCTGCTGGCGGACGGTCAGGGGGGCTACCGCGTGATGCCGGGCGGACTGTCGCGCATCGCCGGCGAGGAGCATCGCCTCGTCGTATCGGGGCAGCGGGGCGGCAGCAGCAAAGACACGTGGGTGCTCTCGGACGTTCCGGTCCTGCCGTCGCCGCCGGTCGAGCGCCGCGTGCGGCCGCGTGAGGGACGTGGGGAAGACCAGACCTCGAGCCGCGCCGCAGAGCATCTTTTCTGGTTGGGACGATATGCGGAGCGGAGCGAGAACTGCGCGAGGATGCTCCGTTCGGTGCTGGGCCGGCTCACCGATGTCGGCGGCGTTCCGGCCGGTCTTCATCCGGCATTGCTGCGCGCGTGCGTCCGTCAGAGCCTGCTCGAGCCGCCCGCCCACGAGCCGCCGTCTGACGGCAGCGCCTCCGCGATCGGCCACGACCTGATCGCCGGCCTTGGCGATCGTCAGGATCGCCGCAGCCTCGGCTTCAACGTCGAACAGACCGTCCGCGTCGCCGGCACGGTGCGCGACCGCCTGTCGACCGACAACTGGCGCGTCCTCAACCGCCTGCTGCAGCTGTTCACGCGGGACTCGCGCGCGCTCGATCTCGACGCCGCCCTCGAGCTGATCGACGACGCGCTGGTGTCGCTGGTCGCGGTCGGCGGCTTGGAAATGGCGCACATGACGCGCGACGACGGCTGGCGGTTTCTCAGTCTGGGCCGTCACCTCGAACGCCTCCACTTCGTCTCCACCACGCTCGGCGACATCGTCCCGGATCAGGCGGAGGAGGCGGGGCTGCTCGAATGGTTGCTGGAGCTGTCGGACAGCCTGCTGACCTACCGCGTCCGCCACATGCGGCACCCGGAATGGGAATCGGTCGTCGACCTGATGCTCGTCGACGAGCGGAACCCTCAGTCGGCCATGTTCCAGCTCGCGAAGCTCGCCCAGCACGTGCGTCTGTTGCCGGATGCCGGGTTAATCGACGTATTGGGCGAGGTGGACCGGCTGCTGCACGAGTGCCGCCGCGGCGTCGACGACCGCGAGGGGGAATTGTTCGGCGGCGGAGAGCGGCGGCTCGAAGCGCTGCTGACCGGCTGTCAGCGCGTCTCGATACGCCTCGGCCACGCGCTCTCGCTCCGCTACTTCAGTCACGTGGACGATCTGCCGCGTGCAACGGTCGGCGTGTGATCACCGCCCTCTACCGCATCGAGCACGAGACGCGCTACGTCCATTCGACCGGCGTCTCGACGTCGCAGCACGTCGCGTACCTGACGCCGCGTACGCTGCCGCGTCAGCGCCTGCGCTGGCACGAGCTCGTCGTCGAACCGGCGTCTGCCAGCCGCATGCAGCGGATCGACTACTTCGGCAATGCCGTCGACCAGTTCACGATTCTGACCCCGTACGATGACATGCGCGTTGTGGGGAGAAGCGTCGTGGAAGTGACCGGGACCGAGACGCCGGTCGTGCCCGACGCCGGTGCGGCGTGGGAAACGGTCCGCGACGAGCTCGTCTACCAGCCCGGCGGCGTATACGAGGATGCCGCGGAGTTCAGCTATCCGTCTCCCTACGCCGTCACCGCTCCTGAACTGGCCGCCTTCGCCGGTGTGTCGTTTGTCCCGGGCCGCGCGCTGGTCGCGGCTGCGGCCGATCTGATGCACCGAATCCACGAGGAGTTCACCTTCGACAAGGGGGCGACGACGATCGCCACGCCGGTCACGCGCGTGCTCGCCGAGCGCCACGGCGTTTGCCAGGACTTCGCGCACCTGCAGATCGGCTGCCTGCGATCGCTCGGGCTCGCCGCACGCTACGTCAGCGGCTACCTCTTGACCGAGCCGCCTTCCGGACAGCCGCGGCTCGTGGGTGCCGATGCCTCTCATGCTTGGCTCTCGGTCTGGTGTCCACGGCTGGGCTGGGTAGATCTGGATCCGACCAACGACGTCCTGCCGTCCCATCGCCATGTAACGCTCGCCTGGGGGCGTGATTACGGCGATGTCAGCCCGCTCCGCGGCGTCGTCCTCGGCGGCGGCGATCACACGCTGCATGTCGGCGTCAGCGTGACGCCGGCAAAGTGACGATTGTTCTTGCCTCACCCCGGCAACGCGAGCATGCTGGAAGTCCCCCATCAACGCCCGTGTGAAAGTTGGGCCTCCCTTGACGACCATGCAGATTCGCGTCGGCTACGAACTGATCTACGAGTGTCCCCAGCCGACGCCGATGGCGCTGCTGTTGAACATCCATCACACCCGCGCCGGCGATATCGTCGTCGCCGACAGGATGACGGCGGACCCCGTCGTCCCGGTCAATTCTTACAGGGACAGCTTCGGCAACTGGTGCACCCGCATTGTCGCGCCGGCCGGCCGGTTGCGGCTGTCCGCCAGCGCTCTGCTGAACGACACAGGCCAGCCCGACCCGATCGCTCGGTCGGAGTACCAGCACCCGGTCGAAGAACTTCCCGAGGAGTCGCTGATGTTCCTCCTCGGAAGCCGATACTGCGAGACCGATCGGCTGACGGGCATCGCGTGGGATCTGTTCGGCAAATCGCCGACCGGCGCCCGCCGCGTCCAGGCCATCTGCGACTACGTCCATCACCACATCGCCTTCAGCTATCAGGATGCCCGACCGACGCGAACGGCATGGGAGGCTCTCCAGGAAGGCAGAGGGGTGTGCCGTGACTACGCGCATCTGGCGGTCGCGTTCTGCCGCTGCATGAACATTCCGGCGCGCTACTGCACCGGCTACCTCAGTGATATCGGCATCCCGCCGCCGTACGGTCCGATGGATTTCGCCGCCTGGTTCGAGGCCTATATCGGGGGGCATTGGCACACGTTCGACCCGCGGAACAACATCCCGCGGATCGGCCGCGTGCTCATCGCCCGCGGCCGGGATGCGACGGATGTGGCGATCAGCAACACGTTCGGTCCGACCACGCTCGCGGGCTTCACGGTCTGGACCGACGAGGTCAGCGCCGGAACGACATGCGTCTCCTGACGGTCCGGCACGTCACCACCTACCGATATTCGGAACCCGTGCGATTTGGCGAGCATCGAATGATGTGCCGGCCGCGCGAAAGCCACGATCTACGGCTCGTCAGCACCAACCTGGATATCGAGCCTCGCCCGTCGACGCTTCGATGGCTTCACGACGTCTTCGACAATTCGGTCGCCATCGCCACCTTTGACCAGGCGGCATCCCAGCTTCGCTTCGACAGCACGATCACGCTCGAGCACATCGAGACGGCGCTCCCGGATTATGCGCTGGCCGCGGCCGCGTACACGTATCCCTTTCGCTATTCGGATGACGAACGGCCCGATCTCATCGGTGCGCTGGCGCGCCAGTATCCGTCCGACGACCTTGGGCCGTGGGCCGCGCGCTTCCTGGCGTCTTCCGGATCGACCACGACGATGGCCCTCCTTCACTCGATGACGCGTGGCATCAAGGACGAGTTCGAATATCTGCGGCGCACCGAGAAGGGTGTCCAGAGCCCGGCCGAGACGCTTCGGCGCCGCAGCGGCAGCTGTCGTGACTTCGCGGTGCTCATGATGGAAGCCGTCCGGTCGCTCGGCCTCGCCGCCCGCTTCGTCAGCGGTTACATCTTCCTGCCGAGGGAGGACAGAGACATAGCGATTGGAGGCGGATCGACGCACGCCTGGATGCAGGCGTACCTGCCAGGCGCCGGTTGGGTCGACTTCGACCCCACCAACAGCATCGTCGGCAACCGCAACCTGATTCGCGTCGCCGTGGCGTGGGATCAGCGGAACGCGCTGCCGCTGTGGGGCACCTTCATCGGTCCCGCCTCGGCGTTTCGCAGCATGCACGTCGATGTGAGAGTGAGCGAAGAGACCGCGTCGGACTGCGTTCTTTAGACCGCGAACGGCGCCGGCGCCCGGCGCCCCTTTGCCTTCCGGACGGGCGGCGCGCCACGCGCGGCGAAGAACGTTTCGGAGACCCCGTTACCGACGTCGTTGATCTTTGTCTGCAGGCGGTCGAGGTACTCGTGCAGCCCGGCCGCGATGATCGTCTCCACCCGTGCGTACGCGAGCTCGGAGCAGAGCTCCCCGAACAGGCGTTCGACCGGGTGCCGGAACATGCCTGCCGGCGTACCCGAGATGGCGTGCATCGAGCCGCGCGCGCGCACCAGGCAGTACTGAATGGCGCGCGGGAACTCATTCTCGAACAGCAGGAACTCCACGACCCGCTCGGGCGCGATGCGGCCGTGCGTCTTTCGATACATCTCGAACGCGCTGGCCGAACGCAGCACCGCGGCCCACTGGATGTCGTCGGACGTGGTGCCCACGTCAGCCGCGGTCGGCAGCAGGAGAAAGTATTTCACGTCGAGGATGCGGGACGTCTTGTCGGCGCGTTCGAGCATGCGCCCCAGCCGGCAGAAGTGCCAGCTCTCGTTGTGGGTCATCGTGGCGTCGGTCACGCCAGTGAACAGATGGCCCGACCTCCTCACCGATCGCAGGAGATCTTGCGGATCGGTCCGGCTGCCAGCGTCGGCGGCGGCCGAATTGACACGCAGGTAGAACTCGTTGAGCTGCTCCCACATCTCCGACGAGATAATCTCGCGCACCGAGCGCGCGTTCTCACGGGCCGCGCGCAGGCAGGAGCGGATCGAATTGACGTTCTGTTGATCGAACGTGAGGAACTCGATCACATTGTGCTGGGTCGCGGCGCCGTACCGCTTCGCGAATTCCGCCGCGTCGCCCGTAGTGGCCACGAGCGGCTGCCACTGCTGCGCGGAACCTATCGGCAGATCGAGCATGAGGTTGAGGTTCACCTCGATGAACCGGGCGACGTTTTCCGCGCGCTCGACGTAGCGGCTCATCCAGTAGATCGAATCCGCCACTCGCGCCAGCATCAGGACTGCGCTCCGCCGATGGCGCCGCCTCGCCTGTCAGGGGGCGCCGCGGCGCCCTCTCCGGTCGGCATCTCGTCGGCAAGGACCCAGGTGTCTTTGCTGCCACCGCCCTGCGAGGAGTTGACGACGAGCGAGCCTTCCTTCAACGCGACGCGGGTAAGGCCGCCCGGCAGCACGAAGATGTCCTTGCCGTAGAGGATGTACGGCCGCAGGTCGACATGCCGTCCCTTGAACGCGCCGTCCACGATCGTCGGCACGCGCGACAGCGACAGCGTGGGTTGCGCGATGTAGTTGCGCGGATTGGCCGCGATCCGCCCCGCGAAGTCCGCCTGTTGCTCCTTGGTCGAGCCGGGCCCCACGAGCATCCCGTACCCGCCGGATTCGTTCGCTGCCTTCACCACCAGCTCCGGGAGATGTGCCAGGACCTCTATTCGATCCTTCTCATCCGCGCAGAGGAATGTCGGCACATTGGGAATGAGAATGTCCTCGTTCAGATAGTACTGCACCATCCTGGGCACGTAGGCGTACACGACTTTGTCGTCGGCGACGCCCGTGCCCGGAGCGTTGGCGAGCGCGACGCGTCCGGCCCGATACACATCCATCAAGCCCTGCACGCCGAGGACCGAATCCGCGCGGAAGGTCTTCGGGTCCAGGAAATCATCGTCTATCCGCCTGTAGATGACGTCGACCCGCTCGAATCCCTTGGTCGTGCCCGCCCAGACGAACCCGTCCGACACGACAAGGTCGCGCCCCTCGACGAGCTCGACTCCCATCTGCTGAGCGAGGAAGGAGTGCTCGAAGTACGCCGAGTTGTGAACGCCCGGGGTCAGCACGACCACCCGCGGAGACTCGACGTTGGCCGGGGCCAGCGACTCCAGCATGTCGCGCAGCCGGCTCGGATAGTCGTCCACCGGACGAATGCGCGACGACTCGAACACCTGGGGAAACGTGCGCTTCATGACGACGCGGTTCTGCAGGACGTACGACACGCCGGACGGGCAACGCAGATTGTCCTCCAGCACGTAGATCTGGCCGTTGTGGTCGCGAACCAGATCCGTGCCCGTGATGTGACACCAGACGCCGCCGGGCGGATTCAGGTCGATGCACTGTTTCCGGAAGGCGCTGGCGGTCGTGACGACCTCGGCGGGGACGACGCCGTCCTTGACGATCTTCTGATCGTGATAGACGTCGTCGATGAAGAGGTTCAGCGCGCGGATCCGCTGCTTGAGGCCCAGCTCGATCTCGTTCCACTCGGCGGCCGCGACGATGCGGGGGACGAGGTCGAAGGGAAAGATCCGCTCGGTGCCGGCGCTGTCGCCGTACACGTTGAATGTGATCCCCATGTGCAGGAGAATGCGCTCGGCCGACTGCTGCCGGCGGAGCAGCTCGCCGTCGCTCATCATCTCGATGAGATGCACCAACGCCCTGGCGGCCGTCCGGGGCTCCGAGCCGGCCTCGAACATCTCGTCGAAGTAGGGGCCGGTCTGATAGTGCTCGAATCTCATGAGGCTGGCCCATTGTTAGTGCGAGATGACGGAACTCTCAACAGACAAGAATGTGCGTAATGGGGTCCTTGCGAGGAATGTTGTTACGAAAGAACAAAAATGTGCGAATCGCAGATGGAACGGACAACGGTGTCGTACCGGGTGCCGGCGGGGACACCGGCGGGGGGCGCCTATTGACCGGGACGGCGCGCCAGCACGATGAATTGATGGCCCCGGACGCTCTCCGTCGAGAGCACCTCGAAACCGGCGGCCTGCAACTCGCGCGCGACCGTCGGTCCGGTCACGCCGTGGTGCTTCTCCTCCGCCCGTCCTTTCGGATCCGGGCTCTCGTCGCCGTCCGGCGCGAAATCAATCACCGCCAGGCGTCCACCGGGCTTCAGTGAACCGAACAGGCTGGCGTTCATGGCGGCGGGATCGCCGAAGTGGTGATAGACGCTGCGCATGAACAGCGCGTCGCAACAGGAAGGGGGCAAGTTGGTATCGCGCTCGTGTCCGTCGATCAGGGTGACGTTGTGCAGCTCCGCCTTCTCGACAGCCGTGCCGATATCCGCGAGCCGTTTGCGGTTGATATCGTTACTGAAGGCACGTCCGGCCGGTCCGACTTCACGCGCGATCGCGATGGTGAGCTCCCCGCCCCCCGCGCCGATTTCACCGACCACGCTGCCGGCATGAACCCCGAGCGCCTTGATCAGGCGCTCGGCGTCCGCGGCGTTCTCCTGTGCGGTCTGCGCCAGCGCTGATCCCGACGTCAGGACCGCCAGCAGGATGCCCGACAGGATCCGGCGGAGCGTGCGCATGTGTATCAGACGCCACGCCGGATGCCACGGTTGGACCGCCGGAAGACGCGTAATGGGAAAGTGCGCGAATTGGCGCGAAGGTGCTGGTCACCGACCTTCTCGATCAGGCCTTTGTATTGCTTGCGGAGGTACGTGTTGAACGTGCCCGGCTTGTCCCAGCCGGTGGCTGCAATGAACTCTGCAATGGTGAAGGGTTCCTGGCTCTGCAGGTGTTCGCGAAGGAACGCGAATGCCGCGCGCTGAGTCGTGTCGTCGGCCATCTAGAGTTTCCCAGCGTTGGCTCTCCCCACAAAGGATTCCAACGTCAGGATCTCTACCTTTTCAGCGTAATTCAAGTACTTCTGCAGGCCGTCTCCGACAAAGAAGTCTCGCAGGCTCCAGCCCTCGCCGCCAAGGACCAAGTACGCCTTAGCGTAATTGCCTGACTTCAAAGCATCTAGGAGGCAGATGACCTCGAAAGGTACCTTCTGTTCGGCGGTGCCCGAGACCTGCTGCCATTTCATTGAGATCAGGATCAGCCGGCCGCTCCGTTCGGCCATCACGTCCACGAAGTGCTGACCGCAGCCGAGCCGCTGGCCGATGTTCACTTGGACCTTGTAGCCGTAACCGCCCTGGTCGAGCGCAGGGAGGACCATCTGTTCCAACACGCCGCCGGTGCGGGTGTTGCGCGGAGTCATGAACTACTTTTTCAGGTTCAGATTACGGACTGCGAGGACTTCCGGCGCCGGAGTGCGATCGCCAGTGCAGTTGATTCGCCGCGGCGCGTTCAAGAACTTGAGGCTGAACTTGAGCGACCGATACAGCCTCACGATTCGCGGAGTCGCCTGGTTGGAGAGGACAACGGGTCCCTTGTGCTTCGAGAGCCACTCGGCGGCCCGCTCCTGCTCGTTCCAACCGAAGCCGCCCTTCGAGTACTGCGTGAACTCGACGTCGTACGGCGGGTCGGCATAGACGAAATCCTCCTCGGCAAGCGAGATTTTCTCGAAGTCGATGCTCGTGAAGGTCCAGTTCGCGAATGCGGACCTGTACTCGGAAAAATCCGTCTTGTAGTTGATCGTCTTATAGGTCCCGAACGGCACGTTGAAGATGCCGCGCGCGTTGAATCGGCAGAGCCCGTTATAGCCCGTCCGATTCAGGTAGTAGAACAGCGCTGCCGCTTCTGAAGTTTTTCCCTGGCCGGCCTTTAGGAGCTCGTTGAAGCGATCCCGCGAGCGATAGTACTCGGCGCCGTCGTTCTCCATCACGAATGAGATCGTGAGCCCACGCTTCAGCCACTCGTAGAAGTTGATGACGTGCGGATTGATGTCGTTGAGGAGCGCGCGCTGCGGAATGAGTCCCGTGGTGACCGCGAGGCCGCCGCAAAACGGCTCGACGAGACGCCGAGTGCGATGGTACTGCCAGAGGGGCTCGAGATGCGGGAGCTGCCAGCGTTTACCGCCGGCCCATTTGAGTGGCGGCCGTACAGCCTCGCGACCGGACGCGGGCTCAGTCTCTCGTATCGCTACTGCGCGCAACGCCACCCCGGTTACTCCTTCACTGACGGCTGAAATATAGCACATCTTGTGGTCCGCTAAAGTTTCGCTCCAAGACCCTGTGGATCGTAAGAGGTACGGCGCAATCACGGAGGGAGGCGCAATTTGACGCAAGCCGAAGGTGAAGAGGGGTCACGCTCGACGGAGGCGTAGAATGCCCAAATGAAATTGACCACGATAGTCCTGCTGGCCGGAGCCCTCTATCAGAATCCCCCCAGCCCCCCGGAGTTCAAAGCGTCGTCCAATCCAACGTCCGACGCCGTCCGTCAGCAGCTGGCCAGCCAGTCGAAAAACCTGGTCGCCTCGGCCGAGCTGCTGCCGGCGGAGAAATACGGCTATCAGCCCACGCCGGCGCAGATGACGTTCGCGAAGCTCATCGCGCACATCGCTCAGACCAACCTCGCCCTCTGTTCGGCGATCTCAGGCACGCCTTCGCCTCTGACGCCGGACGAACTGAAAAAGCTGTCCGACACGGTCGGGAAGGACGCGCTGGTTGCCGCCATCAAACGATCGTTCGACTATTGCACCGAGGGGCTCGCGAAAGTGACCGACTCGCAGCTTGGCGACGAAGTGACGATGTTCGGGCGGCGGACCGGGATGGCGCGTGCCGCCGCCATGATCGTTCTTGTCGCCGACTGGGCGGATCACTACTCGACCGCGGCATCGTATCTGCGGCTGAACGGCATCCTGCCGCCGACGGCGCAGCCCAAGAAATAGTCGCCTACGACGACCCCGAGACGCGCACGTAATCGACGATCATCTGCTGGGGAAACTGCGTGGTGGTGTCCGGCGCGCCCGGCCAGCTGCCCCCCACCGCCACATTCAAGAGAAGGAAGAACGGGTTGTCGAAGACCCACGGCGCTCCGGCCGGGAGCGACGCGGCGGTGACGGTCTTGTAGGAGGTGCCGTCAACGGAAAACATGATCGTGCCCGGAGCCCACTGAATCGCGAAGACGTGGAAGTCGTCGGCGAGCCTGGATCCAGGCAGCGTGTACAAACCGGAGATCCCATTTCCGCCGGAATAACCCGGGCCATGGACGGTGCCGTGGTTGATCGACGGCTCGCGTCCGATGTTCTCCATGATGTCGATCTCTCCACATCGCGGCCAGCCCACGGTCGTGATGTTGGTCCCGAGCATCCAGAATGCGGGCCAGATCCCCTGGCCAAAGGGCAGGCGGATGCGCGACTCGATCGTCCCGTAGCGAGCGGCGAACAGCCCCTGTGTCTTCAGCCGTGCGGAGGTGAACGTGGTTCCGCTCCGCTCGGCGCGGATAATCAGGTGTCCGGCGCCGTCCAGGTGCGCGTTCTGGAGCACGTTCGTGTACGTCTCCAGCTCCTGATTGCCCCAGCCGTTGTTGTTGCCCAGGTCGTAGGTCCATTTCGTCGGGTCGGGTGCAGAGTTCGCGGGGCCGTCGAACTCGTCGGCCCAGACCTGTATCGTCGGCGGCGTCGGTGTCGGCGGCGTCGGTAAGGGGGTCGGAGGGGTCGCGGCCGTGGTTCCGCCGCAAGCGGCCCAGAGGCCGCTCGCCAGCGCGACCGCTATCCAACGCCAGCGGTATCTGGGTAATCGCATAGTCGCTCCAGGCGACATGGTACGACGCATCGTGGCGCCGCGTCTTTTCTGCCAAATGCGCGTTGAAAGCCACTGGGCGGCGCGCGTTTGTCGAAGATTTAACGCTGGCGCGTCTGCTCTGTCGCTCCGCATAGCGTGCAGCAGCGGCACAGGCGTCGATTGGCCCAGTGCGATGCTGCAGTCAGCACGCCGCCGATCCCGACGGCATACGGTTCAAGATGGTGTCCCTCGAGAACGAGGCGGGCGCAGAGAACCAGCGAGAAGCCGCTGGTAAAGATCAGCGTCGGCGCGACGTGGCGGTGGTCGCGCCAGTAGGCGCGCAGATGCGCGGTCGCGCCGACGAGCGCGGTCGCGGCGATGAACGCCCACTCAACACGCTGGTCGAGCATATGTCCAAGGCCGAGCACCGGCACGGCGGCGACTACGAGCGGCAGCAGCGCGCAGTGGACAGCACAGGCGCCGGATACCAGCACGCCCGCGCGGTCCCAGCGGTTGAGCCCAACTGCGGGAAGCATGTCCTCCGGCGTCATTAGAGCGGACCGTCATCCCAAGCTTCGATCCAAATCCAATGAACGGTGCGAGGCCGTCGGTCAGTGGTGACCCCGTAGCCGGCCTTGCAGGCGTGCCATCTGGACGCTGCTGCAGTCCATAGCGACCGACAAGGTCGGCGCCGGATCGATGGTGAAGGTCAGGGGATTGGAGATCCCCCCGCCGGGGGCGGGGGTGAACACCGTCACCTCGGCCGTCCCTGCCACCGCGATGTCGCTGGCTGGAATCGCCGCCTGGAGCTGCGTGCCGCTCACGAACGTGGTGGGCCGGTCGGTCCCGTTCCAGCGGACCACCGAGCCGGCGACGAAGTCGGTCCCGTTAGCCGTCAGCGTGAACGCGGCGCCGCCCGCCGTGGCGCTCGCCGGCGCGAGTGACGTGAGCGTGGGCACGACGTTGACGTCAGCGGTCGGAACTCTCCAGGCGCCGCGCCCGTGGGTGAAGGCGAAGATGTTGGGCATCCCTGCGACGTTGCCGACTGATAGCGACTCGGTGATCACGTTGGCGAATCCTGTGTTCTCGACGGCCCAGGTGGCTCCGCCGTCACGGGACACGAACACTCCAAGGTCGGTGCCGACGTACAGCCTGGACGTATTGGCGGGATCCACAACAATCGAGTGAACCGGGATATCGGGGATCCCGGTGAGACCAAGCCCGTCGATTCCCGTCCAGCTGGCGCCCGCATCCGCACTTCTCCACACATGGGTCCCGCCGAATGTCGAGTACGTCGCGTAGGCAACGCTCGCGTTGACCGGGTCAAAATTGAGGCTCGAAACGTAGCCAGGTCTGGGCTGAACGACAGGCCAGACCGTGAGAGAGGTGGTGCTGAGACCGATGTCGGTGCGATGGATGTATCCGTCACTCATCCCTGCCAGCACGTTGTTGGGGTTGGTCGGGGCCACGGCGATCGCACTGACACTGCCGTTTCCGGCGGTGATGGCGCTCGCCTGGGTCCAGCTGGCCGCTCCATTGATCGTGCGCCAGATGTAGTAGCCGCCCGTCCAGAGCGTGACCGCGGCGGAAGGATCCATGGTGAACGGGGCAATGAAGAGAAAACCCAAGTCGGCGATTCCACTCGTCGCGGAGCTCCACGAGGCGCCGCCGTTGGTGGACTTCTGGATGGAGAGCCCATAGTTCTCTGCGTAGAGGATGTTGGTGTCAGCAGGATCCAGGGCGACGTAGCCGCCGTCGCCCCCAAGGATGGTTGACCAGGCATTGTTTCCGCCGGCATCGGTCCCGCGGAGCGTCCCGTTGTCCTGGGTCCCGCCAAAGTACGTCGTGCCGCCGGGGTAAGGAAGACCGTTATAGAACTGGGTCACGCCATAGCTGTTGTTCAGCGTGGTCCAGCTGACGGCGGTGTTGCTGACGTTGCAGGGAGCGGTCGGTCCAACGGCCGTGGCCGCCCGGGCGTTGTCGGTCCGGAAGAGTCCACCGTCGTTCCCGACGAACATCGTCGCATTCGTCATCCCGTCGTACTGAGGATGGAAGACAATCGCATGCTGGTCGGCGTGAGCGTAATGGGGATTGACGGGACTACTCCACCAATAAGAGGCCAGCCCCCAGTTCATCCCGCCATCGTCCGAGCGCATGAGATCAATCCCGCCCGCCCAGATACGATTCGGGTCGGTTGGATCCACAGCGATGACGTTGTCGTACCAGCCCTGGTTGAAAAACTGGTTGGCGCCAAAACCGCACTGCGCAGCGAACGCATAGACTGGATTCGTCAGCAGTACAGTGTTGAGCTTTGTAGAATCCGTGTTCCGCACCTGGGCGGTCCATGTGGTTCCACTGTCGGTCGAGCGGAAGAGGGCGTGAAGCCCGTGATAGTACTGTGAGGTCGAGTCGATACTCGCCGACAGTGCGTAGATCGTGGCCTGATTGGACGGGGCAATCGCCAGGGAGGTCCGTCCCATTTGGGTCTCGGTGAAGACGGGCTGCCACACGCCGTCTCCGCCGGCATCGGTATTGCGCAGAATCTGGGCCTGCACGAAGGTCCCGCACGACGCAAACATCGTGTCGGTGACCATGTCGGTGCGAATGGCCAGATCGAGACAGCCGTTGGCCGGCGCCGCGTTCAACACCTGGGCCCATGTCGTCCCGCCGTCTATCGAGCGCCAGACTCCGGTCCGTGTCGCGGCGTAGATCCGCAGGGCATTGTTGGGGCTGACCACGATTTTGTTGACGTAGTAGAAGTTCGAGTTGTTCGTGTTCGCAAGCTGACTCCAGGTCGTCCCCTCGTCGGTGGTCTTGAATATCCCGGCCCCCCGCACACCATCGATGTTGAAATATCCCTCGCCGGTCCCGGCATAGATGACGGCCGGACTGACCGGATCCATCGCCATCGAGCTCACGGCGAGGTTGGACATCAGGTCGGCCAGTGGCGCCCAGGAGGCGCCTCCGTTCGTGGTTTTCCACACACCGCCCGCCACCCCCGCCGCATACATCGTTGTGGGCGTGGTGGGGTGGATCAGCGTCGCTCGGGTACGCCCGCCGATGTTGCCTGGGCCGAGCCCGGTCCAGGCCCCGAGGGCCGCAGCTGCGATGTCGGAGGGGTCCATCGCGCTCTGTGGTGGAAGAGGGATCCCCTGCCGTGTGGAATATCGAGGCATCTGTCGCATGCGTTCGAGCGCGGGTCGGTACAACTCCACGGGTACGGCCGCGTCCCCAGGGAAGCGGCGCTTCAGCGCGAAAAACTCCTGCGCCTTGGCTGGTTCGTCGAAGCGTGCCGGCGGCGCGCTTCTTTGACGGCGTTCGCCATCCAACGTATTCGCGAGACGGTCCGGGGTTGCCGAGGGATAGGCGCTCCCTACACCTGGTCGCTGGCGCAACACGCGCGCCAGGTCGAGCGCGGCCATCGGTTCGCGCGCAACGACCATGTACTCGCCCGGCACGCCTTCAATCGCACGCGGCGCCAGCGCCAGGCCCACCAGCGCTCGCTGAGGGATCGCTCCTGGCTGCATGCGGAGCCGGACCTCCTGGTTGAGCAGTCGGCGGGTAGCCGGGCTTCGATGAGGCCCCGGCGCGTACACGACAAGATGGACGTCAGCGTCGAGGTTTGCCGCCTTCAGCGCCTTCGCTGCCTTCACCAGTTCGGCCGCGTTCCTCACGTCGTGGAGCGACACGACGGCGCGATCGCCCCTCCAGGCAATCTCCACCTCGTCGAGGGCCAACTCGACCTCCATCGGCTCCGGTGCGGCTACCGTGATCCGCGGCCAGGACGGTGAAATCGAGGCTTGCCCCGCGGATACCGCCCCATCTGAAATGAGGGAGAAGAGGGTCGCGTGAAGCAAGAGGAGGAGGGCCGGGACTCCTTGAATCATTTCGTCCACTTCCCGAAGGTTTGTGCGTTGGGCGGACGCAAGCGTGCTCTTTGGGAGCGCTAACCTACCAGATCACCGCGTCTTGTCGCAAATGGATGAGTCGTCTCGCCAGGGGCCCGCTCGAGAGTGTGTGGCGTACTCGGTGTTGACGTTGCTCAATGAGATGATGTATAACATCTCACGTGCGTTATGCGATACAGCCCCGAACACAAGCAGCAGACGCGTGAACGAATCGTCCGAGCGGCAGCCCGTCGCTTCCGCAACCGGGGAGGCGAAGGTGCAGGCATCGGCGATCTCATGCGAGACCTTCGCCTCACCCATGGTGGCTTCTATCGTCACTTTGACAGCAAAGAGGACCTGTTTACGGAAGCATTCGAACAAGGTCTCAAAGAGGTTGGTGATCGTGTGATCAAGGCCATAGAGCAGGCGCCTCCCGGCGGCGAGTTGAGGGCGCTCATCGATGCCTACCTCGACATCGAGCACTGCAACGATGTCTCTGGCGGATGTCCGGTCGCAGCGCTCGCATCAGAAGTGGCTCGTCGGCCGCGCGGCGCACGCGGGCCATTCCTGCAAGCGTTGAGAGCGCACATCCGGCGAATGGCGAAGTACGTTCCGGCGGCGACCGACGAGGAGCGCCGTGAAAAGGCGATCGCCCTCTTTACCGGGATGGCTGGCACCCTGACGGTCGCGCGCGCGTTCACCGACGAGCGGGATCGGCGGATGATTCTCGACGGTGCCAGGAAGTTCTATTTTGCCGCGGTCCAGCGGTAGGTCTTTTTTTGGGATCCATTGGATGACGTATGTCATCTAATGGCCAAGGAGCAACATGAACTTCGTCGCCCTGCGGATGTTGACCGGCGACCGCGCCAAGTACTTCGGACTGGTGTTCGCGATCGCGTTCTGCACGTTCCTGCTGGAAAACCAGACCAGCATCTTCGCGAACATCATGAAACGGACCGCCAGCCAGATACTCGACGTCACCGACGCCGAAGTCTGGGTGATGGATCCGCAGACCGAGTACTGGGAACAAACCAAGGCCCTCAAAGACACCGACGTATCCCGTGTCCGCGGCGTGCCGGGTGTGCGCTGGGCCGTCCGGCTGTTCAAGGGCAATCCGGTTGCGAGAACGCCCGACGGCAAGTTCGCCGTGGCGTTCCTGATTGGCATCGATGACGCAACCCTCGCCGGCGCACCGCGGAAAATGCTGCTCGGCTCATGGGAACGGCTGCGAGAGCCGGATTCCGTGATCGTCGATCAGGCCGGCTACGTGCTGTTGTTTCCCGACCAGCCGCTGGCGCTCGACCGCACCCTCGAGATGAATGACCATCGCGTCACCATCGTGGGCATCTCAGACGCCTCGGCTCCCTTCGCCAGCCTGCCGGTGATGCATACGCGCTACAGCGAGGCCATCAATTTCCTTGGACGTGAGCGAACTCAGTTGTCGTTCATCATCGCCAGAGCCGAAGAGGGCGTGACCGCCTCGGACCTGACCGCGCGGATCCACGAGCGGACGGGCCTGCGCGCGCGGACGACCGAGGAGTTCATGTGGGACTGCATCACCTACTACCTGCAGCACACCGGGATTCCAGTGAACTTCGGCATCACGATCGCCGTGGCGCTGATCGTTGGCGCCGTCGTCGCGGGGCAGACCTTCTATCTCTTTACCATCGAGAACCTGAAGCAATTCGGCGCGCTCAAAGCGATCGGCGTCACCAACGTTCGCCTGATCGGAATGATTCTGCTGCAGGCGTTTACCGCCGGCACGCTCGGCTTCGCGCTCGGCACCGGCATGGCGGCGACATTTTTCGAGATCTTCCTGCACAAGCTGGCGACGCGGGGCATCGTCCTGATGTGGCAATGCGTGGCTCTGACCGGCGCGTGCATCTTCTTCGTGGTGATCGTGGCGAGCATGCTCAGCATCCGGCGTGTGCTGGTGCTCGAACCGGCCACCGTCTTCCGAGGGTGATGATGATGGCGAATGTGACGAGCGACGGTCCCGGCGTGTCGTGCCGAAATCTCCGAAAGGACTTCGGATCAGGCGAGGCCAAGGTGGAAGCGCTCCGCGGTGTCGACTTCGAGACCCGCTTCGGCGAGCTCAGCTTCCTCGTCGGCCCGAGCGGATGCGGCAAGACGACGCTGATCTCGATAGTCGCCGGGCTGCTCGATCGTACCGCAGGGGAGCTATCGGTTCTGGGAACCAATCTGGACGAGCTGTCGGCGAGCGAGCGCGTACTGTTCCGACGCCGAAACCTCGGGTTCATCTTTCAGCAGTTCAATCTGCTCCCCGCGCTGACGGCTGCCGAGAACGTCGCGGTGCCGCTGATCGCCGCAGGGACCCCGCGGCGACGTGCGGTGGACCGCGCCGGTGCACTTCTCTCGCAACTCGGCCTCGGCAGCCGCCTCAAGGCGCCGCCGCTGACGCTCTCGGGGGGACAGCAGCAACGCGTGGCGATTGCCCGCGCCCTGATTCATGAGCCGCGCCTGGTCGTCTGCGACGAACCGACGGCGTCGCTCGATCATGCCAGCGGCGAAGCGGTCATGGAGCTGCTCGCCGCCAATGCCGTCCGACCGGGCCGGACGGTCATCGTCGTCACCCACGACACACGCGTCTTTCATTATGCCCACAGCATCGCGGAGATGGATGACGGCCGCATCGTGAACGTCATGCGCCCGAACAGATCACCGGTTCAGTCGAGCTCGGCCGAGACGCGGCCGACGCTCCAGGAGAGCTACGCATGAAACGATTCATCTTGCCTGCGATTGGGGTCGCTGCCGCCGTGTGGGCGACCTACTCCGTGGTTCGGACGCAGCCGCGTCGCGCGCCGACCGACCCGCCGACGCCCCCGGCGATCGCCGATTTCAAGGAAACCGTCGCCGCCGTCGGGTTGATCGAGGCGAGCACCGAGAATATCTGGGTCGGCACCCCACTGGCCGGCGTGGTTGACAAAGTGTTTGTCACCGCCGGTCGCAGCGTGAGCAGCGGTGAGCCGCTGTTCCAACTGGACACGCGGCAGCTCCGCGCTGAGCTCGCGGTTCGACAACAGGCGGTTCTCGTCGCGCGCGCTCGCGTGCGGGTTGCCGAAGCGCGAGTCGCTGACCTGCGACGACAGCTGGAGTTCGCCGAACAGATCAAAGACAAACGCGCGATCAGCGCCGAAGAGCTGGCCCGCCGTCGCTCGGCGGTCGAAACCGCGAGTGCCGAGCTCGATGAGGCGGGGAGCGAAATCGCCGCCGCCGAATCCCACGTGCAGTCCGTTCAGGTTGATCTCCAACGCAGTATCGTCCGCGCCCCGCTGGCCGCCGAGGTTCTGCAGGTGAAGGTGCGCGTCGGCGAGTTTGCACCGGCCGCCGCGACGGCGAATCCGCTCATTCTCTTGGGCCGATCGAAGCCGTTGCACGTGCGCGTCGACGTCGACGAGCACGAGGCCTGGCGCGTGACCGAGGGCGCCCGTGCGATCGGTCACCTCCGCGGGAACGCGGACATGAAGGCATCGCTGCAGTTTGTGCGCTTCGAGCCCTTCGTTGTGCCCAAACGATCGCTGACCGGCGATAGCACCGAGCGCGTCGATACGCGCGTGCTCCAGATCATTTATCGCGTCGAACGAGAAGACGTGCCGTGGTTCGTGGGGCAGCAGCTCGACGTGTTCATCGACGGGGCGCGCCCAGGCGGAGGCGGGCAATGAGACTTCGATATATTGTCCCCGTGTTGCTCGGCCCGCTGGTGACATCCTGTGCCGTCGGTCCTCAGTACAGACCACCGCAGCCGCAGATGCCTCGGAGCTGGCACGAGGTGGCTGTCACTCCCGGAACGTTCGACCGGTCGACCCTGGAGCGCTGGTGGACGGCATTTCATGATCCCCAACTCGACGACCTGGTGGTGCGCGCGATTGACGGCAATCTCGATCTCAAGATTGCCGCGGCGCGCGTGCGCGAGGCACGGGCGGCACGCGGGATTGCCGCCTCAGCGGCTCTGCCCCAGGTCGATGTGAACGGTCAGTCCGTACGCGCATCTCCCTTTGGTCCGCGCACGCAGAACGTGTTCGAGGCGGGGTTTGATGCCGGCTGGGAGCTCGACGTATTTGGCGGTGTGAGGCGAGACGTGGAGGCGGCCGTCGCTCAGGTGCAGGCCGCCGAGGAAGGTCGGCGCGATGTCCTTGTTACGCTGCTGGCGGATGTCGCTCGGAACTATGCCGAACTGCGCGGCACCCAGCGTCAGATCGAGATTCTGGACGCGACCGTTCGGTCACAGCGAGACACCCTGGATCTGGCGAAGGCGCGGTTCGACGCGGGTCTCGGCACGGCGCTCGATGTCGAACGAGCGGAAGGCCTCTTGGAGGCCACGAGGAGCCGAGGACCAGAACTTCAGCGGCTGGCCAAACGGGCCATCTATCGGCTTGATGTGTTGCTTGGCCACGACTCAGGGATGCTCGCATCTGTCCTCGAGATACCGAAAGCGCTCCCACCGCAGCCGCCTGAGCTGCCCGATGTCCTGCCCTCTGAACTGTTGTCGCGTCGTCCGGACTTGAGGCGCGCCGAACGCGACGTCGCGGCAGCCACGGCCCGCATCGGCGTTGCCCGATCCGAACTGTTTCCCCGGTTCTCCATCGCGGGGAACTTCGGTCGTCGCAGTCAGGAGGCGTCGGACCTCGGATCGACGGGAAGCCAATTCTGGTTCCTCGTCGCCGGCGTACGCCTCCCGCTCCTCTCAGGCGGTCGGATCCGCGCCAACATCCAGCTTCAGGATGCTCGGCAGGAAGCAGCGCTGAGGCAGTACGAAAAGGCCGTGCTGATCGCGGTCGAGGAAGTGGAGAACGCGCTCTCGTCACAAATACGCGAGCAACGTCGTCTCGAGTCCCTTCGTGCTGCCGTCGCCGCGAATCGTCGCGCCCTGGATCTCGCGACCGAGCGATACACCGGGGGGTTGGAGAATTTCCTCTCCGTGCTGGACGCACAGCGTGCCGTCTACGCCTCCGAGGACGGGTTGGCGCAGAGCGAGACAAACGCAATGGTCAGTCTGATCGCCGTGTACAAGGCGCTCGGCGGCGGGTGGGCATTTGACGGGACGACGTTGACGCCGCCAGGCGGCGAGTCGACACGGAGACACTGTCACGGCTGTCACACGCGTGTCACTCGTGGCGTCTCTCTCACTCCACGCGCGTGAAGGCGCCTTCGGCGACGGCCCTTCGAGTTAGGGCGAATCCTTGAGCGATCAGCCCGATCAGACGAGTGGATGTCCCGGGGACGAAACACCAGGCGAATCCCGTCAGCAACACGACGGCGATGACGCTTTCTGCAGTTCCAGCCTTCTTGTGCCTGTCTGGTACACAGGGCGGTGTGACGAAGCGCCCGAGATGCTGATTTCCCTCAGTCCAGGCCCAGCGGCCGCCGCAATGCCTCGACGTCCGGCCGGACCCTCGCTGAACTCCGTTCCGCGCGGCCGCTGCCGCACGGGCACGGGTCGTTGCGGCCCAGGGACGTCATTCCAGGTCTGGCAATTGCGTTCGCGTTAGACAAAGCTTGATTGAGCGCGCCTTGCCAGGTTCACGTTCGATGAACCCGTGCGCGTGGAGCGTCTTGATCATCTCGTGTACGACAGGCGGCGTCACGCGAAAGAACCGCCGAAAATCTGCTTCCGCCGGTGGCATGCCGTGAATTTTCGTGTAGTAGTAGATGAACGCGAGATATTGCCCTTGCTTCGGTGTGAACGGCCTCGCGCCATCGATTGACGCGCCTTCGGTAACCTCGCCCCCGTTCTCGCACGCGTCGAACGGCTTTCGCGGCATGCGCGTGTCCTCGCCGGCGACTACTTATCGTCTGTCGGGCGAGAGCGACGAACAGGACGCGTCGTCCAATTCTCGAGTGTTAGACCTTGCACGCGATTGAATTCGGCGACATTGTTCGTGACCAGTCTCAGCCCGAGGCTGCGCGTGTGAGCCGCAGTAAACAGATCGTGGGCGCCGATCATCTGGCCTCGCTTCTTCAGGTCAGCACGGATCTGCGCGTAGTGGGCAGCAGCATCTTCGGGAAACTCCAGGACCGCGACGTGCGGCAGAAACGCCTGGAGGGCGGTGGCGTCCTGCGTGCGGCGCGGAGATACTTCAACACCGTAGAGCAGTTCCGACTTGGTAATCACCGATATGCAGACGTCGGTGACCGGCACGGCGCGCAATCTCTGGACAACAGCCTCACTCGAGCGTTTCATGATGTAGGAGCAGGTGTCTGTATCGAGCATGTACCGAGCCATCATTAGGGCTGCCGCTCCTAGGCCGGCAGGTCCTCGACGTTCGTCATGAACGCATCGGACGCTATGGGACCGTTCTCGAGATACGGCGCCCAATCCGTCGGGCGGGGCGACAGAATCACATCCTCGCTCTCCTTGCGAATGAACACCTCGTCGGTATCGACTTGAAATTCCTTCGGCAGCCGCACCGCTTGGCTCCGGTTGTTCATGAACACCTTGGCTCGTCGCTGCATCGGGGACCTCCGTGGCTGCCGTATACACCAGCATATGCCACGTGGCTCCCGTTCGGTAGCCACGGTCCCGAAGTCCCTGTCATTCGACTCGATCGCGACGATTGGGGGTCGCCCTGAGGCCACACCAACGTCGGCGGTAGAATGAAGCGGACAAGCGGTCCGATAGCCCTCAATGGCGATGGCTTCGAGCGAGCGACTCGGTACGTTGCCCCATTGCGCTTCGAGGGCGGCCGAAATGTCCTCTGGCAATTGGATTGTGACCTTCATGGCACCTCATTCTGCTCGACCACAGTGAACTCCTTCGGCGCTTCTACAGCGGGTCGTCGTGCCAGACGCCGTGGCCAGCGAACGGTCCGCCGCCGGTGCGCCTCCGACAGTGCCCGACTGGATCCTGCGACCGCCATCGTGGGTCAGTCTGGTCCCCGTTGCCCTCGAAGCGGTTGAAACGCGCTCGTGAACACGATCTTTCAGCGGTGGCTCAGGCCATAACGGACCGCGGCGACCCATCCTCATGCCGTCGGTGACGCTGACCCCGCGCGGCCACCTGCTGTTCACGGTGGCGGAGGACCCCCTCCAACCGTCGGTAACGCTCTCCCGCAGGCTCGAAAGTGCGTTCGCTCGCGGCTCGGGTCATGGATTGCTCGAGCTCGGCGCTGCCGAAGTCGGGACCGCGCTTCCAGCTGACTTCAGCTACTGGCGCGAGTTCGCCGCGCGGTTCGTCACGACCATCTGCACGCATCCCGATCTCGATGCGCACCCTGCGCCAATTCCTGCGCCATCGCTCGGTGAGCTCGAGCGACTCGCCGCGGCTGCGCCGCCGATGACCGGCGCCGAGTACATCACAGCATCGGTCCTCGAAACGCTCTGGACTGAGATCGCTGACGCGTTTCGATCCGAGCTCGCCGAATCGAAGGCGTCAGTCCAGGAATTTCTCCAGCGAAAAAGCCCAGCGTGGCATCTCGTCGGCCGCGTCCACTTCAACCTCGCCGAGAATCGCCGCGATACCGAAGCGCCGTTCGCGTTTCTGGCGACCTACACGACCCAACTGTCGACCGAGGCCCAGGCGCAGCACCTGCCGCTCGGCCGCGCGCTGAGCGAATATGCAGGCACCGCTAACAAGCCGCGACTGCTGTCGTTGCTCCTGCCGGTGCAGCGCGCTACCGCCGAGTGCCCGTGGCTGAAGACGATGGTCGAGACTGGCGAGATCTATCACCCGCTGCGGTGGACGCCTGCCGAGGCCTTTCAACTGCTGACCGATGTACCCCGCCTCGAGGCCGCTGGCGTCATCGTGCGTGTACCGACCGCATGGCGGGCCAATCGACCGCCACGCCCGCAAGTCACGGCCACCGTCGGGGGCAAGCCGCCGTCGGGTCTCGGCAC
>WNFI01228370.1_pt1 | contig 24708 bp, 28 predicted proteins | sample 5400471 | NCBI WGS metagenome assembly WNFI01 (sample SAMN13153348, study PRJNA577476) | soil metagenome | isolation source: 100 cm saprolite on Douglas fir-dominated hillslope | place: USA:California | collected 2013-09-17 | reverse complement strand
GGAAGACCAGATACCCGCCAAACGGCATGATTAATTCCGAAGGCAGCGGAATGCACGCCGATTCGATCGCCATGAGAAGAGTGATTCCGCCGTAGCCGGTCGCAGCAATAACAGACTTGATGAATACGAAGATAATTGCCAGAAGTTTTTCAGTCATTGAAGAAAAGTTCCCGGTTCCCAGTTCTCAGACAAATTTTCGCCATCAGTCTGAGAACTGAGGACTTGTCTTCCAGTGTATCGGAACTTTGCGGCAGACCCGCCGCCAGAGCGACCTTCCTAACTAAACAATCTTCCTGAAAACGATCCTCTTAGAACGAGCCGTCCTGAGTGAACGTATATCCGGGCAGCGCCGCGCCTTGTGGAGTCTTGGTGACTTTGATCCTCACTGTGGGAGCATCGGGTGCGGTAATGCCTGCCGGACGCAGCATGGCGTACTGTGTAAATACTTCGTTATAGAGCTTGGTCACCAGATAATCCTGACCGTCGCCGTTGCTACGCCATACCTGCCCGAGCTGAATTAGATTTACTGCCATAGGTTCTATCCTGACTCTTGCGGGATTACCTCAAGACTACCGACGCACAAAAGTCGAGTCAATTGTCCGAGTGGTTACCGAGGGTCAATGACCCACGCTATACACAACCAAACACCGAGAGCGCTTAATCAAAGGCGCGCTGCCAGCCGCCACAGCACAGTGCCACCTCTGCTAAGATGTTGGCCCGAAGGAGACTTCATGCCCCGCGGCAACACGCCTCGCCAACCCGCCCGCACCGGCCGTCAAGATCAGGTCAATAAAGCTCGTACCAAAAATGTGGGGACGGCCGCCCTCGACCGTCCGGGCCGAGGCAAAGCCTCGACAGCAGTCCCAGAAGGGCGCAAGAAACTTGCCCCGTCCGCTGCGCCGAAGAAGAAGACGAAAGGCTACAATCCCCTCGCCTCAGCCCGCATCTCTGAAATCCTAACCCGCCTCGACCAGCTCTATCCTGACGTGACCTGCGCCCTTACTCATTCCAGCGCATGGGAACTCTTGGTAGCGACCATCCTCTCCGCACAATCGACCGACGTGAACGTAAACCGCGTTACGCCCGAACTCTTCCGAAAATATCCCACCGTGCAGTCCTTCGCTGCGCTCACACCCGAGCAGCTTCAACCCGACGTCCGCTCGACCGGATTCTTCCGCAACAAAGCGAAATCCGTGGTCGGAGCCGCGCTACGGGTCGTCACCGAATTCGGAGGCCAGGTTCCCGACGACATGGAAAAACTGCTCACGATTCCAGGCGTTGCGCGCAAGACAGCCAACGTTGTGCTGGGCAGTTGGTTCAAGAAAGGCGTCGGCGTTGTTGTCGACACGCACGTCCATCGCATCTCACGCCGCCTCGAGCTGACGCAAGAAGACGACCCGCGCAAAATCGAGCAGGACCTAATGAAGGTCATCCCGCAAGAAAAGTGGATTTTGTTCTCTCACCAGATCATCTGGCACGGCCGCAGCCTCTGCATCGCGCGCAAACCCAAATGCGCCGACTGCCCGCTGGAAAATCTCTGCCACGCCGCCGACAAAACCTGGAGTACGGTTGAGTTGCACAAGAACGCGAAAGCCTAATCCTCCTCACCGTTCTGTCGTTGTCATCCTGAGCGCAGCTGCGCGGAATCGCGCGGCGTAGTCGAAGGATCCCTTTTTCTATTTTTGGCCACCCGAGGAATTTCCACGATGATCCAAGGGCCCTAGATCTCTCTTAGGCAGCGACATTATTCACTGAATGGTGGCGACTCCGACTCCGGCCTGGTGTTTGAATTGCAGCCCTAGCCGCCATCGTGACTTCAGTGCTGTACGAGAAGATGGTGTTCGCTATAATGGTCACTGAGGTGACCACATGAGAATTAGCACCGTGCGCGAGTTTCGCGACCGAGCTACTACATTGTTTCGGTCCGATGACCCGATCTTGGTGACTCGCCGGGGTAAAGTTGCCGGAGTCTTTCTCCCGTGGCGGGAGGCAACCTTGCCGGTAGATTTCAAGCGCGAATTGTTTTCCATGTTGACCGCCGAAATTGCCACTCAGCTAAAGAAAAAGCGGGTTACAGAAAAAACAGTTCTAAAAGACTTTGAGCGCTGGCGGAAAGGGCGACGTGAATCTGGTCGCCGACGCTAACGTCCTTTTGTCATCGATCCTAGGCGGGCGTGCCAGGCTAGCCCTCATCCACGCTCAAATTGGCGAAGTCTTCACCACCCAGCATACCTTTGCCGAGGTCGAGGAATACGCTTTGGTGCTGGCAAGAAAGAGGCGCCTAGCTTCCGACGTCTTGCTTCTAGCGGTCGCCGCCTTGCCCGTGACAATCGTCACTCGCGTTGCGTACGCCAAGCGGATGGCAGAAGCCTCGAAACGCATCGGCTCTCGCGATCCCGATGACGTTGACTTACTCGCCCTCGCCCTTCATCTTCGAGTTCCCATTTGGTCAAACGACAAAGACTTCGAAAAACTCAATGTCGATCTATTCACGACCGAACGACTGCTGCGGCATCTCGGCATTATTGCTTAATATTTTTTTTCGCTCGTTGAATTGCTAAAGTACCGGCAGGATTTTTGCAAAGGACATGACTCGCACTTCGGCTTCGCCGTCTTGCACAATTCCTTCCCGTGCTGGCGCAGCAGCTAATGCGCACGCGTCAACCATTCACAATCGGCGGACAATCCCTCCGAAACAGCTGTCTGCACTGACGGATACGTAGTTGAATAATTCTTATCTTCCCTGCCAAACCCAAGTCGTAACAGCACACGCAGGCCGTTGGACTCCAAAGCTAGGACCGGCAGCACTCCTGCAAACAACAATATCTTCTCGGCCCCGGGATCGCCGATTCCAGGAAACTTCTTCAAGGCCTTCTTTGCTTGAGGAATCGGAAGTCGAAGCACAGAACTCAAATCGCTATCGAATTCCTGATACGCAATTTGCGCAACGCTGATCAACTTTTCTACGCTAACATCGGGCAAAATGCCCGCCTTGGCGATGCCAGCAAGTCTCTTGCGATTGGCTTTCAGAATATTTTCGGGATCGATTCCGATCCGCGCTTTAAGTTCCTCAAAGGTCTTTTCGCGTTGCGTGTCGCTTGCCAGATAAGCGACATTTTCCAGAACAATCAGCTCGAAAGGATCCCTGCTCGGCGGCACCGGGGCTCCGTAGAAACCTTCCAATTGGCTGACGATCTTGGATAAAACTGTCAATTATTTTATAAATTTCCTCGAAAGGGTCTTTACCTTACAAGATCGACATGGATAACGCTATGAATCTTGACCATGGCGACATTTGTCGCTATCATAGGTGACAAATGGTAAACGAGCTTCGTGCCGTCGTAACCGAACTCGGGGGCTCGCGCTCCTTCGGCCGATCTTTGGCCACCGATCGTGACTTGCACGAGGCCATCCGTGAGGGATTTCCCCATGTTGTAGTCGCGGCCCTCATGCGCGCATCGGGTCTGACTCTCAAGGAATTGGCCGAGGCTCTCGACCTTTCCCCGCGCAGTCTGCAGCGCCGGCGGCGCAGTGGACGCCTCGCCCGTTTCGAGTCCGATCGTCTCTATCGACTGGCCCGCATTGTTGCCCTGGCTGGTCAGAGCCTCGGCGACCGCGAACGGGCGTTACGCTGGCTGAAACGCTCCAATCGCGCACTCGGTGGCGCGACTCCGCTTACCGGTCTCGATACGGAATTGGGAGCGCGACAGGTGGAGAATCTGCTGGGGCGAATCTCCTACGGTGGAATCAGCTGACTCGGATCTATCGGGTTCTGCGCAAAGCCTTCGCGCGCAATCCTTTCGATGGTGAAGGCGCATATCTCTACGGCGGGCGCTGGTCTGCCAGAGGCACCCGGCTCGCCTACACTTCTGAGCATCAGTCCCTGGCCATGTTGGAATATTTTGTCCATCTGGATCCGGACGACCCGCCCGACGACCTGCTTCTGGCCACGGCGGAGGTGCCCTCTGACTTATCCCGCAAGCGTCTGAGTGTAGAAAATCTTCCGCCGGGTTGGCGAGAGACGCCAGCTATCCCTGAGCTAGGACAATTGGGCGATGAATTTGCGGAGCGCGGAGAGCGTTGTATTCTGATCGTGCCTTCGGCGCTGAGTCCGAACGAAAACAACTGGCTGCTAAATCCCCAGCATCCGGACTTTGCGAAGATCGTAATAGGTGAGACCGAGCCCCTGAAGTACGATCCGCGCATGTTTCGCGGCGGCGGACGCCGCAGAAAGCACTAAGCGCGAAGAGATGTTTCACTTTCACCACTCCTCACTTCCGTTTCTTCCCTCTCGGCCACCGTGCCACCACCGTGGTCGAAATCCCGCCCCGTGGCCGGAAATCCCCCTTCACCTCCGCCCACACCGGCTTGGCCCACTTAACAACGTCTTCGAGAACTCGATTCACGATGTTCTCCTGGAAGATTCCCAGATTGCGATAGGTGTGCAAGTACTCCTTAAGCGACTTTAACTCCAGGCAACTCTTATTCGGCTCATAGCGGATGGTCAGCACGCCAAAATCCGGCAACCCCGTTTTCGGACACACCGACGTGAACTCCGGATCGTCCACCACAATCTCGTATCCAGGAAACTGATTGGGCCAGGTTTCGATCTCGGGAAAATCGGCGTCCAGTCCAGCCGCAGCGTGCTCGGGTGTATAGCGCGGTGATTTTGCCATGCAGGTATTGTAAGGGCTCGCAAGCGCTGTTTGAGCCAGATCCCGTCCGTGCACCACATTCCCGCTGTCCCGCATCTAACCAAGCATCATGGCAACAATGCCTTCACGCCGCCGGAATGGTAAATTGTCACTTGCAGATTTTCCTGCTGCACATTGAAAGAAAATAGGTTGGCATCCACCAATAATTCGAGAACGTCGCTGAGCCGGCGCTGGCTCTGGATCGCGCTCGTTCTCCTTATCGCAATCGCTGTATTTTCCTCCACCCGCCGCGCACCCGTAAGAATTCGCACGACCACAGTAGAGCGCGGTCCAATCCGCAGCCTAGTCTCCACCAACGGCAAAATCGAGCCGGTCGAAAATTTCGAATCTCACGCGCCCATCTCCACAACGGTCAAACGCCTGCTGGTAAAAGAAGGGGACCACGTCCGCAAAGGACAGCTTCTTCTCGAACTCGATGACGCTGACATCCGCGCCCAAGCCGCCCGCGCTCAAGCCAGTCTCACCGCTGCACAGGCCGATCAGACCGCCTTCAAGACCGGAGGCACGCACGAAGAAGTCTTGACTGTCGATGCGCAACTCACCAAGGCTCGAGGAGATCTCAGCCTCGCTCAGCGCAATCTCGATTCTCTTCGCCGCCTGCAACAACAAGGCGCTGCCTCTCCCGGAGAAGTCCGCCAGGCTGAGGACACTGTTCAGCGCGCTCAAGCCGACGTCACGCTGCTCCAGCAAAAGCAGAAAGACCGCTACTCTCTACCCGAAGCCGCCAAAGGACAAGCCGACGTTACCGAAGCGCAAGCCGCCTACGACGCCGCTTCCGACGCTCTGCACAAATCCAACGTGCGCGCACCGTTCGACGGTATTGTCTATTCCCTTCCTGTGAAACAAGGCGCGTTCGTGCAGGCAGGAGAACTACTCCTTCAGGAAGCCGACCTTTCCCGCGTGCTCGCTCGGGTTTTCGTCGATGAACCTGACGTGGGTCGCATCGTTGTCGGCCAAAAAGTTGAGGTCACATGGGATGCCGTTCCCGGCCGCATTTGGACCGGCACTGTAGCAACCGTTCCCTCGACCGTGAGACTGCGCGGCGCGCGCAACGTTGGCGAAGCCACCTGCACCGTTGACAATCACGATTTGCGCCTGCTGCCCAACGTGAATGTCGGAGTCGCCATCGTCACCGCCGAGAATGCCAATGTGCTCACCTTGCAGCGCGACGCACTCCGCATTGACGACAGTAAGCCTTATGTCTATCAAGTAGTCGATGGACGTCTCCATCGCCGCGATGTCGAGATCGCCCTGCAAAATCTCACGCGCGTGGAGATAACATCGGGACTCTCTGAAGGCGCGGTGGTCGCACTTTCTTCCGATGATCCGAAACCCATGACCGACGGTGCTGCCATCAAGGTGATTCCGTAAACTCATGTTGTTCTTTGCGCAGTTCGTTGCGAAGTCTCGTGCCCTCTCGCGCATCATCGGTCTCGCATTGCTCTGCGCTGCGATCTTTTCATCGTTATCATTCGCAGTCCCACAATCCGCTCCTTCGGCCACTTCTGCTGTAAAGGATCTGCTCGCCGCTGGCCGCGTCGACGACGCCATGCAAACCGTGCAGCAGAAGATCGACCACGCTCCCGACGCAGACTCCTACAATCTTCTCTGCCGTGCTTACTTTGCTCTCGAGCAATGGGATCGCGCTATTTCCGTTTGCGAGCGCGCCATCAATCTCGATCCGCAAAACGGTTTCTACCATCTATGGCTCGGCCGCGCTTACGGAGAAAAGGCCGACAAAGCCGGATTCCTCTCCGCCGCTGGACTCGCCAAGAAAGTTCGCACTGAGTTCGAACGCGCGGTAGAACTGAATCCTTCAGACCCTGCAGCACGCACCGATCTCGCCGAGTTCTACATCGAAGCTCCAGGGATCGTTGGTGGAGGCAAAGATAAAGCGCGCGCGCAAGCCGATGCGCTCACGCGGCTTGATCCGGCAATGTCTCACTGGATCGCGGGACGGATCGCCGAGAAGAATAAGGACAATGACGATGCCGAACGCGAATATCGCGCCGCAATCGCGATCAGCCACGGAGGCGCGCACGCGTGGCTGAATCTCGCCATCTTCTTTCGTCACACCAACCGTCTCGACGAAATGGAGCAAGCGATTCACACAATGGAATCGCGGCCGATGGATCGTCCCGAATCGCTTATGGATGGAGCGAGCCTTCTTTTCCGCACTAACCGTGACTCTGCTTTTGCGGTGCGCTTGCTCCGGCGCTATCTGACCGCTCCTGTCGAGGAAGCTCCTGCCTTCAAAGCCCACGATCTGCTCGGCCAACTTCTCCAAAGGCAAGGAGATCGGCAGTCTGCGATCGCCGAATATCGTGCTGCCTTGTCGCTGGCCCACAGCTTTTCCCGCGCGCAAGAGAACCTGAAGCGCCTCGAACACTAATCCGCGTATCTGCTTTCGTCGGTTGTGGATTTCTCGTTGAAATAAACTTTGACGGACTTCCCAAAATGGGAAGATTGGATGGGATATTACTCGTAAGGTACCCCCCCCCCCCTCCCCCCTATGCCTCTGAAAGCCGCGCGGGACGCGGGTTTCGCAAAAGAGGTGTGGCAAAATCTTGATCTCAAAGGACTTAGGGGTCAAAATCTTGATAACAAAGCACTTCGGGTGAGCTGGCCGATGGTTCGGCAGCGCTCCCGCCTAGGCCATGATCGGCTCTTCTCGGATTGAAGGCAAGGTCAGATGTCACATGGTGGTTGTGGAAAATTTCAGCTGCTGGGATGTTGTGGACAAAGGAAACGAAATTGGGTGCCGTATTTTCGCGTTATTGCGAAAAGTTGGGTCTTTCGTCTTAGAAAAGCACAAAGTCCCACTTCTCGCAAAAAAGACGCGAAAGATGGGCAACCCTGAACCACCTACGGGCAGATGTGCTCCACCCGCGAACTTCCTACAAGCCCGTTTCTGGATCGTTTCCCTGTTGCCGACCAACCGTTCCCAATCCGGATCTGCAATTTCTATGAAATGGCATTTTGGGCTGGTTGACGTGCATGAGACTGCAACGGGTTACCATCTTTTCCCTGTCACTGTAACGGTAATCCTGCTCACTGGATTTGATTGAGGTTGCTATAGTCGTCTGGTCGATGGTTTCGCGATGGCTCGGCCTTGATGTAAGCGGTCTTTCTGAAGGAGCACCTGTTTGAGCAAGGCGTTCATCAGCGCACTGGACTGGATCTCCAGGCGTACCGCCGTGTTGCGATCAAAATCTGTAATTGATCGGGGATCATCCCAATTGCGCAGGGCATCGCCTCCGAGTCAGCGGTTAATGCCGCATAACTCCACACACTTCTGCGCAGACGCCAGAACGCGTTCGCTGCAGGTTCTTTGATGCTAGTCCGCCCTGCCTCGCAATGACGACGGCACATTGGACGTGGTGGTAGGATACGTCGCATGTCGAGCGTCATTTCCGCAGTAATCTCCAAAGCTGTTGATGTCCTTTTGAAGCTGCATTCTGACGAATCTCGGCGACGGGAATGGGGGAGGCGCCTGTTCAAGGTCTACTCAGCTTCCCGCCTACATCACGCAGGCGTTCGTCGGGATCGATTCAACCGTTCGGGTCACAACTAAGGGGTTGGGGCGAGACGGTAAGGAATATGTTGAGCATCGGAATATCCCACTGTCCCAAATGCTGTCAGTCTGCCTCCGAGGCCAACTTGACGTGTTCCAGCGCGCCCTTGAGAAGTTTCAATCTGCAATGTGTTGGTACATTTATGATTTTGATTCAGACAAACTAAAGGCCCTAGAGATTTTCGATGAGTCCTTAGCGGAACTCCTTCGTTTAGGCTTGTTCAGCGAAATGGCGCTCAGCAGACTGTTGCACACTCTTGGAATCCGATCCTTTGACGAAGGCATGCTGGTAATGGAAGACATTCGACAAAAAACCCATGACGATACGGGTCCGCCTCCCCCAGTGGATTGGGACATGAAGTTATCAGATGTACCCACACTACTTAGAGCAGTAGAGGAGTGTCGATTAGCCGTAGGCGATGCACGGCACCAGCTCAAGAGCCATATAGCCGCAAAATACAAGATTGAAGACATCATCTGATGAAGAGAATTCGAACGCTGTCTGGCGAGAATCGCAGTACCGCGCTTGGACAACTTCTGGCCGAAGTTCCAATGAGTTGTCGCCCGCCTGCCGCCGAGAGCCCTCGTGCAAAGGCAAACCCCGGATGATGCATCAGCCTAGATTCACGAATTTTCACCTACCACCGCTAACTGGCAACCATTCCGGGCCCGAAGTCGGGTTGGGGGCAGTTGGAAATTCCAGCCAAGGCCTGCCAATTCCCCGGATGAGGATTGACGATGCCGGGTGCCATTCTCTGAGTGATACCAAACGGGGAGGATTTGGATCACCACTTCATCAAACGTTAGCCACCCGCCCTCGTTGTCTATTCGACCAGGACAAGCTAGAATCCGCCTCGATGCTGTACATGCGACCCATCGAACGACTGAAGTTGTCAGCTAAACTGACCAGCACCCAATGATCCTCTGAGAGCCCGAATTCTTTCAAAATGGCATCTCCTCCAGTTCAACCCGGAAGAAGAAGAAATCTCACTACGAATAGCCCTGACCCAGAAAAGAACTCTTACGACGAGAATGACTTCAAGCAGCGACTGTCAGACGAATACAAGATTCTCCAAGACAAGATAGATAAGATCGGAGGATTTAGATTCACAGTGAAGGGGTGGTCGATAACCGCAGTAATTGCTGCTTCGGTCGCAGCTAGTGGCAAGAGCCTATCTACGGTTTGCATAATCACTTTGGGACTTGCGCTAATGCTAGTTTTCTTTTTTTGGTTGGAGTATGAACAGGTTAAATGGAGCAGGCTTTTTGGCAACCGGGCAGGACGGATTGAAGATACCTTCAGGAAGATCAGTCATGGTAAGGGAAAGGAGATCCATGGGGCATTCCCAGTTCCCTATACAGCACATGAGCTGGTTTTGGCCGGTTATCGCATGAAATCTCGGGAGCGAAAGCCGCACACACGCGCGCGGGAAAGGTTAACGATATGGGCCGACAAATGGCGTGCGTCCAAACAAGCTCACATTGGGTTTTACGCCGTTCTGATGATGTTGGCCTTTGCCATGCTGTTACCACATCACCGTGCGATTGGAACGCACTGGACAGAGTTGAAGCAGTGGGCAATTCACCTGACGCAGCCCCACTGAGCTGTAGGTTACTCCGGTGCGACAGAAGAGCGATAAGTCATGGCTACAGAGCGCAAAGCAGTCCGCCGTCCGAACACAAGGGTATTGGAGGCGATCGCTGAGGGACTGAGCGAGATAGACGCGTATTTCGGGTTTTCAGGATCGTCGATCGGCGAGATCGAATCAGGGGACGAAAGACCCTCGGTGACGGACGATCCGGTTGATGCTGACTCTGCGGAAGAAGACGATGATGACGACTACGATGACGATGACTACGATGACGATGACTACGGCACGGAGTATGTTGACCGGGAGGAAATCGAGGTTGCGATTGACGCGTTTCTCTCTGCACTCCTGAATGCAGAGGTCATTCGCAAGAACCGGTCGGGCAAGCTACCGTCTTTCAGCGATGTGTTTATGAAGTGTTTTGGTGCGGACCACGAGATTATCGCAAAGGCACTAAGCTTCGAGGAATATATAAAAGGTTATTTTGGATGGGTTAGTCCGGAGGACATGCGCTTGGCGCAGGAGCAGTTCTCCGAAATTAAGGATATTGTCCAAGAAGCAGTGAAAGGCAGCTCGAATGCCGAATAGGAAATCGCTCGCGCAACTTGCGGTCGAAAGGCTTAAGACGACGATACCGGGACCGAAGTTCTTCGAGGAATCCATTGAGATCGTGGTGTTCGGCTCCATGTCCGTTGGGTTGGAACGGCCAGACTCCGACATCGATATACTCTGTGTTGGCAAGAAAGACTTCAAGCTTAAAACCGACCGCCTTGACTTGATCGTTATACCTTTGGAGGTGAGAGGGAGCTTGCTTTGGCGCGAGAGTGAGCTGGCCGGTCACATTCTCGAATACGGCACGTGGATTAAAGGCTCCTGTCGATGGAGCAGGGACGTTCGGATCGGACATCGAGCTATTGAGGCCAAACATCGTAGGATCGCAGCCTTTGTCAGAGCACTCCCGGACCGGTGGATCATGCTTGATGAAGCTTTTCGTGTCAAGTATTCCATCAAGCTGAAGCGTGAAACTCAGCGTTTGATCCTCATGGAGCGCGGAGTACCTGTGCCGCCCACGACGATCCTCGACAATTTCTGGGAGAGTGTTTCAAGTTCACCTCACGAAGTGTACAATCGCCTCCATCGATTTACTGCTTCATCCCCTAGCAGCTTCACCAAAGACCTATTTGCCCGAATTGGCTTCGGCACCGCACCCCACTTCAAAGATCCTCGTCCCCGCCCCATTCACCATTCCTCTTGCATCAGATTGTCCTAGAATCATTCCCAGACCACTTCAACTAAGGGGACGAGATGAAACTGAAATCGTGGTGGGTTGCGCGCGTGCGATGGGCGGTGCCGGCGGGGGTATTTTTATTGCTGCCAACTTCGCTGCTGGCGGAGCCGGTGCCGTTGAAGCGCATGGTGGAGCTGGCCTTGACGCATGCCACCACGTCGGCGATTGCGGCTGCCGACGAGCAGCACGCATCCGCCGCCTATCGCGAGCTGCACAATAATTACATCCCACAGGTCACGACCGGCGCGGGACTCGGCTACTCTTACGGATTTCCGCTGAGCCTGGAGGGCGCCGCGCCGTCGTTGTTTAACATCAACGCGCAGTCGGCGCTGCTGAGTCCGGGGCTGAGCGGATTTTTGAAGGCGGCGCGCACGGAATCGACGGCGGCGACGTTCAAGAGTAAAGACCAGCGTAATCAGGTGATTCAGGATGTTGTGTTGAGCTATGCCGAGTTGCAGAAGTGGGAGCAGCGCCTGCTCCGTCTGAAGGACGCCGAAGCCGAGTCGCAGAAGATGCAGGCCGCGGTGGCGCAGCGTGTGAAAGAAGGCGTGGACAGCGAAATGGAAGGTACGAAGGCGCGGCTATCGACGGCGCGCGTGCGGTTGAGAATCGCCGAAGCGGAAGGTTCGGCGGACGTTCTGCGCGAGCATCTTTCGAAGCTTACGGGGCTGACCGCGTCTGGCATCGAGACCGATGCCGATTCCCTGCCCGCGTTGCCCGCAGCTCCGGTGGAGAATAGTTACGCGACTGCTCCGGATTCGAATCCCGCGGTGCAGGCGGCGCAGGAACATGCCCGCGCGCAATATCTGCGGGCGCAGGCGGAGCACCGGGCGTGGTGGCCGAGCGTTGACTTCGCGGCGCAGTATGCGCTGCTTTCCACCTACAACAATTACGATCAGTTCTATAAAACTTTTCAGCAGAACAACGCGACCATCGGAATTTCCATTCGCTTCCCCTTCTTTAATGCTCCGCAGCGTGCACACGCACAAGCTGCCGACGCCGATGCGCTAAAGGCCAGCAAGCAGGCGGAGGCCGCGCGGAATCAGGTGTCGGAAGAAACGCTGCGCCTGCAACGCTCGGTCACGCAGATGCAAGCCGCGCGCGAGGTCGCGCAACTGGAATACGAAATCTCACAGAAGACGCTTGACGCCGTGCAAACCCGCATCGACGCCGGCAGCGCCAATCTGCATGATCTGGACGACGCGCGCTCGCAGGCCAGCGAACGGTTTATCACGCTGCAAGACGTGACGTTTGAACTGGAACGCAGTCAGGTCGGGCTATTGCGATCCACGGGTGATTTGGAGAAGTGGGCGATGGGAATGCGGTAGGTTGCCCATATCAGTTGCTTTATCGCAGCGCTGAAAGTGCTGCGCCACCCAAAATCCACGTCGCCATTCAAAGCGTCTTTTGCCATGTTCGCTGCATCCAACTGTGCATTCACCCGATCCATGTTCGGTTTCACGGCGGCGGCTAGTAGCATGAAAGTAAGCACTTTAGTTCGAACAGGAACCTGCAGAAATACGGGGTCAAACCCGCAATCCGCCCGCTGCGGATGCTAAAATAGCACCATACTCCTTATGCCCTTAAAAACACTGTTTCTGAATCCCCCCTCTTTTGAAAACTTTGACGGAGGCGCAGGCTCCCGTTGGCCCGCCACCCGCGAGATTGAAAGTTTCTGGTATCCGGTATGGCTGGCTTATCCGGCGGGGATGCTGGAAGGGTCGCGGCTGCTGGATGCGCCTTCGCATCACGTGAGCGGAGACGAAACCATTGAGATTGCCAGGGGGTATGAATTTCTGGTTCTGTTCACCTCGACGCCGGGATTTCCGGGCGACATCCGGCTGGCGCGGGCGATCCGAAAGGTAAATCCGGGGATCAAGATTGCGTTCGTGGGGCCGCACGTGAGCGTGCTGCCGGAGAAGTCGCTGCGCGATTGTCCGGAGATCGACTTCATTTGCCGCAAGGAATTTGACTTTGCCATCGTCGACTATGCGAAGGGCAAGCCGCTGGCGGAGATTCCCGGCGTGTCGTACTTGAAAGACGACAAGATCGTACACAATCCGGATGCGCCGCAGATTCAGGATCTGGACGCGCTGCCGCACGTCACCGAAATCTACAAGCGCGATCTCGACATCAAGAATTACAACGTGCCGTTCCTGCTGAATCCGTACGTGTCGTTGTACACCACGCGTGGCTGCCCGGCGCAGTGCACGTTCTGCTTGTGGCCGCAGACGCTCAGCGGACATCCGTGGCGCAAGCGCTCGACCGATGATGTTGCGGCGGAAATGGCCAAGGCTAAGCAGATGTGGCCTGAGGTGAAAGAATTTTTCTTCGACGACGACACCTTCAACATTCAGAAGGCGCGCACTGTTGAGCTGTGCGCGAAGCTGAAGCCCTTGGGGCTGACATGGTCGTGCACATCGCGCGTCACCACCGACTACGAGACGCTGAAGGCGATGAAGGAAGCGGGATGCAGGTTGCTGATCGTAGGCTATGAGTCCGGAGATCAGCAGATCCTGAAGAACATCAAGAAGGGCGCGACCATCGAACGGGCGCGGCAGTTCACGAAAGATTGCCACAAGCTCGGCTTGGTCATTCATGGCGACTTCATCATGGGATTGCCGGGCGAGACGCACGAGACTATCAACAACACGATTGCCTTTGCCAAAGAGCTTGACGTGGAGACGATTCAGGTTTCGGTCGCGCATGCCTATCCTGGTACGGAGCTTTACGATTACGCGGTAAAGAACGGATTCATCGTGGGCGACAACAAGATGGTCGACGAAGGCGGACATCAGTTGGCGCACATTCAATATCCGGGGCTGCCGGCAGATGACATTCTTTCGGCGGTGCATCGGTTCTATGACGAATATTATTTCCGCCCCAAGGCCGTCTATCGGATTCTGCGCAAGGCGATGTTCGACAGCAACGACCGCAAGCGGCTCTACAAGGAAGCGAAGACCTTCCTGAAGCTGCGGCGCGCCCGCAATAAGATGGTGAAGCAGCACAGCGACGATGCGGCAGCGGCGGCCGAGCCGATGAAGGCGTAGCTTTAGCCGTGTGCTCGTACCCGCCAGATCTCCTCGCTCCGCCGAAAAGCGCTCAGGATGAAGCTAGTGATCGAGTGACAAAAACAACGACCACCGGGGCTAAAGCCCAGCTGAGTTTGGCAACTTACGCGGGCCTGAAGGCCCGCTCTTCCACGGTGCTGCAGGCATTATCGAATTTCGCAGCTTCGTAAAATCGAGATCCTAGGTGCCAAGAACGGCGCTTCAGGATGACAACAGCCAACTGAGTTTCTAGTGACCTTTCGCAAGTATCTGGTGCTGGCTGGAGTTACCGTCTTTGCAGCGGCGGGCGACACTATGCTTTCGCACGGGATGAAACAGACCGGCAACATTTCCCTCAATCATTTGCAGAGCGTGATCTACGCGGTGCGCAATCCGTGGGTCGCGGTGGGCATTGTTCTGCTGCTGGCCTTTTTTGCCGCGTATATGAACGCGCTTTCGTGGGCCGATCTCACCTATGTGCTGCCTGCGACTTCACTTGGCTATGTCCTGCTGGCCTTAGTGGCTCGGTTTGCGCTGCATGAGGAGGTCAGTCCTATGCGCTGGCTGGGGATCGCATTGATCTCTGGAGGCGTGGGGTTTGTGGCGGGAGGTCCGGCGCTGACTTCACATGGGCATGATGAATCGATATCCCCACCCTTTGCAAAAAGCGCGAAGGATGGGCCAGCCAGCGTTGATTCCCCACTTCTCGCAAAAGAGGCGAGAAATGGGGCACCCGGTGCATCTTCTGTGACGCCCGGAACGGTGGTAACGAATGAGGTGCAGCGGTGAAAGAGCTACACACATGGGGCGCGATTCTCGCCGTGGTGGTGACTTCTGTTGTAGGAGACATTCTGCTGGCGCGGGCTATGAAGCAGGTTGGCGACGTGCACGAACTCTGGCGCCGCGCGGGGCTGTGGACCGTGGTGGGCCGCATTCTGGGTAATACTAATTTCTTTCTTGGCCTGAGTGCCATGGCCGCGTCGTTCTTCAGCCTGCTATTCGCGTTGTCGTGGGGAGACGTCAGCCTGGTGGCTCCCGCTGCGGCGTCGCTGACGTTTATCGGCAACGCGTTTGCCGCGAAAATCTTCCTGCATGAGCGCGTGGACCGGCGGAGATGGATTGCGGTCGTGCTGGTGGCGGCAGGGGTAGCCTTGCTGGCTGGCTAAGGACTGTCCGCGATCTGAATTCCCGGACAGAACAAAAACTATCTGTTGCAGAGCGGTCCTAACAGGTGCATACTGGCGCGCGGTAAGGGGGTGCTTGTATGCATAGAGTCGCATTGCTCATCATGATCGCCCTGCTTAGCGTCAGCGCAGGTCATTCGTCTGCGCCGGCGGCGGACTGGGCGATCAACGCCACTGCAATTGAGGCGTGCAGCTGTCCACACTTCTGCATGTGCTATTTCAACGCACATCCTGCAGCTCACCACGAAAGCGGCAAGACAGAACACTTTTGCAAGTTCAACAACGCTTACAAAGTTAACAAGGGACATTACGGCAGCACCGATCTCGCCGGCGCTAAGATCTGGCTCAGCGGCGATTTGGGCGGCGATTTCTCACAGGGCCAGATGGACTGGGTCGTGGCGACATTCGACAAGGGCACGACCGCCGAACAACGGCAAGCGTTGGGGGAAATCCTCGGGCATGTATTTCCCGTGAAGTGGAAGTCCTTCCAGACTGCTGAGGGCGATATCGATACCTGGAATTTCGACAAAGACCAGGCCCACGCGACGCTCAATGGTGGCAAGACGGCTGAGATCAAACTGAAGCGCTTTCAGGGAATGACGAACGAACCGGCGGTGCTGAAGAACGTGAAGTACTGGGGTACACCGCGCAACGATGGCTTCGTGATGATGCCGAATGAACTGGAGACTTACAAAGAGGGACCTAATGCCTATGAATTCAAGGGAACGAACGGGTTCATGCTGACGTTCGACATGACTTCGAAGGATGTTCCTGCAGCGAAAGGGTCGTCGATGAGCTACTGACGAAATGGTTCCACGTGCCACCTGATGCGCCGGAGAAGCTCCGGCGCATTTTTTTTCGGAGCGTCGGCTCGATTGGCCGTAGATCGCGATTACGCCGTTCTGGTGGCGCGGAATGTCGCCGCTGGCGGGGTAGTCCCGAGATGTTTTCGCCGAATGTCCTGAATCGAGGCCGGAGATAACCTCTCGTCCGGCTTGCTGCTGATGACGCTGTCTCGATAAATTGACAAACTCTTTGCAGTTCCCTGACACAAGCTCAGATTAATTCCGTTAGTTTCTTCATTGCGAGATTTCCGGGCTGGTGTCACAACTACCCTGTACCGGAAGAGGCTGCATGAGTGACTCCCGTTCCCGCCGAGCTTCACACCCACATTCAGTTTGATGAAAAAGGAGACAAGCCATGAAACCACAGAAGGACCATGGAAGCGCTCGCGTCTGCGGAGTAAGAACGCCAACAACTTTAGGAAAGCGTTCGCATCTCCCTACCACTGTCTCACGCGCCTGGAAGGGTGGCATCAACAAGCTGCCACAATTTCTATTTGTACTCGCGCTGACCGTGACCCTCGCGCGCACCGCAGCTGCGCAAACGGCTAGTTTTCAAGGGCTGGGGCAGATGCCGGGCGGCTGGCCTGCCGCTGGCACCTACGCCAGCGCCATCTCCGGCGACGGCTCGACCATCATGGGTTACGGATGGGTCTGCTTCAATGGAGGAACCAAGTGCAACACTTCTGGAAGCGTGCAGGCCTATCGGTGGACTGTAAGTGGCGGATTCCAGGTTCTCGGAAACAAGGGCAACAGCGACTTTTTTGGGGCAGGCGCCGTTTCGAATAACGGTTCCGTTATTGTCGGTGAGCATCCGTTGCCCAATAATAACTCTGAGGCCTTCCGCTGGACCGCCGCGCACGGAATGGCGCAACTGCCCATGCTCATCGCCAGTGCAGTCACCGGCGACGGAACAATGGTCGCAGGCGGCGATAGCTGGTGGAATTCCGGGAAGACCGGAATCTTCGGCCCTTTTGCCGGTAACCAGGACCAAACCCAGGCGTACGGTCTGGCCGGAACCGGTAAGGCGCCGATAGCGGTGGGCGCAGCGCTCAAAGGTTCCGACTCAAACGGGGCGACCTTTCACGCTTTCCTGTGGACGCCGAGCACCGGGCTGCAGGACTTGGGACTCACTACCGGCACGGAGAGTGTTGCCACTGCCATCTCGGCCAACGGCTTGGTGGTGGTAGGCGAGGCCCGTGACGCCACCGGCTTTTGGCGGGCATTTCGCTGGACCGCTTCCACCGGCATGCAGGACATCGGTACTCTCGGCGGCCCGGAGAGTGCAGCCTTCGCGGTCAATGGCGACGGCTCGGTGATCGTGGGCACTTCGCTCACCTCGAGCTCGACCGGATCCTCTGACTGCTTCATTTGGACCTCTACCAACGGAATGCAGGAACTCAAGGCCATTTTGGACACAGCCGGCGTGCACACCGCCGACAAGTGGGTCCAGCTCACCACTCTGAACGGCATTTCCGCGGACGGCACCGTCATTGTCGGATATGGCCTAACCCCTAAGACGACGGCGTTTCCGTTCGGCCAGTGGGAGCCGTTCCGCGTAGTTCTTCCCTTGCAGTGAGCGGCACAGCTCACGTCGCGCCAACCCACTGACGGCTCCATCCCTCACCGAGCTGAAGCTCGATGAGGGATTTGCTTTTCTCCCCAGATGGCCGCTTCGTTTTTCAGTCTGCTGTTTCGCGTTGTCATGCGGAGACGTCAGCCTGAGCAGAGGCAATTCCTTCAAATCTTGTTGTTTGACAACTCAGGCAGTGGGCTGTAGAGTTCCCACGTTCCGCGGTTTACAAATCTTTACTTACGTAAACTCGCAGTTCTTTCGGGGCCGAGTCCAGGGGTTCGATCCATTCAAAACTAAAAAATTCAGGGCGGCGTGATAAGCGCCGCGTGGGGAGCTTTGTTCAATGACGCGATTAGTCTTGCTCGTACAGAAATTCAAAGTTAGTCAACAGCTGCCGGCAACATTGTTGCTTTCTGCTCTTAGCTGCGGTGTGGCCTGGAGCCAGGCCAGCATCACGAAGGCGACGATTTTTAAGCAGATCGACCAGGGCAGTTCATTGGGGTTTGTGGTCAAGATCGAGGGAAGCAACCTCACCACACTTGAAAATCCGAGGGTATTATTGCTTCCTTCCACAGGAATCACCCAGCAGGACCCGCCAACTTACAGTGCAACCTCGATTACGATGGCTTTTACCGCTGTGAGCAGTTATGTTCCCGTAGAGGTGACCTTGTCGTATTCGACGGGACCAGTACCGAAAGCGGTGAGTGGGACAGAATGTGCTCCGGAAGTGGATGTGAGGAAAAGCTATCAGGTAGAGCCGGAAAACCAGGTCGCCAAGAAATATGGCCACGGTGTTTCAAAGAACTTCGACGTAGTGCAAATTTCAATTGTGAACACTTGTCCAGTGGCGGTTCTGGTTCCTCTCGCTGGAATTGCCCTACTCGACGACACCACTGTCCCACTGCAACCTTTCTCCCTGAGTCACGTAACCAGCATATTTTCCAACGATCGAACGTTCAGCGGCCCAAGAGCGATTTTTTTCAATGCTGTTCAGGCAACGGCCACGCTAGGAAGCGCAATCGAACCCTTTTTCGGCTCGGGATTTACTCAGGCCGTGAGCATATTGGGAGGAGGCTTCACGCAAGGAGCCGGGACGGTTTGGAAAGACCTTTCCGCAGAGCAACTGCAAAACTTGACTGCGCAAAGCTTCCAGGCGACGGAACAAATATCGGCGAGCGGCGGATCTCTACAGAAATCCGTGTTTTTTCCGCGGACAGCGAAGAAAGCTAACACCGCAATCACGAATTGGTTAACCGCATCCCGTACTAAGGGATCGCCGGTCCCGCTCCCGCCTCTGACGTTGCAGGTTATCCCGGTACTGACGGCAGCTGCAAAGTAGAGTGGTCTTGAGATTTTGTGGACATCAAGGGCGGCGCTTGTGTTCTGCTAGATTCCTACCGCGACTTCGGCCCGGTTAGGACGGGAAGTCAAGTCACGTTTTCGCTTCGTTTTTAGGGGTAAGAAGGGGTAAGAACAGGTCTCTCCACTGTGTTTCGCTTCCTTCCGAAGGCGAATCTCCGATCGAGGCGCCGGAGTTTCTTATTCTCGGGAGGGCGGAACTGTTCTCGATGACTGAGGGCCCACCCGCCGAAGCGCGACGAGTGGGCAGCCTCGCCACCGTTCTATTTTTTCAATTTTTTCTCACGCTGCTATGTCCGATAAACTCTTTATTTCATCAGGATCTGCACGTTCCAGTTCCAGTTCCCTTCCCCTTGCCTCACTCCTGTGTTCCCGACGATCTTCTTTGGAGAAGGCTTCTTTCTTCTCAGCGGAACCGAAGACCTGCGTCCATTGTCCATTTTGGAAAATGATCTGATAGCCGCCGGAAAGAATTTCAAAGGGTTGGTTGATCTGCTTCATGGCGTCGAACTGCACCGATCCGGGCTGGCGGAACGTCTCGAAGTAGGCGGGATAGACGAAGTCACTCATCGGGATTCCGTCCACATTGAAGCTCAGCGCTTCAACTGGGTCCGCACTCTCGTAGGCGTAAATAATGTTTGGGTCAGGGCCAGTAGTCATCATGTTGGTAGCAGGATCCACCAGCATCTCGACCAGTTCATGAGAGGCGGAGACGCTTACCTGATCCCCATTGTCAAGCGTGGTTTTCACGAAAACTTTCGACTCCGGCAGCCCATCGGGAGTGAGGTCGTGATAGGCCAAAGCGCCGGGCTGATCGGCGTTGTCGAGAAATACGATGGCCCATGCGCCCGGTTGAAAGTCCGTGGTTGCGACGAGGGTTGCCGGTGTACCCCATACCGGAACGATAAAGTTGTTGATGTAGTTCTGCATTGCGGCAATCAGCGCGTCGAAGTCGACTCCGAGCGCGACAGTAGCTTTGCTGAAACAAGCGATGGTGGGAATTACCCCTTGATTAAATGCACCGAAGATTGGTTTTGTAGACATGGTAGGCGCTCCTTAAAAATCAAAGATTTGAAGAACTCTCTTGAAGTACCTGTCTTGGACTGGGCCCAGAGCCGGAAGGAACTGACAGGGATTATGCACCCGCGCGGGGGTGCCGTCAACGCCGGGCGGCTCATGAAAAGGAGAAAACCCTAACCAGAATTCGGTTGGGCAAGGCTTGCATCGCTTTTTATGTGCTGATGGCGGTGTCGACCGCTGTCGGGCAGGGATCGAATCCGCCGACGGAATCAGCTGGAGATCTGGTGCGCTCCGTAGTGGCAAATGAAGTGGCCTCGGCTCAGATGCCCAGCATCAAGCACATGTTTCGCGCGCGGAAGGAGACTCCGCGTGGCTCTCAGACCAAGCTGTACGTGGAGACCAGCCAGGCGATGGCGGGGATGACGGTTGCCGTCAACGATCACCCACTCGCCCCTGAACAGAAGCAGGCAGAGTCCGAACATCTTGCTGCTTTGATCAGCAATCCAGCACAGCTACGCCAGAAACAAGCACGAGAGAAGGAAGACGAAGAGCGGACGCTGCGCATCGTGAAAGCGCTGCCTGAAGCATTTCGTTTCGAGTATGAGGAAACTGGTATCGGAGAACTCGATGCGAAGACTGGCGACCAGTTGGTGCGGCTGAATTTCGTTCCGAATCCTGACTACAATCCGCCGTCACGCGTGGAGCAGGTCTTAACTGGCACGCGTGGATATCTGCTCATCAACACAAAATACAGGCGCCTTGCGAAGATCGACGGCACTCTGTTTAAGGAGGTCACATTTGGATGGGGATTCTTTGGCCATCTCGACAAAGGCGGGCACTTCCTGGTACAGCAAGACGAAGTGGATAAAGGCGATTGGGACATCACGCGCATGAGTTTGAGCCTTACAGGAAAGATCCTGTTATTCAAAACGCTCAGCATCTCGTCCGACGAAATATTCAGCGATTTCCGCCAAGTGCCCGGCAATCTTACATTCGCACAGGGCGTTGAGATGTTGAAGACCGAGCAGGAAAAACTGGCGCACAACGTTCACGCGGAAGAACCTGCAATGAAAAAGGCCGCACGGTAAGCCCACTTATTTTGATGGTCGCAACGTCTCTTTTCGCACCGTCAACTTTTCGATCAAATCCTGCCTGACCCGGTAGCCAGTTCCCGGCTGGTCGCTGATCGCGATCATCCCTTGTGGAGAAACCTCCACCTCCGGCTCGATAATATCTTCCTTCCAGTATCGCTTCGAGGCGGAGACGTCACCTGGGAGGCGGAAGTTTTCCAGCGTCGAAAGCGCAATGTTGTGAGCGCGTCCGATGCCGGTCTCCAGCATGCCCCCACACCAGACAGGGATATTGTTGTTGTGGCAGATGTCATGAATCTTCTTGGCTTCGGAGAAGCCGCCAACACGTCCTACTTTGACGTTGATGATGCGGCAGGCTTCGCTCTCGACAGCGAAGGCAGCGGCCCGAGCGTTCACAATCGATTCATCCAGACAGATCGAGGTGCGCAGTTCCTTCTGTAGACGCGCGTGGTAATAGATATCGTCATCCCAAAGTGGCTGCTCGATCATCAACAAATTGAACTGGTCGAAGGCACGCAGGTGTTCCATCTGATCGAGTGTGTAGGCAGAATTCGCGTCACAGCTCAACGTGATGTCGGCCCAGCGCGCGCGGATACGTTCGAGTATATTCACGTCCCAGCCGGGCTTAACTTTGACCTTGATGCGGCGGTAGCCCGCGGCCAGTTCCGTCTCTATTTTTTCGAGCAGCTGCTCGATGGAATTTTGAATGCCGATGGAAACGCCGCACGGAATCTCGTGGCGCGTTCCTCCCAGCAACTTCCAAAGAGGCTGCTGCTTCTGCGTCGCCTCGGCGTCCCACACCGCATTTTCAAGCGCGGCCTTAGCCATACGGTGGGCCCGCACTCTCGTGAACAGATCTGGACACTCCCGGGCAGATTCAATCGTCTGCCCCAGCAGCGCGGGCGCAAGATACCTGGAAATCGTAGGCCAGGCGCTTTCGATCCACTCGCTGCTGTAAAAAGGATCCTCCGCAGCTACACACTCGGCCCAGCCCTCGATGCCCTCGCTGTGGACCGTGATGAGGAGAATACGACGGCTGTAGGTTCGGCCAAAGCTCGTCTCAAAAAAGTGGACGAGCGGCATTTGAATTTCGCGGAGAGTGATAGCTTCAATTTTCATGCGGAAGAGGAATGCTTTATTTCACCACAGAGACACAGAGAAAAACCCGAAACAAATAAATCACACTCGACAGCGGCACGTTTCGTCTCCATGCGAACGCTTGATCTTGCTCTGTGTTTCTGTGGTGAATCGTTTTGTGCGTCAAATCTCTGATGCGTACGACCATTTTTCGTCCCAGCGCCCGAGTACAAATTTTCCGTGGCCTTCTGCATCGCGCTCGTAGCCCAGCACCGCCAATCCTTCAGAAAATGACTGCAAGAACTGTGCGCGATTGCGCTCCTGCACATGCTGCGCTTTGATCCGCGTGTCCGGCGCGGCCTTCCACTCGTAGATCTGCGCCGGAACTTCGATCGTTGACTCACGATTAAACGATGGTAGCTTCCCTGTTGCCAGTAGCGTTTCCACACGCTTCGACTTCAGCCATTCTTGATTTCGAGAGGATCGAAGGTCCACTCGATCAACTCAATGCCGCGCGCAAGTGCATCTTCCCGCTGCAAAAGCTTTAATCGGCGACCCAGTCCCCCATTGCGATGATCTTTCCGTACGGCCAGCATGTGCGAATGCAGATAAATATGGCCCGAGCGGGTTCCGGGCACGGAGAGCGCGAATCCGACCATGTCGCCGCCGTCGAAAGCACCCATCACCTGGCCGCCAACTTTATCGGCGACAACGAACATACGCAGAGGCACCAGTTCGGAATCGGTGAAGTTCCAAACCTCTTTCTGGAGGGCGACGCACGCACGAAGTTCTTCGAGGCCGCGACAGCGGCGGATTTCGATGGCACTCAAGCAGGCTTCCCCTGAACTGCCTTTTCGTCGGCCTGCCTTGTTTGCGCCTTTTCCTGAACTTTAGCTTGCCGCCAGAGATCTTCGAGTTCTTCTATGGACGCCTCCCCAGCGGAACGACCGTTTTCATTTAGACGGTCCTCCATCCACTGAAAGCGGCGTTTGAATTTTCGATTGGTTTTGCGCAGCGCCGACTCCGGATCGAGGGAGAGATAGCGTGCTACATTCACGAGTACGAAGAAGAGGTCGCCAACCTCCTCTTCCAGACGCGATTGCAATTCTTCTGGAATCGTAGTGCGCCCCGATCCAGCCATTCCGCGGCCTTGCGGACGCGGTCCGGGTTCAGGAAACTCCTGGAGTTGTTCTTGCAACTCAACCGTCTCTTCGTGCAGCTTATCGAATAATCCATCGATGTTCGGCCAATCGAAGCCTGCTTGCGCGGCGCGGGAACTGAGTTTATGGGCTTCGAGAAGCGACGGCATGGTAGAAGAAACGCCAGCTAGAATGGAATTAGTTTCCTTCTCCATCGCCGCGTCAGAATTGCCGGAAGATTCCGCTTCGCTGGACCGCTTTTTCTTTCTTTCTTCGACCTTGATGGCTTCCCAGTTGCGCTTCACGTCGGCAGACGTTTCGGCATGGGCGTCACCGAAGACATGAGGGTGCCGGTCGATCAACTTGGTGGCGAGGCGATCGAGAACATCATCAATCGAGAACGATGACTGCTCCTTGGCCATCTCGGAATAAAACAGCACCTGCAAGAGCAGGTCGCCCAGTTCGCCCGCTAGTTCGGGCCAGTCGCGGTTGTCGATGGCTTCCAGAACTTCGTAAGTCTCTTCAAGCGTGTAGGGCTTAATGGAATCGAAGGTCTGTTCGATGTCCCAGGGACATCCGCCGGGAGCGCGCAGGCGCTCCATGATCCTGACGGCGCGTTCGAAGCGTTCTCCGGTTGTGGGCATTCGGCAACCAATGTAAATGACGATGCACTGAACTAGCAATGCGACTGCGACTCCATGGAACGGCCATTCGTCGCTGGGTCAGGCGGATATACTTAGCATTCGCAACAGGGACGGGAGGTTACTTCGGGAACCGTCTGCGCGGGCAGTTTCTAAGGGCTCGCTTGCTAGATAATAGTGTACTAACGTTACCTTCATTGAAGGCGACGCCAGGCGCAAACTTGGGACACTGGGAGTGTCATGGCCTCGGCACGAGTGATAGAGGCGCACTCCCCGTGAGTCGCATCTATCGGAAAAATATGACCTTAGCTGTCAAACCTCGACTATCGCTGGAAGGCCAGCATTTTCAGGTGGTGGTGATCGGCGGCGGCATCAACGGCGTGGCAGTGGCGCGGGAGTGCGCGCGGGCTGGCAAACGTACGTTGCTGGTCGAGCAGAACGACTTTGCTTCGGGGGTAACGAGTCGCTCAACACGAATTATCCACGGAGGTTTGCGTTACCTTGAGCACGGCGAAATCGATCTGGTTCGGGAATCGGTACGCGAACGGGAACGACTATTGCGC
>WNFI01089053.1_pt1 | contig 24712 bp, 23 predicted proteins | sample 5400471 | NCBI WGS metagenome assembly WNFI01 (sample SAMN13153348, study PRJNA577476) | soil metagenome | isolation source: 100 cm saprolite on Douglas fir-dominated hillslope | place: USA:California | collected 2013-09-17 | reverse complement strand
GTCGCGCTAAGTCCAAGGCCGAATGACACGGTCAAAGCGATGACACTTGCGAATTGCAATCCTTGGCCCAAAACCAGCAACAAACTTCCGGCAAGCACGATGGGAAACAATCCCGGCAATATGCTGATTAGCATGACGACCGGCGACCAGAATGCGAGGCCGATAAATGCGGCCACAAAAACGATCTCAATCGTCAGCCCTCTGCTCAGCTTGTCGATCATGAGTGCGCTGTTGCGCGCCGAGATCACCGACAGACCGGTGACGGCGATCTTATATCCGGGATATTTCGCCCGAATGCTGTTTAGTTGTTGATCCGCCCGATCGACAATCGGCAGCAATTGGCTCGCGTCTGAATCCGGGACGCGGCCACTGACAATGACGGCGTCCTGTTCTGCTGAAACGAACCGACGCGTGAGGTAAGGCGGTAGTAGGTCGACGTATTGTTTAAGCGTGTCGACGTCGGATTTGCGCACCTTATCAGCAAGCCAACGCCTTAGTGTGTCCAGCGACCAGACGTTGCCGACCCCGGGTTGCTGCTCCAGCAGTGCATGAACCTCGGCAATCACCGCCAGCGTTTCGGGCGAATAGAGAGATGCGCCTTTCGGGAATTGGATATAGACGTCGAAAGGATTAGCGCCGGTCAGCTTGACGTCGAGCCGGTTGCTGGCCCGAACGGCCTGCTCACGGTCGGGCACCTGGTCGGCGAGCCGATACCGCGCTTGAAGTTGGGCGTAACCGAACGAAAGTGCGATGACGACGATCAGGCTTATCGCAGAATAGAGTCCGGGCCGCGCGACCATGCGAATTGCAATCCAGCCGCAGAGCCGCCGCAGGATGTTTAATGCGGTATCCATGTTCTTGACGGAGGCAACAAATTCGGTCTCGTTGCGAATGAGCAGCACACCTAGCAAAGGTACGCCCATTAAAACCGCAATCAGGGCGACGGCGACGGCGACCAGGCCTGCCTCACCGAAGGTCCGAATGAGGTCGGACGACGAAAACTGCAAAGCAATAAACGATACGCCGGCGGTCGCGTGGGTCAGGACGCAAGCCGGTCCGACAATAAGAAGTGCGTTACGAAAGGCGGCGACTTTGTCATCGCCTGCGAGCAGGCGATCACGCGCAGCGAAGGTGATTTGCATGCTGTCGGAAAAGCTAATCACCATAATGAGCGGCGTCATCACATTCAGAAACATATTCAGGCTGAAGCCGAACCATCCAAGCGCGCCCAGCGCAAGAAGAATGGCAATGAGCGGCGGCCCGGCGGCAATGATCATGAATGAGAAGCGGCGAAAAAACATGATCGCAATCAGGCAACCAACTACGAACCCGAGCGAATTGTAGAGAAGACGATCGGTCTGAATCGCTTTGCGAATTTCATGCTGCATCACGGGCACGCCGGACAGCTCTCCTTTCAGGCCGGTGCCCGCCAATTGAGTTTTAACTTCGTTACGAACCTCGTCGACAATCTTATTGAGACTATCCGGACCTATGGCGGTCGGGTCCAATGCAAGGACCATCAATGTCAGCTTGCCGTCGGGCGACAGCATTTTGTCGTGGATGATTTCATTCGACATCACCCGATTGATAAGCGTTTGGTATTCAGCCCCCTCGGGCAACGGGTCCGGGAATAAAGGAGGGGGGATCTGTCCGTTTTCAGGGGGTTCGCGGGCTGAAAATATCGAAATCAGGCCTCTGGTGCCGTCAATAAGCTGAAGGTCGATCGCAAGATCCCGCAACTTTTGAAGTGACGACCGCTCGAGTAATTGGTCACCCTCAATAACGATGAGGATGTCGAATTCGTTTGAAGGAAATCGGCGCGTGACTTCTTCGTAGGTACGAAATTCCTCGGTGTCGGATCGAAATAGCTGGCTCAGCGAGTCATCAACTTTCACACGCGCAAATCCGACCGCTGCTATCGCGCTCAGGATGATGAAAGCGAGCGCACACAGCGTGCGGTGTGACAGGGCGAAAAAGCCAATACGTTCGATTCCAAGCGCGAGGTTACGCGGTTTGATGGCGCGTGGCGACTCTGCCAGAACGCGGTCCGATGGCGGAAGGCTGGTCACAGATGATCCGGTCCTGGTGCAGACGGAAGGATGGACTTTTCAGTGAAAGAATTCCACTAGGTCGGACGGGACTATAACCTGACTGCCCTCGATAGTTGCGCGGGCGCGCCGCTCCCAAGGTGCCGGTTGATATAGTTGACCGCTATATACTCAGAAATCCACAGCGCAGGCGGGCCCCCACACGCGCTGACGGCCTAAACCCCCGGATAGCGCGTCTTCCGGCTGTGGATGAAGGTTAGTGGGGGATTCCCATAAGATCGGGGCAATTGCCAAAGCTTTTGGATCAGCAGCGGGGATAACGCAGGCCTGGTAGCATCAGCGCGATGATTTTCTCCGGCTTGACAACACTTCCGTCAGTGGCCGGAGCCCGAGATAAACTCCCGAATGATCGTCCGCACAATGATCGATAGATCGAGCCAGAGCGACCATTTCTCGATATATTGCAAATCGTGGTCGAGGCGTTCGACCGCGGATAGCGGGACCGTGGTGCTGCCACGATAGCCGGACACCTGCGCCAAGCCCGTAATGCCTGGGCGTATATTATGCCGCTGGAAATAGTAGGGCGTGAACTGCTCGTACAGCAACCCTGCAGCGAGCATGCCCGGGACGTGCGGACGCGGCCCCACTAGCGACATGTCGCCTTTGAGAACGTTGATGAGCTGTGGAAGCTCATCGAGGCTGGTTTTTCGCAAAATGCGTCCGATGGGTGTCACACGTGGGTCGTCATTTGTCGTCTGGCGAGTCCCCCGATGATCGCCGAGATGCGTGAACATGGTTCGGAATTTGTAAATCCAAAAACGACGGTTGTGATAGCCGTAGCGCTTTTGCCGGAAAAACATCGGACCTGGCGATGTCATCTTGATCGCAATCGCTATGCCGATCAAAAGCGGGGCGAATAGCAGAAGGCCGAAGCTCGCGCCGATAACGTCAACCGCCCGCTTTACCGCCAGCAGCACGATTGATGGCTCGTGAGCAGCCGTATGGGCGCGGCAACGAGATGCCGTACCGCGGTGTGTTTTGTGCTGTCGTGATCGCTCCCCTGCCGAGGCGAACACGAAAGCCGCAAAGTTTGATGTACCACTCCGCCCAGACAAGACAGAGATGCCAAATCTCATTGGCGCACTCCGCTGAAAAACCAGACTTGCAGTTCGCACTGCCTGCAATGTTAGCACTTCAGAGTAGCCGACAATGTGAAAACATTGAGACGCTCGGCTCCCAAAAAATGTATTATTTTTTTTGCAGAGTGACTTTTAAAAAGGCAGCCGACTTCCGGAACGATATTGCTTGCCGCGCAATGATACTGCGTGCCGCGCAATGTACGAACGATGGTCCGCGACTTTAGCATCCCACACCGTCGCGATATTTCGACGAAAGTGTGAATCCAGCAGTCTGGATGAAAAAATGGTGGCGAGACGAGTCTCAACTCGACTTCATTTTAAGAATTGTTTTCTCGATCAAGCTGCTGATCGTTGTTCTACGCGTCAGATGAGGAACGGCTTTTTGGCTATCAATATAATTGTCTGGATCTTGATTATATTTGTGGTCGGTGTGCTTCTTTAAGCGGCACAGCAATTCAAAAAAAATGGTTTTGAGATACCGCCCGAAAAAACTTTTAGCCCCTACGATAGAAAATATTCTGATCAGCTCGGAACCAAACGCCCTGATCGTCGCTTTGTGAGCGTAAGGGTGTTTCGTGCCGGGCTTAGGCACGGAAATTGCGAGCGTAAAGTTTGCATCGGGGGACGCGTTCATGTTTCCACGTTCGAATGTACTTTGCCTTTTGGCAGCTGCAGCACTGGCGGGATGCAGCGCCTCGGCAAACGGCCCCACAAATGTTGCACTATCGAGTTACGACAGCCCCGTACCACCGCGCGGGGCCGCCGGCCCATACATTTTGGGTCCAAGCGACAAGGTGCATCTACGAGATTACGACGATGCAAATTTAACAGGCGACTACGAGGTCAATAGCGCTGGCTTCATATCGCTCCCGCTTGTCGGCCAGATCAGGGCGGCCGGTTTAACGACGAGCCAGCTTGAGAAAACGATCGCAGCGCGCATGAAGGGCAGTGTTGCCCAAAATCCCAACATCAACATTGAGATCGCTTCATATGCGCCATTCTATATCTATGGAGAGGTCAAGAAGGCCGGCGTTTATTCGTTTCAGCCTGGGCTCACTGTTGCGGACGCTATCGCGACTGCCGGCGGCCTGACCTATCGCGCCGACGAAAGCACGATCTACCTGCAACACGCAGGTGGGCAAACGCAGGAGGTTGTGAGGCTCGATGTGCCAAAGCGGATATTTCCTGGCGACAATATTCGCGTTTCTGAACGGATGTTCTGACCTCGTTCCAGCTCACATTCGAATCAACTCTTAGGTTTGTGAAATGCTCAATGCCATGTCGATGAGAAACGGAAAGTGCGTGCCTAAACGTTCCATTGTGCGACGCGGGAACGGTTTATCGCTCCACGTGTTCAGTCATCGTATGGAAGTTCGTCGCGGTCTTCGTCGGGCGACTTACTTTGACAGAACAGAAATTCCGGCAACGTTTTGCGGTAAGAGGATTCTAAACGTTTGCAGGAGTGTTGCCCGGTCAGTCTGACCGTGGATACGAGTGATAAAAAAACGGGCCTCCTGGTCCAACTCGTGGCGAAGACCAATCGGTGATCGCATGCGATAGGGCTGGCGTCAGTGAACCCGTCGAGTTTGAGGAAATGTCTCTGGGTGCGGCCGGCACTATTCGCCGGAATGCTTGCCGCTTCGACCTCTCGGTCAGATGCGCAAGTCATTCCGGCGCCGGAGATTTTGATGCCGCCTTGGAACGTTCAACATGTGTTTGAACCAACGGCACTGCCGCAATTGGGAGATCCGACTGCGCGCGAAGAAGAGGAAGACACGCCAGTCAAAAACAGGTTTCACCCAGAATACGCGGGGCGGGGTATCCGAGCAGGCGATTGGATGTTCAATCCCTCGGTGTCGGCGGGAGCTTTCTATGACAGCAATGTGTTTTCCTCCCCGAGTGGCCAGCAAGGTGACGTTGCTACAGTGCTTGGGGCGAATCTCCGGGGAAGCAGCTTGTGGGAGCGTCATGGCATTAATGTTCAGCTATCGACGCTATCCACGCTGTACAGCAATCATTCAGGCCTGAACCAAACCGACGCGACGTTTGGGGGCACTGCCCATTACGATATCGATCACAGCACGCAGGTATTGGGCCTCTTTAATGTGGGATTCCTTCATGAGGGGGTTGGTTCGCTGACCTCGCCGACTGGCGCCGTTGAGCCAACACCTTTCAGCGTTGTCTCAGGCGACCTGACACTGCGAAAGGAACTCGGCCGAGTTACGACCTCGCTCGGCGCCCGTATCGACTCTTACAATTTTGGGTCGACCCGAGCGCAGAATGGCTCGATTATCACTCAGGATTCGCGGGACGGGCCGATCTATACGGCGCACGGCAGGACCGACTACGCGTTTTCCGAAAAATCCGCATTTTTCACTTCGGTCGAGGGCAATTGGCGAGATTTGCGTGGGACGCCAACGCAGTCGTTGGAGTCGTATGGGTATCGCGCACTTGCCGGATTTGATCTGCTGTTCACTCAACTCATCAAAGGAGAAATTGCGGCAGGCTATCAGCGGCAACACTTCTTCGCGTCCTCGATCGGCAACATCGAAGGCCCGACCTATCGGGCCATGCTGATTTGGAGTCCCTCGCGGCAAGTGGATGTCCACTTCAATGCTGAACAAATAGTGACAGACGCATCCGATACCAGCGCAACTGGCATTCTCGCGAGTGCGGCGCAGCTGGGGGTCGATTATGAATTTCGGCCGAACGTTATTGTGTCGACCACAGCCACTTACGAAAAAGACCGCTTTCAGGGGCAGCCCCGCGAAGACAACGTCTATGCGGCCGGCGCGCAGGTTAAGTACGCTTTGAACAACGTAGTTTCTCTTTCGTTCCGATACGCATTCACGCGACGTGAAAGCAACGTTCCAGACGACAACTTCAGCAAGCACGTGGTAGGCCTGAATGCTTCAGCCCACTTCTGATTATCACGATCGCAAAGCCTTGATGGAAGTCCCGTTCATGCCGGACGGTGGCCAAGGAAGCTATGCGGTCGATTTGCGGCACATTGCCCAAATTCTGCGCCGGCGCCGTTGGATCATAGTCGCAACGACGTTTGCGCTACTTTCCGTGGCAATCATCTTCATCCTGATTACAACGCCGCTGTATACGGCGACATCGACGGTCTTGGTCGATCCGCACCGCAGCAGCGTTGTCGAGAACAATAACAATCAATCGGCGCAGTCCAATTCCGCTACCGACGACTCGGCCATCAATAGCCAGGTGTCGCTCATTCAATCAGTCGCCGTGTTGCAGCATGTGGTGAATGACCTCAATCTGGCACATGATCCCGAATTCGGTCCGCATTCCACCATACTTGGCTCGATCAAGAGATTATTCACCTCACCTCCGACGCTGGCGCCGGGGCAAAGTGAGGAGGATGTTGCAAAAGCTGCAACGCTCGATTTCTTGTTACGAAAGCGATTGAAGGTAACGCGCGAGACAACGACGTTTCTCATCAATATCGACGTTAGCTCGGAAAGCCCGGAAAAGGCAGCGAAGATTGCAAATGCAACTACCGATTCTTATTTCTATGAATTGGTACGGGGCCGATACGATACTCAAAAGACGGCCGCATCCTGGTTTAACAAGCAGATCGAAGATCTAAAGACGCATGTGCTTGCTTCCGACCGAGCTGTCGAGGAGTACCGTGCCGGGCACAATTTGAATGTCGCGCAGGGCGTTACCATCAACGATCAGCAGCTCGGCGACCTGAATAACAAACTCATCGAAGCCCACGTTCAAACTGCCGAGGCCCGCGCGAAATTCGAACAAGTACAGAATATTGTGCGGACGAACGCCGACCCCGGCACGTTGAGTCAGGCCTTGTCTTCGGACGTCATCGCTCGGCTCCGGACACAATATGCGGACGTGGCAAAAAATCTGGCCGACCTATCCAGCAAATTCGGGGCGCAACATCCGCTGGTGATCAATGCGAGGGCCCAGCAGCGAGAAACGCAGAAACTTATCAATGAAGAGGTGCAACGTATTCTTGAAAGTACGCGTCAGGCCCTGCAGGTGGCGCACTCGCGAGAAGATGCGCTGCAGAAGAGCCTTGATGATCTGAAAGGCGTCTCGAACGCGTCCGGAAATGACCAGGTCAGACTGCGCGAGCTTCAACGCGAAGCGGATGCCAATCGAACGCTCTATGCATCGTTTCTCGCCAGGTACAAGGAAACGAGCGCGCAGGAAAGCGTCGAGTTGCCTGATTCACGTATCGTTTCCAAGGCGGATATTCCTATCAGCGCTTCGTTTCCAAAGACGGCGCTTATTCTTGCATTTGCGCTGGTCGGGGGAGCTGGGTTGGGGGGCATTCTAGCATTCATGGTCGACCATTTCGACCGGCGGGTGAAGTCGCTTCGGCAAGCCGAAGACGTCACCGGCGTTCCGACTCTGGCTGCTGTGCCGCAAATTGGACCGCGCGAACTCGCCAGCCGTGCGATACGTGGTCGGCGGGATTTGGATCAATACGATCCGAACTCGGCGAAACTACTTCCGGCGGCTATGCAGCCACCGTTGATGCGGTATGTGCTGGACGAGCCAACATCATTGTTCGCGGAGTCGGTCCGCGCCGTTCGCCTCGCTATTCAGCGCGCATCACGTACGGGGCCGGTTAAAACCGTCATGGTGTCGTCCTCCGTCGACGGGGAGGGCAAGACAACGCTTGCAGTGAATCTTGCTCTCTCGCTTGCGGCCGTCGGCATGCGGACGATTTTGGTCGAGGGGGACTTACGAAACCCGGAGATGAGCCGATCCCTGTGCCCACGTGCAAGTTTCGGGGCAATCGAAGTCGCGGCCGGCCGAGCACAGTTCGACCAAGCTCTGCTATTTGACCGCGCCACCGGCCTTGCGATCCTTCCTTCACCACCGAGACAAAAGCCGAGCAGCAGTGAATTTGTTTTCTCCGATGCGATGATCAACATCCTCGATCAGCTTCGGAAACACTTCGACTACGTTATTATCGATTCGCCGCCGCTTATTCCATTAGTCGATGGCCGCGCATTGGCCGAGATCGCGGATCGTGTCGTTGTCACCATTCGGTGGGATAGCACGCCGCAAGATGTCGTCGCTCAAGCGCTTGGGACCCTGGCGCTCTCCTATGATCGGATATTGGGGACGGTTCTTACGCGTGTCGATATGCGGCGTTTGAGATTTTATGACTATTACCAAAGTTCCTCCTATCTCACGCCATATTCTTATCTTGGGCAGCCGCGGTCGGAGGGCAATACATGAGGGTGAAGCTCCTACAGGCTAACGCGTTTGGCGGCGTGGCAGATTTCTGGTTTGGGCCGAGAGCTGAACGCTCGAAGACGAGGGACTCGCTTGGTCTTGCGCCGGAAACGGTAGCGTTGGTGACTGTCGCGAATCTGACGAGGCGCAAAGGCCATCTCGTTACCTTGGCTGCGCTGTCGAGACTGTCCCCATTGCTTTGTAAACGTCTCAGCTGGCTTGTCGTCGGCTCTAACGACGAGCCCGATTATGTCGACGAATTGAAAGCCGCGATCTCGAGCTCAGGCTGCGACGTCCGGCTGATGGGGGCATTGGAGAGCCAGCAGATACGCGACGTGTATGGCGCCAGTGACCTGTTCTGCCTGACTCCCGAGGAAGAACTGCTCGAACCGGCCCAAGAATACAGTCTCGTCTATCTCGAGGCGGCTGCGTGCGGATTGCCGAGCATCGCCACGGCCTATGGATGCGCGCGCGCGAGATGAATAGGGATCGCTGTATCGCGACGACATGTTTGCCGCTGCCGAGCGGCGCACATGTTGAGCAAGGTCCAGAAAATGTCCGCGGGCACTCGGCCATCGAGGTGACGAAATGAAATGCTGTATCGTGCTGTTGGCGCTCATTGGGCTCTCAGGTCCGGTATTGGCTGAGAGCTGCAGCAATAGCCGTGAATACATTCTGGAGGGGCTTGCAGGGGACCTGCCGAAACCAGCGGCGGGTTACCAGGATCTGTTTAAGGTCTGCATGGAATCGCTGAATTTCGGCAACGTGAAAGACGCCTATGTCTTAAAGGACGGCGGTATCGCAATTGTTCCCGCGCGTAACACCACGATCGCGACCGCTCAAACTCTTGCTCAATTTTGCCAGCGTTTTCCGAAAAACGTCGTACGATTTCTTACGCCACGAGAGCAAAAGAAATCTCTCGCGGTGCCGATGGTCGTCATGATGTCTTCGACAGATACGACATCGTGCAAGACCATCCTCAGCGCCATGTGAGCTGGGAGCATGGCGCCGATGTCCAACCTATCTCCGCAATCATCCGCTATCGTCGGGGCTGTCGACGACGAGTACGCCGATGCGCTTTGGTACGTCGTGCATACGCAACCGCGTGCCGAAGGCCAAGCCGTCCGCCATTTAGAAATGCAAGGTTACTTGGTATTTTGTCCGCGTTACCGCAGGACTGTTCGCCACGCACGCAAGACAAAGAGCGTCTTCGCTCCCTTGTTCTCCAACTACCTATTCGTGCGTTTGAACATATTACGCGACCAATGGCGGAGCATTAATGGCACGCGTGGTGTCGTCCATCTTCTCATGCAAGGTGGAGCGCCTCAGCCTATTCCGAGCGGCATTATAGATGGCTTGAAAGCGCGAACACGTGCTGACGGGACCATTGACTGGACAACGACACTCAAGGTCGGCGGAGCCGTTCGCATTGTTGAGGGACCTTTCGCGGAGTTTCTGGGAAAGCTTGAGCATGTCGATGCGGCGGGCCGAGTTCGAGTGCTGCTCGATCTGCTTGGGCGTTCGGTTTCGGTGGCTTTGCGCGGCGAAGCCCTTCTACCTGCAACGTGAACCGATAGCGTAACTGTTGCAGAGCGATAGCGTCGTGCTGGGTGGAACGCGTTTCACCCTGACGGCGGCAGCTTGGAAAAAGACAAACGATGACAGCGATCTTTGGCGTAACGGGGAAGTTCTAGTTCCATGACCGTCCTTGTCACTGGCTGTGCTGGTTTTATTGGAAGCAATTTTGTTCACACATGGCTCGGGACCAGCGACGAGCGTATCGTTAACATCGACAAGCTCACCTACGCAGGTAACCCCGCTAATTTGGCGTTATTCGCCGACGACGAGCGTCATCACTTCGTCCAAGGCGATATTGCCGACCGTTCGCTGATTGAACGGCTGCTTGCCATGAATCGCCCGCGCGCAGTGATCAACTTTGCGGCCGAATCGCACGTTGATCGGTCGATCCACGGACCGGCCGATTTCATTCAGACGAATGTCTTGGGCACATTCAATCTTCTGGAATCCGTCTGCGCTTATTGGCGAGCGCTGCCGACCGAAGAGAAGGCCGCGTTCCGGTTTCTGCATGTTTCCACCGACGAGGTCTACGGCACGCTAGGGCCCGATGAGGCGCCCTTCAGCGAGTCCAATCCTTATGAGCCGAACTCGCCTTATTCGGCGAGTAAGGCCGCAAGTGATCACTTGGTGCGTGCGTGGCACCATACCTATGGTCTGCCGGTGCTTACGACGAACTGCAGTAACAATTACGGGCCTTATCATTTTCCCGAGAAACTCATCCCGTTGGTGATTCATAATGCGATGGCGGGAAAACCGCTGCCGATTTATGGCGACGGAAAGCAGGTGCGCGACTGGCTTTATGTCGAAGATCATTGCCGTGCGATCATCTGTGTATTGCATGCTGGTAGGGTGGGCGACACCTACAATATTGGCGGCTGGAACGAGATGGCCAATCTCGATGTCGTCAAGACGATCTGCGCTATTCTCGATGAGTTACACCCTCGTCCAGACGGCATTGCCTATGCGGAGCAGATCGCCTTTGTCCGCGATCGCCCAGGACATGATCGGCGTTACGCTATCGATGCGCGCAAAATCGAACGCGAACTTGGTTGGCGGCCGCAGGAGTCCTTTGAAACCGGTATTCGCAAAACCATAAAGTGGTACCTGGCCAACCAGGTGTGGGTCGAGGGGATTACAAGCGGCGCGTATCGCCAATGGCTCGAAACGCACTACAGCGAAATCGCGACTGGCGAAGCAAGTTCGGCGCAGCGCCGACTCCAACGGCACGCATCGCCAATAGTAGAAATGCACGAGCGTTAAAGTGAATATCCTACTTCTCGGTGCAAACGGGCAGGTCGGCCACGAGTTGCGATCAACGCTTACAGCGTTAGGAGAGGTTGTCGCGCCCGCTAGACCGGATGTCGATTTTTCCGACACGGAATCTTTGCGGGCAATTGTTCGTCGCTATCGCCCGTCGGTGGTCGTTAATGCCGCGGCTTACACGGCTGTGGATAAGGCCGAGGCCGATGCGGGGAGAGCAGTCGCCGTAAATACGACAGCTCCGGGGGTGCTCGCTGCGGAAGCCGAAGCGCTAGGGGCCGTGCTTGTCCACTACTCGACTGACTACGTATTCGATGGCCGTAAAGGTGAACCTTATGTGGAGACGGATGAAACCGCTCCGCTTTCCATCTATGGCCGCACCAAGCGAGACGGCGAGCGCGCCGTTCAGTCGTGCCGGAAGCGCTTGATATTCCGCACCAGCTGGGTGGTCGGCGCGCATGGCAACAATTTCGTCAAGACGATGCTACGGTTGGCAAAAGAGCAGCGCAATTTGCGCGTTGTGAGCGATCAGGTTGGCGCACCGACCTCGGCGGTATTGCTGGCCGACGTCACGGTAAAGGCGCTCACGCAATTAGTCGGGCAATCGGCAGAAGATCCACGCTGGGGCCTCTATCATCTTGTCGCCGGCGGCGAGACAAGTTGGCATGGGTTGGCGTGTCATGTGATCTCAAAGGCCGGCGCCATGGGGCTTCCGCTTCAAGCCTCTGCTGAGACCGTCGCGCCGATCGCGACCGCAGACTATCCGACGCCCGCCAAGCGGCCGGCTTATTCGCGACTCGCAACGTCCAAGCTCCGGAATAACTTTTCGGTCGCGTTGCCAGACTGGACGGTGGGCGTGAATGCGGTCATCAACCAACTTTTGCCGGAGATGCGGCAATGAGCAATTCTGCACCCGTGCGGCGGAAGGGCATCATTCTAGCCGGCGGCTCAGGTACGCGCCTTTACCCGGTGACGCAAAGCGTGTCCAAGCAGTTGATGCCGATTTACGACAAGCCGATGATTTATTATCCGCTCTCCACGTTGATGCTGAGCGGTATACGCGACGTTCTCATTATCTCTACGCCCCACCACACTCCGCTTTTCAGCGAGCTTCTCGGCGACGGCAAAAGGTGGGGGATGAACATTCAATATGCCGTGCAGCCGAATCCGGGCGGACTGGCGCAAGCGTTTATTATTGGCCGCGATTTCATCGGTAATGACCTCAGCACGTTGGTATTGGGCGACAATATTTTCTACGGGCACGACATGGTGAAGCTTTTGGTCAACGCTAACGCGCGTCGCAACGGCGCAACGGTATTCGCCTATCATGTCAACGATCCGGAGCGTTACGGCGTAGTGGAGTTCGATGCGAAGCAGCGTGCGATAAGCATCGACGAGAAGCCGGCAGTGCCGAAATCAAATTACGCAGTCACGGGACTCTATTTCTACGACACGCGCGTTTGCGATATCGCCGCGGACATAAAGCCTTCCGCTCGCGGCGAATTGGAAATCACCGACGTGAACCGGCGCTATCTCGACCAGGCTGTTCTCGACGTTGAGATCATGGGGCGCGGCTATGCCTGGCTCGATACCGGGACACATGACAGTTTGCTGGACGCCGCGAGCTTTATTGCGACATTGCAAAAGCGACAGGGCCTCATCGTCGCCTGTCCGGAAGAGATCGCTTACGCACAAAATTGGATTGGCGCCGACCAGGTTGAGGCCTTGGCGCGCCCGCTCAGCAAAAGTGGCTATGGGCAATACCTACTTGAACTTATTCAGTAAGAGAATTTGCCAATGGCGTACGACGTGATGGCGACGCCGCTGCCTGACGTGCTCTTGTTGCAGCCGAAGGTATTTGGCGATCCGCGAGGTTTTTTCTTCGAAAGCTTTAACGCGCGTGAGTTCCAAGCAGCCACCGGACTTGAGCACACCTTCGTGCAAGACAATCACAGTCGCTCGGTTCGAGGCGTGCTGCGCGGATTACACTATCAAATACAAAATCCGCAAGGAAAACTCGTGCGGATCATTCAAGGTGAGGCGTTCGACGTCGTGGTCGATATACGGCGCAACTCTTGCAACTTCGGCAAATGGACAGGCGTTACACTTTCGGCCGAAAATAAACGCCAGCTATGGGTTCCGGAAGGTTTTGCTCACGGCTTCCTCGTGACGAGCGAGTCTGCGGAAGTAAACTACAAGGTTACCGACTATTGGTATCCCGAGCACGAGCGATCTTTGCTCTGGAACGATCCGGCGCTCGGAATTCAGTGGCCATTGGGCGGAACACCGTTTTTGGCTGCCAAGGATGCAAATGGGAAGCGGCTTGAAGAAGCCGAGTTGTTTCAATGACCGTTCACGGTTCTAGCCTCGACGGCGGCCCAATCGCGTTTTCTACGGCGACGGTATAGGTCTGCACGCTGCGACAATCGATCAAGATGTTGAAGATCGCTTTCGTCATCCGTAACGACGCCTTGACCAAAGGCGGCGGAGACATCGATCAGGCGAAGCAATTTAGTGCGTTGATCGCGGTTCCCGGTCGGGTAACGACAACGGTTGTGCGTTTCGCGCAGCTCAATGTGGCCGAGTTTGATCTCATCGTCCTCTTCAACATCGATATGCCGTTTGAGAACTACCTTGTGGCGCGGGACTGCGTCCGGAAAAAGATACCCTACGTCATTTACACGCTTCACCCAAAAGCCGGGCATGTTGAGGAGTTTCTGCGTCATGGGACTATTGGCGCGCAGCAATTAGCTGCACGTGCTTCGGGTTATTCGCTCGTCAATTATGAAACCATCGCTTGTGTCGTAAGGTTAGTGAGAAGCGAGCATCGAGGGAAATTGCTGTCATATCGTTCGGCGGCCTATTCGGCTCGGTATGTTCTGCAGAACGCGGCTCGGGTGCTCGTGTCGTGCGAGGACGAAGCCGAATATATTCGGCGAGATTTTTCGACAAATGCGTACTTCGAGACGTTGCCGCATCTCCTGGACGAGACGGGCATCGTTAATTCTGTCGAGCGCTCTCCACGAACGGTTGAAAGCTATGTGTTGTGCGCGGGTCGCATCGAACCGCGCAAGAACCAGCTGGCGGTCGTCGAAATCGCAAAGTCATATCCGCGTCTTCGGTTCCTCTTCCTGGGGAAGAAGAACATGAACCATAGCCACTACATCCGAACTTTCGAGAGGGCAATCGACGCCGCCGACAACATGGAATGGCGCGATCAGGTCCCGCTTCTGGATCTGCAAAGGATAATCGGCACCGCGTGTGCCTACATAAATCTGTCTTGGTTCGAAGTATTCTCGCTCATAGACCTGATGGCGCTGACGTCAAGGACGCCGAGCGTCCTCTCGACCGGGTCCTGCTGGACGGAAAAGGCAATTCGAAAGAAGTGGACCAAGATTTTGAACGCTGTGAAAAAAGAGCAACGGAATGCTGTGTAGAGCAAAGCCTTCGATCGTGATCTTTGGAGGCACCGGATTTCTTGGCAGCAATTTTGCTAACTATGCGGCTCGCCTGGGAGCGCGAGCGGTGGCATGCGGCACGGGGGTGCCTACCAGCTCGGTGATCGATACTGCGGTCGAAGTGGTGGAGCTCGATGCGTCCGATTTGGCCGAGTCGTCGAATTTGTTGCGAAATATCAAGCCGGATGCGGTTGTATTCGGCATTTCGGGAATTTCACCGCGTGCCAAAAAAGATGTCGACGCCGCGACCGTCCTGACGGAATTACGAACCTTGGCAAACGTCATTCAGGGGGCTCGTGAATGCGGCGTGCAGCAACTCGTGTTTTGTTCGAGTGGAGGCGCAATTTATGGTGACAGCATTGCGCCTCATGTCGAGACGGATGTGTGCAGGCCGAAGTCGTTATACGGGAAGCTCAAATTGCAAGCCGAGATGCTGGTCGCAACGCTTTGCGAGCAATTTGATATGAAAGCAACAGTCATGCGGATCGGTAATCCGTATGGACCGGGTCAATCACCTTTTGGCCTGCACGGCGTTATCGCTACCTTCCTCTACAAGATGCTCGCGGCTGAGCCGATCACGATCTTCGGGTCGTTGGAGGCGGCTAAGGACTATGTGTATGTGGACGATGTGAGCGCGGCCATTTGGTCGTCGATAGAGCGACAAGCAAATGGCGTTTACAACATTGCTTCAGGTACGCCAACATCGCTACAAGCCGTCGTCAAAAACTTATCCGAAGTTTGCATGGTTGAACCGACGGTGGAATATGTAGAGTTGGCCACGACCGAAGTGCCGACGTTTACGTTAGACATCGCGAAGGCAAAGCGCGACTTGCAGTGGAGTCCGGCCATTCAAATGGGGCCGGGCATTGCAGTTACAAAACGGTGGATTGAAGAGACATATTTGCAAGAGAGCAGGCGGCGCCGTCGCCTAGCCATGCAAGAGGCCGGTATCGTCTAAGCCGATTCAGACGGCGACGTGCCTTGCGTGCCGCCACTGTTGGTGACCACGCAGAAGTTTTCAGAAATCGTGACGCAGCACACTCATAATGAATTCAGCGTTTGGCCCATTGGCCGGGCCACGACGAACTATGGAGGCAAAGTGAAGATCGCTCTCGTCATTGTAAATTTCCATAAGGCCGCGCGCGTGGTCGAAGGCATTCGGGCGCTCGGACGACAGAACACAGTCGACGACTTGCATCTTGTTGTTGTCGACAACTCGACCTCGCAGCAAGAAGCGGACATTCTGCGCACCGAAATGAGGAAGAGCGGCGAGCTGGTCATAGCCTCGGAAAACCTCGGCTACGCTCGCGGCGTAAATCTGGGCGCCAAGGCGGCTGGGGCTTTCGACTATATCCTGCTCGTCAGTCCTGACATCATTGTCGAAGATACGCATGCGATCCGAAAAATGGTTTCGCTAATGGAGAGCAGGCGATCCATTGGCGTCTTGGCGAGCGTGCAGCACAATGACGACGGCAGTATCGTCGAAGTTGCCCGCCGGTTTCCGTCGCCGGTCCGCCAAGTGTGCCGACGTATGAGTCCCAGAATGGTCAACGATCTTGACTTATTGAGCCCGCTGGCGTCGAAAGCGGCCAATGGGATCATCGACGTGGATTGGGTGCAGTCCTCATTCGTGATGATTCGTCGCTCGCTGTGGGACGCCATGGGCGGGCTCGATGAACGCTACTTCCTCTTCATGTCCGATACGGAAATGTGCCTGCGAGCACATGAGCGGGGGATGCGAGTGGGTGTAACGTCTGTCGTAGACGTACAGGCCGATGGCGTGCGGGCCAGCCGTGGCGGCTTGTTAGCGATCTTCTACAGCAAGCCACTGCGCATGCATGTACGCGACGCCTTCATTTATTACCTGAGGCATGGGCTTTCTCAGAAAAAGCTGGCCAGGCCGCCAAGCCGGTGGCGGTTCTCTCGAGTCGCGGGTCCGGCAGTTATGGGGCCTCGCGCGCAAACCGTTGAAAATCCAGAATCAAATAGTGAAAACATCTGGTAGTGGGCCGACCAGGCGCGAGGCCACTTGGGTGTTGGGCCTTGGTCTCGGCTCAACAATTCTCGGCGGCTTCACTCAAGCGCGCGGGCAGGAAGACGGGTTGTTTCCTCCGGATTCTGGACTTTTCAACGTGCGCCAGTTTGGTGCTGTGGGGGATGGTGTGGCGGACGATACCGATGCAATCCTTCGCGCTATCTCCAAGCTTCCGGCTTACGTCAAAGAGCTCCCATATCTGACTCGCATTATCTATTTCCCGGCGGGCATCTACCGCGTCTCAGATACGATTCTGCGAAAGGACGCCGACGGCGCCTTCCAACCCGATTTAATTTTGATCGGGGAAAACCGAACAACGACGACAATCAAACTTATCAACGGTGCGCCGGGTTTCGACAATCCAGCGCATCCAAAAGCCGTGATCTACACCAGCTCGGGCCTCCGGTTCATGAAGAACCCGAGTGATGGAGGGCGAGATTATGTGAATCGGGGTGAGGGCAACGAAGCCTTCGGCAACACCGTCGAAAATCTCTCGATCGATGTCGGTACCGGCAACCCAGGAGCCATCGGTATCGATTTTTTGGCCAACAATGTCGGCGCTGTTCGGAACGTCGCGATAAGGGCGCCTAGCCGCGCCGCGGTCGGCCTTTCGATGGTTCGGCGCTGGCCAGGGCCTGCGCTGATCGACGACGTGACGATAGAAGGGTTCGACATCGGCATCGACGTTGCCCACTCAAATTATTCCATGACGCTTGACCACGTGCGCATTGAGGGGACGAAGCAATATGGGATCCGCAACAATTCGAACGTCGTCAGCTTCAACGACCTTCAGATCATCGCGGAGGGTGGGTATGGCTTGGCGAATATCGCACCCGATGGCTTAGTCGTCGGTATCAGCGGGGTGATAGCCGGCCAAGGGACAGGTGCATTACTCAACAGTGGGGCGATCAATTTCAAGAACGTCATATCCAAAAATTTCAAGGGTTCGGACGGCAATACTACTGATGTGAAGCTTGATGGTGTTTTCCAGGGCAGCAAAAAAGTGTCGAACCCGCCCTGGAAATTAAAGGTTCTATCACCGCCAAAGGCCGAACCCGTCCCTGTGGAGGAATGGGTCAGCGTTCAAAAGTTCGGCGCTGTCGCCGATCGGGGGGCCGATTCCACGGCCGCGTTTCAAGCGGCGTTCAATAGCGCAGCTCGGGTGATCTATATCCCGACCGGTCAATACGCGGTCAGCAAACCATTTGTCGTTGCCGACAATATTGAGCGGATCGAAGGGATGTTCTCCGTCATAAACATAGGGAACGACCCGCATCCCGTCGCTGGCATTCCATCAGCGCTGTTTCGCACCGGGTCGACGCGGAATAAGCCGCTGTTCATCCGGCGGCTGACTATCGAGCGGCGCGGCAATATGGCCGCGGTCGTTGATCACGCGGCAAGTGCACCCCTCATCATGTCGGATATCGTTGCGCTCTTGGGTGCCGGATTGCTGCACCGGCGCGCCACGGGCGGTCCCGTTTTTGCAGATAATACTTCAGCGGGCCATACCCAGGTGTTCGGCGGCGCCGGCCTCTGGTTTCGCCAACTGAATGCTGAGGGCCCGACGATCCGGATCAGCAATGGGCGGTTTCATCTATCGCGTTTTCGGCGGCCCCACGCAGATGCCTGCATTTGTCAATAAGGATGGGCGGCTCGCCGTCAGCTACGCCGAAGAATCATTTCGCCCGGACGCGATCTATACCGTGCACTTGGATTCAAGCATCGGTGGAAAAGAAACAGTCATTCGAGCTGACGATCTTCCGCGGCGCGGACAATACGCCCGAATGGCTGCCAGTCTATCCACCGACGACTTGCCGCACTGAGCTCAAATGGCCTGTTGCATTGGCCGTTTCCAGAAAGCGGATGAAATTCAGATTGAGTGTTGATGCCACGACGAGCACCGCGTTCGTTGAATGAACGCTATCGACAATAATTAGCATCGTCGGAAGGAGCAGTATGCCGACAGTTCTTGGGTCCTATGTACGTATGCTGCCTTACATGGGGAAAGTTGCTCGAAAGATGTTCGGCAACTATCCGCGGCACTGCAACCTCTGTGGCTTTCACGGCAAGTTTGTTGCGTATGGTTTGCCGCCTCGCTTCGATGCGTATTGCCCGAGTTGCGGCTCTTTGGAACGGCACCGCCTCTTTGGCCTTTGGCTCAACGAGAACACGGAGAAGGTGGCCGGTAAGGACCTGTTGCACTTTGCGCCCGAGAGCATCGTGACGGCTATAGCGAAGCCGCTGGCACGAACTTACAGGACGGCTGATTTGGATTCGAGATATGCTGACCTGGCATTGAATATCGAGGATATCGATTTGCCGGAGAGATCGGTCGATCTCATTATCTGCAGCCATGTCCTCGAACACGTGAATCCGGATCGATCTCTCTCGCAGTTGCTACGTATTCTACGACAGGATGGATTTCTGTTGCTGATGTTTCCGATCATTGAAGGATGGGATCAGACATACCGGAACCCGATGGTGAGTGCGCCAGAAGACCGGGAGTTGTATTTTGGTCAGCATGATCATCTTCAATTTTATGGTCGGGACGTGCGAAAAAACATCGTCAACGCCGGCTTCGAGCTTACCGAATTTACGGCCGTTGAACCTTATGTCAGCAAGCATGGCCTGAGTCGGGGTGAAAAAGTTTTCATCGGCCGGCGCAACGACAAAAACTGACGACCTACTCATAAAACGAAATCCACTTTCGGTCCGTGTACCGCGCTCGATGAGAGAGCAGAGCGACGCTTTTATTACGATGGGAAAAAAATGAGTGTGACGAATGTCAACGAGCGCGTCGGTACTGACTCAAGCCCATTGCGCTGGGCGTTGTCCGGACGGATTTTGGCGCGCAACGCGTTGTGGAACTTCGGGGGCATGGCGGCTCCCTTGGTGGTCGCAATATTTGTGGTGCCGCTCCTTATCGCAGGAATGGGCAAAGAGCGTTTTGGGCTTCTTGGCATTATCTGGATTGGTATTGGCTATTTCAGTCTGTTCGATATGGGGCTTGGCCAAGCGTTGACCAAATTGGTTGCCGAACGTCTGGGAAGAAATCAGGCGGCTGACCTTCCAGGGATAATGTGGACAGCGCTTTGGTTGGTTTCGGGACTGGGCATCATCGGCATGATTGTCGGCATTCTTCTCGCCGACACGCTCGTCTTTCATGTGCTTAATGTCCCCGCGGCTCTTCAAAGCGAAGGTGTCCTCGGTTTTCAACTTTTGGCTGCCAGCATTCCCGTTGTCATCGCCACGTCCGCGCTTGTTGGGATTTTAGCGGCCCATCAGCAATTCGCGATGATTGCGGCTGTACGCATCCCGTTGGGCATAATGACTTTTCTTGGGCCTCTCATCAGTTTGCAATTTACGCCGAGCCTGGTGGGTGCGACGGGTACAATGGTCGTAAGCCGCATAATCGCTTTCGCGGTCTACTATGCCTGCGCCGCACGCGTAAGCCCGTCTCTTAATCACCCGATGAAATTGTCACGTGCATGTGTTCGACCGCTGTTGAGCTTCGGCGGTTGGCTCACCGTTGCCAATATTTTCGGCCCCCTCATGGTCTATGTTGACCGTTTCTATGTTGGGGCGACTTTAGGCCTGACAGCCGTGGCCCACTACGCCACGCCGTATGACATGCTCTTTCGTGCTCAAGTGCTGCCTATCGCGGCGATGGGGGTTTTATTTCCCGCACTGACAACCGCTAACGAGAGCGAGCGTTGGCGTCTGCCAAGATTATACGATAAGGCCGTCCGAATACTGTTTGCACTGGGTTGGATAATCAATACCCTTGCCCGCCCATCCGCCATCATCTTGCAAAGCGTCGGGCGGCCAGACCTCCCGGTTAAAGTACTTTTCGTAGAAATCGTGCCCTATGCCATCGCGCTGTGGGTGCTGACATCGAAGTACGGAATTACTGGAACGGCGGCAGCCTGGTTTCTTCGGATTGCCGTCGACGCCATTGTGCTCACTGAAATTGTGCGGCGGAAAATTCCGGATGTGGCTGCAGTGTCGAAGTGGATGCACAAAATCGTTGCAGGTCTTCTCGTTGGCTTTCTTCTATCGTCGTTTACCGACTCTCTGATTATCCGCGGGCTTTTGGTTTTTGCGCTCGTGATTTCCTCAGGGATATTTCTACAAAAATTACTTAAGCCTTGGCGTCAGTTCGGCAGAACGAACCTCGTCGCGCCGACAGAATCGATATCAGCGTGAAGAGATAAGGCGCAATCGTGCACCAGATGTTAGCTTCCAAATGGCCCGCAGATGGCCTTGAACGCGTGGCATCGTGCCCGGTTTGCGGCTCGAACGAGAGAACAATACTTCACGACGGCCTGACCGACCGCATATTTTTTTGTGCGCCGGGAAAATGGACTCTGCATCTTTGCGGCGGTTGCGGCAGCGGCTATCTCGACCCGCGCCCATCGCAAGCGACCATCCATCTCGCCTACCGATCTTACTACACGCACGAGGTAACTGTTCGGCAGAAAACTCAGGGCTTGAGTACAATTCGGCGTTTGATGCGGATGCTTGGCAATGGATATCGAAATTCGCGCTACGGCACGCATTACGCTCCGGCGAGTCGCGCCGGCAATATTCTTTTCAAATTGTTTCCCAATGCGCGCCTCGGCTTTGATCGCCAAATGCGCTATCTGCCACGGCTTCCTGAAGGAGGTCGCTTGCTCGATTTGGGATTTGGGAGCGGCGCATTTTTAGAATTGGCTCGTGAAGGCGGCTGGGTTGTCGCGGGTGCCGACCCCGATCCCGTCGTCGTCGACACGGCGCGCGAGAGAGGTCTGGATGTCGAGCAGGGCGGCATCGAGGCTTTTGCAGATCAGACTGAGCGCTTCGACGTTGTCACATTGTCGCATGTGATTGAACACGTCCCGAATCCACAAGACACTTTGAGGTCGGCGTATAGTCTCCTCAAGCCGGGAGGGACGATGTGGATTTGTACGCCAAATCTGGCGGGCCCCGGGTACCAGCAATTTGGGCGACATTGGCGCGGCCTGGAGCCCCCACGGCACCTGGTAATTTTCAATCGCAACGCCCTTATGAAGTGCGCAGCTTCGCTTGGCTTTACCGATTTTATTGATCTGCCATACGCGCCAATTATCAGGCTTCGGTTCCTTGCCAGCATTGCGGTCGAGCAAGGGACTCCCAACGTGCGAAATTTGGATGGACTTTCGCCCGATGACAAGACGGTCGAACGGCTGGAGTTCAATGCAAAGCAAGATCCCAATGCGAGGGACGATATTTTGTTCACCTGTCGCAAGCCAATGCCGTCATGACCGCGGGGGCACAGATTAGCGTTCGTTGCCTGAGAGACGATTTTAATACGGAGCTTCTGCGTGGATAGACAGCCAGTCTCGATAGCGATGGCCACCTACAATGGTGCGTCATATCTGAAAGAGCAGCTCGATAGCTTGGCGCAGCAAAAGATGCCCCCATTGGAATTGATCGTGTGCGACGATCGGTCGACAGATGCAACATTAGACGTTCTGAGTGATTTTGAGAAAACGGCGCCGTTTGCAGTTCAGATTTTTTCGAACGAGCGTCGGCTCGGCTACAAACAAAATTTTATGAAAGCGGCGTCATTGTGCGGAGGCGATATCGTCGCTTTTTGCGATCAGGATGACATATGGAACGAAAATAAAATCACCGTCGTGACGAACGCATTTCGAGACGCAAAATGCCTTGTCGTTTCGCATGATTTCTCTGTGATGTTTAATGACGGCCGCCAGTCGATTCCGTCCTATTTCGATCAACTTGAGCGAAGCGGCTTTTCGCGCGCGGTAGGCATAAAAGGCTGCACGATGGCCTTCCAAAAAGCACTGCTCGATCGGTTGGGGTGGCCTGGACCGCAATCGGGCTGGGCCCATGACGCGTGGATCGCCTTGATCGGCACGGCGCTAAACAGACGAGGATATATTTATCAGCCTTTGATAAGGCACAGAATACACGGCAACAACACATCGGGTTGGCTCGCTCGTCCGAGAAAATTCACGCAATTCGTGAGGAAGATTCGCATTCCGCCGAGCCTCAGAAAAAAACTTAAGATGAAATCGTTTCGTGAGGGCGAAGCATACGAACATGTTTTGCAAAGAGTTATCGGGGCCGTGAGATTGTTTTTTGGCCTCAATTATGCGGTCGGGGACGGGCTGCCGGGCTTTATCGCCGACATTGGAGGCCTAAGGGCAGCTCGAGGCGGCGTTTCTGTTCGGCGCTAATGCGCCATCTCGTTCGCGAGTTCAGCCCAGGATTCCCTAACATAAGGAACTGCATGTCGAGAGAAGTCCCGTATGAAGTGCAGACCCTCAACCATCCGAATCCGATCGTCCGGTATGCTCATCAGACACGTTATCGCAATTCGCTACATTTAGCGGCGCGATTGCTGCCACACAGTGGATCAATACTCGACTTCGGCGCTGGGCAAGGTGAATTTCTTCACCGGCTTGCCATGCAACGTCCGGATGTCCGTTTGATCGCCTTCGAGCCATTCATGAAGCTCAAATATCCGGAGATTGAAAGCCGCCGGACGATGGAAGAGGTCGAACCTAACTCGATCGACTTTTATTGCGCGCTCGAAACACTGGAACATATATCCGACGAGCAGATCGAGCGATTTATCGCGCAAGGGAAGCGCGTGTGTCGGCCGAGCGGCAAGATTGTCGTGTCGGTACCCATCATGCAGGGCGCGGTTTTGCCAATCAAAGAGATCAGTCGATCATTGCTGTTCCGGCGGTTCAGCGACTACAGCGTTGCGGAAATGGTGAAAGGCGTCGTTGGTATGCAAGTCCCGCGCGCTAACAACATCCTGTGGTCACATAAGGGGTTCGATCAGAGGCACTTGTATGATCGTTTACGCACCGCATTCGGTGCGGAAGAAAAATTTTATAGTCCATTTCGCAATTTGCCCTGGTGGTGCAATTCCCAGGCATTTTTCGTGTTCAGCGCGAAACGGCAATGACATATTTGCCTGTCCGAGCTGGGGTCACGGCAGCCCAAGACTATGCCGCTCGTAAATCTGTGAGTGCCATTGTCCCGACCTATAATCGGTCGCGATTGGTGACGAGAGCGATTCGTTCGATCATGGAGCAGAGTTATCGACCGACGGAAATCGTTGTCGTTGACGATTGCTCTTCAGATGACACGCAAAGTACGATCGCGACCTACGCCGGAGAAATCCCGTTAACTTATATCCGGCTTGAAAGAAACGCCGGCGGGGCGGTAGCACGCAATGCCGGGATTATGCAGGCGAAGGGAGACTACGTCGCATTTCTCGACTCCGACGACGAATGGCAGCCGGGTCACCTGGAAAAATTGATGGGCGCGGCTGCTTTTCGATCAGGCGATTTTGTGGTTGCTGGCTCGGCGCTCAGGATCGGCAAGAACCCGCGGGTTTTGCCCGGCCGGGAATACCCGCGGCGGCGCAGTGTCTCCGAGAAGCTGCACTTTGTACTTTCGGGTGCCCTGGCGTTTCAGACATCGACGTTGTTGATGCCTCGCGAGACGGCACGACGCTTCATGTTCGATTCCCATTTACGCCGGCATCAGGATTGGGATTTGGTCTTCCGTATGATTGAGAAGGGCGTGCCCATGGTTCTGCTACCCGAAGGCACAATAAAATATTACAGGCCCGAGGCAGCATATTCGAATGTCGGCATTTCAGTTTCGGTATTGCCCTCCCTGCGGTTTCTCGCCAAGCACAAAGCGAGCATGAGTGCGAGGACCAGGGCGCGGTTTATCTCTCTGCAGATCATGCGCCGGCGCGGTTTGGGAGTCGGGATCGTGAAATATCTAACGCACGCGATGTTATTGGGCGGGATGGGCCCCAAGGAATTTGTGTACTACGCGCGTGAAGCGTTGCTTGCCGAGATGGCCCCTCCGTTCGAGCGATAATCTGCTAACGCGAGCTGCTCAAGCGAAGCTGACAACGTGATATCCAACCGGCTTTATCGTGACGTCGAG
>WNFI01001849.1_pt1 | contig 24721 bp, 32 predicted proteins | sample 5400471 | NCBI WGS metagenome assembly WNFI01 (sample SAMN13153348, study PRJNA577476) | soil metagenome | isolation source: 100 cm saprolite on Douglas fir-dominated hillslope | place: USA:California | collected 2013-09-17 | reverse complement strand
GGACACCGAAGAGAACGAATTCAAGGAAGAGCACTATCGCCGTATCGCCTATGCCGACGAGCGCTTTGCCGCGGGCATTCGCGGATCACGCACCGACCGGGGCCGCATCTACATTATGTACGGCAAGCCCGACAGCATTGACGCCCACCCGGCCGGCGGTCCTTACCAGCGTCCGCAGGAAGAAGGCGGCGGATCAACTTCCACCTTTCCTTTTGAAGTCTGGCGCTACCGCTACCTTGAAGGCATTGGCCAGGAAATCGAAATCGAGTTCGTGGACGACTGCAGTTGTGGCGCCTACGAGATGACCTTGGACCGCTCGAAGAAAGACGCGCTGCTCCACGTTCCCAACGCCGGCTTGACCGACATGGAAGGCATGGGCATGGCCAGCAAAGCGGACCGCTTCCGCGGCGTGGAAGCTCTCGGCCAGGGCTTCTTCAACCAGCAAAATAACACCAAGCAGTTTGACCGTCTGGAAACTTTCGCCAAGCTTCAAGGAGATCACTTTCATCAACAAAGACGGCGTGCAGCGCGGAACGCTCAACATTCTGGGACGGCTTACCAAGATCACCGGGCAGATCGTGCAGACGTTTGAAGATCCCGTACATGTGGACATACCGGCCGAACTGCTGGAGAAGGAACTCAACGGCAGCCGGCTGTATTGGAAGGCCCTGCCCATGCGTCCGGGACGCTACAAGCTTTACATCGCGATCAAGGACGTAAACGGCGACAAGATCGGCGTGTTCAGCAGAAGCTACGTTGTCCCCGACTACAGCGACGACAAGCTGGCTACCTCATCGCTGATCATGGCAGACCAGGTCGAGCCTGTGCCCTCGCGGGAAGTTGGGACCGGAACGTTCGTGATCGGAGCAAACAAGGTGCGTCCGCGGGTTCCGCCGTCTGACGGAAAGCCGGCCAGCTTCCTGCGGCAGCAGAACATCAACTTCTGGATGCAGGTCTACAACCTGGGCATTGACGAAACCACCAAGAAGCCCTCAGCCACGGTGGAATACCAGGTTGTGAATACCGCGACGAACCAGCCGGTAGTGGACTTCACCGAGACTACGCAGCAGATGGGCAATGTGGGCGAGCAGTTGACCCTGCAAAAAAGTCTGCCGTTGAGCAAGCTTGATCCTGGCAATTACCAGGTCATCATCAAGGTGAACGATCTGGTCTCGAAGCAAACCATTTCTTCGGCGCCGGAAAAATTCGCGGTCCAATAGCTGGAAGCCGCGGCTTCCAGCCGGAAGAACTTAAGGAGTCGCAAGGTGAACTCTCATCGGGACACTCTACAGCAGCCTCGCATAGATATGAGGCAAGAGGCCCGTCTCGACAGCCAGACCCACCAGCCGTCCGCCAGGGTGCGGCATGAAATAGTTAATACGGTTACAGGCAAATCGGTGGTAGACTTCACCACATCGACCCAGGAAATGGGCAATATTAGCGGGCAGATGACTTTGGAAAGAAGTCTCCCGCTGGACAAGCTCGGCCCAGGTAGTTATCAAGTCACGATTCGGGTGGACGATCTCGTCTCCAGACAGACAATTTCGCCCACCGCGAAATTTACGGTGCAGTAAGGGCTCCCAGGTAGCAGTGAAATGACCCGGAAACTTGGATATCTGATTATGGTCCTTCTGGTTGGCTCGCCCGCATTCGCGGCGGCCACCGGCGCCATTTCCGGATATGTGAAGACCAGCTCGGGCACCCCGCAAATGGGCGCCGTGGTTGAGATCTTTACTTCCGCGACCAAGCTTGGGACCGTGGTATTCACCAACGCGGACGGCTTCTATTCCGCCGAAAACCTCGCTCCCGGCACCTATCAGGTAAAAGTCACCGCCGCCACATTCCTGCCCGCGCTGCGCGAAGACGTGGGCCTGCGCGCGGGAGCGCGGGTGCTGGTCAACCTTACTCTGAGCACACTCTCTGACGCGCTGAAATTGCTTCCCGCCAGACGCGATGGCAATGCCGAACCCGATGATTGGCATTGGACACTGCGCTCCACCGCGAATCGTCCAATTCTCCGCGTTGTTGATGACGTACCTAAAGCCGCCTCGAAGGAGGAAGGCCATCTCGCACATCCGCTGACCGGAAGCGTTGCCTTTATCGCCGGATCGGAAGCGGATGGCTTTGGCAGTTCGTCCGACATGACCACGGCGTTTTCGCTTGAGAGATCGATGTTCTCGGCGGGCACGCTGTCATTCAACGGAAACATCGGCTCTGGTGGAGGCGCTCCCTTCGGCGTGCTGCGAGCGTCGTACGTTCACTCGCTGACCAACGGCGAGCCGACCGTCACCATCACCTATCGGCGCTTTGCGCAACCTGGAACATCTGTACAGAACTCGCCCTACGGCGCCATCGAGATCCGGACTTCCGACAACATGACCGTCGCGGGCTTCATTGATCTCGACTACGGCGCTGATCTGGAATCCCTGGAGTTCGCGAACAGAGTCACCGCGTTCCGGCCTTTTGGCGCCATGAAAGTGCATCTCTCGCCCGACATGGTGGTTGAATACCGCTACGCGACCTCCGCTCCCAACACGCGGGCCCTCAAAGGTTATGACACCGCGCCGGCCGATTTCAGCGAGTCCGGACCCAAGATGTCGCTGGCCGGCGGTCTGCCGCAGATCGAGCGCGCGCGTCACCAGGAAGTTTCAATTTCGCGCCGCCTGGGTAAGACCAACGTTCAGGCTGCCTATTACGCTGATCTCATTCGTGACATTGTGCTCACAGGCGCGGGTGATCCTTCAGCCTACTCCGACAATGTGCTCCCGGACATTTACTCCGGGACATTCTCCTATGCTTACAATGGCCTAAGCACGACGGGCGCGCGCGTGGTCGTGCAGCGCAAGATTTCCGAAGACCTGACCGCTACCGCCGACTACTCCACCGGCGGCGTAGTCAGCGCAAAAACTGCCGCCGGTTCCTGGCAGGACCTGCCGCAGATTCTTACTACTGACCGGCAGCATTCGGTGGGCGCGAAGTTTTCTGGCTATATTCCCGTCACCAAAACACGATGGGTCACGTCATATCGCTGGACCAGCGGCAGCGCCCTTACGCCGGTAGACGCGTTTAATCAGTCGCCCGGACAGATGGATCCGTACTTCAGCATCTTTGTCCGCCAGCCCCTTCCCAACGTGGCCTTTGTTCCGGGAAAGATGGAAGCTCTGCTCGACCTGCGCAACATGATGGCGCAAGGCTATGTGCCCATTTTGGGGCAGGACGGCCATACGGTGTATCTGGTGCAGTCGGCGCGCACTCTGCGTGGCGGTCTGGCATTCACGTTCTGACGCGGAACTAATCCCAAAACCTTTGCCACCAGCTTTTTTTCTGTGCCGGCTCTTCTTCAAATACAGCTTCGTCATTCAGACCAAGAAACCCTCCGGCCCGGAATCCGCGCGAATCCGTTGGGCGTGTCTCCGGCAGCGGCTGTACAACAGCGGCGGGGATTCTGGCCGCACGAAAGACCGCGACGACAGCTTCGCTTTTCGTAAGCGCGGGAAGAATGGCAACCACGGTGTGGCCGGCTTGCGCAGCGTATTCCACTGCGTGCCCGCGCGGCAGGCTGACTACTGTTTCATCGAGCAGGCATTCGCGCAGCTTCGAGGTTGTTTCAAGATCAAAGGCGGTCCACTGGATCATCGAGGCTCTCCCGTAGCAGGAAAAGTTCAGAAGAGTGGCTTCTTGTACGATGCACTCTGTACCGCTGGCGGTTTGACGCCATCGGCGTCATATAATCTCCCGAGTTCGATCCTGCCATTTTGAAGGAGCCAGAGGATGTCAAAATCTTCGATCACGCGGCGCAGTTTCGCCAAGACCGCCGCCGCGGCCGCGACCGTCGCGCTTATCAGTCCCGCGGAAGCACTCATCCAGAGCGATCCAACCAAACCTGGTCCTGCGCTTTCGCAAAAGGCGCAGGCCGCATTCGCCAAGCTGTCGCAACCGTCCCGCGATGAAGTGGCGGCGAAGATCAACGAAATCTTCCGCAAGTATGGCAGCCGGCTCAACGACGAGCAAAGGTCTGACATCCTGCGCATTATGGCGGAAGGCCAGCCTGGTCTCGAGAAGATGAGCGCGTTCGCTCTCGAGAACGGCGATCAGCCCGCCACCATCTTCCATCCCGTGCTGGAGCCGAAAGCGGCGGCCCGCGGAAAGGGAGAGAAATAATGCTGAGCGAAGACACCCTCTTTCTTACCATCAACGAATTGTCTGAGCGCATTCGGAAGCGGCAGATTTCGCCGGTCGAACTTACCGAGAGCTATCTCGAGCGCAGCCGCAAGATTGGTCCGCGACTGAATGCGTATGCCACGCTCACTCCCGAACTCGCGCTCGAACAGGCGCGCATCGCGGAAAAAGAAATTGGAGACGGCCGCTATCGCGGACCGCTTCACGGCATTCCCTATGCGGCCAAAGATCTGCTCGCGGTGAAGGGATACCCCACGGGCTGGGGGGCCCGTCCCTATGCGGACCAGAAGTTCAACTACGATGCCACCGTGGTTCGCAAGCTGACCGAGGCAGGGGCCATACTGCTGGGAAAAGCGGCAATGATCGAACTCGCAGGAGGCATGGGCTATCGCTACGCATCGGCCTCGGCCAGCGGTCCGGCGAAAAATCCGTGGAATGATGGCTGCTGGACGTGCGGATCGTCGAGCGGATCGGCAGCGGTCGCCGGTGCGGCGCTGGCCGCTTTTGCCATCGGGACTGAGACCTGGGGATCGATTCTCTGTCCCTCAGCATTTGTAGGGCTGAGCGGTCTGCGTCCGACCTTCGGACGCGTAGGCCGCGACGGCGCCATGGCGCTCGCGTATTCCATGGACAAGATCGGTCCCATAGCGCGCAGCGCGGAAGATTGTGACCTTGTGCTCAAGGCCATCTCCGGCCACGATTCCGGAGACGCCGGTTCCCTGCCCGAGCCGCTGGCGAAATACCAGGGCGCACCTGCTCCGCACAGCACGATCCGCGTGGGATGGATTGTGAATCAGTGGAGAGAGATTTCACCTGGCGTTAATTCGGCCATCACCGTCGCGCAGGAAGTCCTGAGGAGAACACCTGCCCTCACCATGACTACGGCGACGCTGCCGGAAGGTCCGTGGGAGACCGCAGCGGGAATCATCATCTCGGTCGAGGGAGCGGCGGCATTTCGCGAGTTGATCCAGTCCGGACGTGTGGCGCAACTGAACGATCCGCTGGGAAAGATTGGCGGCTACATGAATGAAGAGATCAGCGCAGCCGACTTCATCACGGCACAGCGCATTCGCGGAATCTTACAGAAAAAAATGGACGAGCTGTTCAGCCATGTGGATGTTCTGGCTACAGCATCGCTTCCCGTCGTCGCGAGCAAATTGGACGCCAATCTGGACGACGCTCTCAGCTTTCCCGATCCCATTGGCGGGATCGGAAACTTCTGCGGACTGCCGGCCATCAGCGTGCCCTGTGGCTTTGCGGAAGGCGGACTGCCGGCAGGCTTGCAGTTTATCGGTCGCCCGCTTGATGACGCCAAAGTGGTGCAGGTGGCGCAACTCTTTCAACAGCAGACAAATTGGCACCGGCGACGGCCGAACCTGTCTGAGGCACCGGGTATTTCCTAGTGGCATATTAAGGTTCATCGTTACCGCGATGAACATCTGCCTAAAAGGCCCGCGATTCGCAAGCGAATCGTTAGACGCTGATACTCCGATAGTGGGTCATTTTTCAAAATGTTCCACCACGGGTATTTAACTCAGTACAACAAATCGAGACGCTGTGCCATACTAGATTATGGCTGTGAGCACTCTGTCTGTATCTGTGTCTGTCTGTCGTGTTGGATCGGTGACGCGAAGACCTTGTCCTATTCCCAGTGCCTCCGGCAACCGCAGCTCCGCCCATTTAGGTTCCGCCAGGCGGCTGGCTATTTAGGTCTCGATGTCTCAAGCATCTTTTACTCCCTGCGATCCCGACCCGTTGCGCCAGTCAATTCTGCGGCACATACGCTATACCCTGGCCCGCCCGGTCGCTGACGCGACGCCACAGGAATTCTTCAAGCCGGTTTCGCTGGCGATCCGCGACTATGTGGTTGACCGGCTGCTTGCCACGGAGCAGCGCTACGAAGACCAGGATGTGAAGCGGCTCTACTACCTCTCGCTGGAGTTCCTGATGGGGCGGTGGCTCAGCGACAATCTCTGCAACCTGGGATTGGATGAGGCCTGCCGGGCGGCGCTCGCGGAGCTTGGCATCAATCTGCAGGACGTCCTCAATGTTGAGCCCGATGCCGGCCTGGGCAATGGCGGTCTGGGAAGACTGGCTGCGTGCTTCATGGAATCCATGGCCACCATGGGCATGCCGGGCTTCGGTTATGGAATCGACTACGAATACGGCATGTTCCGGCAGGAGATCGTTGACGGCTATCAGCGCGAAAAGCCCGACCGCTGGAAGTCACTGGGAACACCGTTTTACATTGACCGTCCTAACGATAATTGCGCGATTCCGCTCTACGGCCGGCTCGAGTCTACGCGAGACTCCGAAGGCAACCGCCGCCAGAAATGGCTGGACTACAAAATCGTTGTCGGCGTGCCGAATGACATGCCGGTGGCAGGCTATGGCGGACGCACCGTCAACTACCTGCGCCTGTTCACCGCCCGCGCTTCGGAAGATTTCGATATCGAGATCTTCAACCGCGGCGACTATATCCGGGCCGTGGAGCAGAAGATCGCGTCGGAAAATATTTCGCGCGTGCTTTATCCCTCCGACGCGGCCTACTCCGGAAAAGAACTTCGCCTGGTCCAGGAATATTTTCTGGTCTCGTGCGCCTTGCAGGACATCATTCGCCAATATCTGAGCACCCACACGGGCTTTGACAGTTTTCCGGCGAAAGTCGCGGTGCAGATGAATGACACGCATCCCAGCCTGTGCGTCGCGGAACTGATGCGCTTGCTGGTGGACGAACACAACATTGAATGGGACAAAGCGTGGGAAATCACCGAAGCGACTTTGGGTTACACCAATCACACGCTGCTGCCTGAAGCCCTGGAAAGATGGCCAGTGTCTCTGCTGGAGCGCGTGCTGCCGCGCCACATGGAGATCATCTTCGGCATCAACTATCAGTTTCTCCGCGTGGTCTCAAAGCGCTGGCCGCTGGACGCCGAGCGGCAACGCCGCATGTCGATCATCGAGGAAGGACCGGAAAAACAGGTACGCATGGCGCACCTGGCGATTGTCGGCAGCCACGCCGTGAACGGCGTCTCCAAGCTGCACACTGAATTGCTCAAGAACGAACTGGTGCCGGACTTCGCGCACCTGTGGCCGGAGCGCTTCACCAACAAGACCAACGGCGTAGCGCCCAGGCGCTGGATCTTGAAAGCCAATCCGGCGCTCGCATCGCTGCTCACACGGACCGTTGGCGAGGGCTGGATCACCGATCTCCATCAGGCACAGGACATGGAGAAGCTGTCCGCGGATTCCGCATTCCAGTCAGAGTTTCTCGCCATTAAACGCGGCAACAAAGAAAGACTCGCAAGCCTGGTGCGGAACGACACGGGAATCGCCATTGATCCGCAGAGCATGTTCGACGTGCACATCAAGCGGATTCACGAGTATAAGCGCCAATTGTTGAACGTGATGCGCATCATCAACGAGTACTTGCGCGTGGTGGAAGATGGGGCGACGTTGACGCCCCGCACTTATGTTTTCGCCGGCAAAGCGGCGCCTGGATACTGGGCCGCCAAACAGATCATCAAGCTCATTAATAACGTGGCAAAGGTGATCAACGCGGACGCGCGCGTCAAGGGCGCCATCAAGGTCGTGTTTGTCCCCGACTATCGCGTCTCGCTCGCGGAAGTCATTATTCCCGCCGCCGATCTCAGCCAGCAGATTTCCACCGCCGGCATGGAAGCCTCCGGCACCGGGAACATGAAGCTGGCCATGAATGGCGCGCTCACGCTAGCCACCATCGACGGAGCAAATATCGAAATCATCGAAGAGGTCGGCGAGCCCAACATTTACACCTTCGGGCTTACGCCGGAAGAGGTCCGCTGGTATCGCGAGCAGCACACGTACAACCCGCGAGAGCTGTACGACAAAGAACCGTTGCTGCATCGCGTGATGGACAGCCTGGCGGGAAACCGCTTCTGTCCTGACGAGCAAGGCCTGTTCCGCTGGATTGTGGATGAGATCCTGGACCGCGGCGACCGCTACTTCCACATGGCCGATCTGCTCTCCTATATCGATGCCAGCCATCGCGCGGAGAAAGATTATCAGGAGACGTCAACCTGGGCGCGTAAAGCAATCTTGAACGTGGCGCGGACCGGCAAGTTCTCAAGCGACCGCACCGTGCGAGAATACGCGAAAGAAATCTGGCACGTCGAGCCCGCCGATGCAACAGCTGAGCAGCTTGATCTTCCCGCCAAGGAACCGACCGGAGCGGAAGTCTCGCACTAAAGCGAGCGCTTGCGGTAGGTGATGCCTTCGCGCCTCAGTGGAGACGGGCCGGCCACACCGTGGCTACAAGCTGAACGAATGGACCGTTGTGCTAAACTAAATTATCTTCTGTAAGACCCTCTTCATTCCCAAAGAGAAAAGGGCGCGTAGCTCAACTGGCAGAGCAACTGACTCTTAAACAGAGGCAGCAGTAGTGCTTCCCTTATTTTTGTATAACTTATCTTTGGTCTGGTTAGGCTGTTTTGGCCCTCATTTGGCGTCATTAGTGCAAAATTAGTGCAAAACTGAGCCGTTTGCACTTACGACGGGGCGCGCCCGGCCTTCCTTTAATTGGCGTCTGTGTTGTCTTGTCCGCTTTGGTTCATCAGCTCCACGGCAGTTTCTACCGTCCTTAAAAGCGAAAGCGCCCCAACCAACGGGTGTTCCTCGACAATAACAGCCCATAGCTTTTCGGACAGACTGTCCACGCTTTCGAACAATTGCTTTTTTTCGTCGGGCGACTTGTACATCGCCGCCGTTAGGCCGGTCGCTGCAAGCACACGAGCAGCACGCATTACATTGTCGTATTCTTCGCTCCGAACGATCTTGTTAAATCCATGCTTTGCCCGTCTCTGATTTATCTTGAACAAATTCGTTCCGTGCCTGCCACAGCATTTCTTGTGCTTTCTGCCGCTGCCACACGGACACGGTTTATTTCTGTCGAAAAACATTCGCTGTGGCGGGTCATCGGAATGTGGTTCCGCGATCTGCGATAGTTCAGGAAACTCGCCGTAGCCATCCTTTAGGCTTGTTACTATTTCTTCCGGGGAGTGCTTTGCTGCAATTTCTTTAACGCGGTTGAAGAACTCATCTTTATCGAAACTGCCGTGGCGATTGATTGGCATTTCAGCCGCTGCCATTATGAACGCCCCATCTATGTGATCACCATCATCGCCGCGCCACCATTCAGAAGTTCTTTCGTCCTCTAACATTTCCGAAAAGGCATCGGTGCGCAGCGACAGTGATTTCGCCTGTTGCTCGTCTTTTATGTAATCGCGAATCGCAGTCATGCGTATGATGAAAGGATATTTAGCCTTTTCTGGATCAATACTGATTGGCAACCGTCCATCGATAGCAGCTTCTACAATATCCATCGCGAAGCAAAATTCACCAGCTTTGACCGGTTTTACGTCTCGAAAGAAAGGCGGTAGCATCTTTATCTTCTCCTGTTGTTCTCCCCCAAGTGGTCACTATGAACCTAAGTTCCTGTGGAAAACAAGTTAATTCGTCTGATTCTTGTCTGAGGATTCAATTAACTGGCAGGTTACGGCGCGCCCGGCTATAAGTGGGAATCTCCCGCCATCGGGAGCGGCGGCCACGGCTGCATCGCTTTCACGATTCGAGCTGGTGGCAGCCCTGCCCTGTTTGCTTGGAGTCCCAATTCCCCACTAATATTAGGACATGCAGTATCCCCTCCTAATTGCGACGCAATCTGATGATCCAGAAATGATAAAAGACCCGAATCATCTCCTAATTGATCTTGCCGGTTCGGGTCCAATCTACTTTTGGAAAGAGGAGGCACTACGCGCCCTGCGTTCTGCGTTCCCTGCTATTGCAAAACAGGTTGAGAAAGAGGGCTCGTTTGACGGTCCGATAAACGAAGGACAGCGCCAAGCATTCCTCCAAATGCTCACCAAGCTTCATGCAGTGTCAAATACTCCGGCCAAACCACAAGGCGCAGTTGGCAGCGAGTAATTGATTAGAACGGAAGAAGAAGTTTAGCTAATTCAGCCGGAACAGCAATTGGCTCCGACCAGTGCTCCCCTTCGGGATAATCATCCAAGTCCTCGCGCCCGATGATGTCGTAATTCAAGACCTGCGGTTCATTTCCGAGTGAGATGTCCTTCACTTCCATTATTGTGAGCTCGCGCAGTTCGTCACGGTAAAAGTAGAACCCCGGTTTATCTGGCCTGCCTTGTATCCATGCCATTGAATTTCCTCCAACGCTATTGCAGGTTGCACCGCGCCTTCTCAAACTTTGCCATAATTGCTTTCTTTGGACTTTAGAACAATCGTTCGGCTCTGCGGCGGCGCAGTTTGCAGTTCCAGATACCTCTTGTGCCGCAGGGATTCAAGATGGTAGGTGTAACGTTGCTGAAACTGCGCCTCGGTTGCGTCTCCGAAGACATGATGGCACACAGCGCAGGCTCCACGGGGCTTTGCGCCAAGCGGTTTTCTTTTGTTCCGCATGTCCAGTCGCCCTCCAGCGAGCGATTTTATCTCATTATTCTCAGCGCGCCGTGTGCAGCCATTGTGGAAAACGTGTGCGCGTCATGCGGAAGGAACGCGGGGATTAGGTGATATAATTTAATTCTATGTTTTACCAATCGTTCAACTGGAATGACAGTTGGCGCGGCGTTATCAGCCGACAAATTGCACTGCTGCACCGAATCGCGTACAGGGTTTTGAGCTCAGACGAAAGGTACGAAATGCTGCTCGATCCCGATGGCCTTGGCGTTTGGGTTGGTGTGGTTTCGGCCCGGCCTGAGGCACTGCTAAAAACCGTCAAGCAAGAGGCTTTTCCAACGTTTGCCTTTGCCGGTGTGCAGAACTTTGGCGATCAGCGCAACTGGACACATTTCCGCGCTCTGTAAAGCCCTCCACGGCTTTTCGGCTCAGGATTTCTTAAATCCGGCGCAAGCATGTCAAATGCCTGCCAACTTTTTATGATTGCCGTCGAGATCAACGACCAAGATTTGAGAGCGCCGGTCTCAGAAAACCGTACCGGCGTTTGGTGTTTCGCCGTCACGCATGTCAATGGTAAACCACTTCCGTTCGAAGAGAGAATCTTCTTTGCTACAGGTAATTGGGATAATGCTAAGGCAAAGGCGCAGGGCTACGCAAAAACCAAAGGCTGCGCTGAGGACGTGGATAGCATTTTGCTGCTCGCATTCGGCAATGAGTAAAAAGGATGGCGGCAGGCCCAAAGGCTTAAGGATGAATCATTGTGCCGCGCTATCATCGCCATTGGCTACATATTTGGGATGCTTCCTGAGATACTTCAAGGCCCACGGCTGAATGTTGAACTCGAACAACTGATTGTTTTGCCAGCCCTGTTCTGGTTTCCACAAGATACCGTTCTGTAAGAGGCTGGCAATTGCGCCATTGCCCGGATTGTGCAGCAAGGACTTGCCACCGTTATCGAGGAACCATTTGCAGTAACGCCTTTCCTCCGGCGTCAGGTGCTCCAGATGTTTCTTGCCGCGATAGCGCCACCAGACTTGACGAACGTATGGTCTGGACAGTTCGCAAATACGCGCAACAACCCAAGTTCCCGAAAATACAAAAGCTATCACTAGCCAAAGCCGATACGGCTGAACGTCCTTTTCGATGCCCAGACGGCCTGCGCCGAACAACAGCACATTTGACAAAGCGAAGACGGCCACCATGCTTTTCCACGGCAGATCCTTTGCCAGCCAACTAAGTGTTGATTCCACCAAGCTCATTGAATTTTGTTGGCCTCTCTGTTTGGCATAGACGAGATACGGCATTCTACGCCCGGAATTACCCTTGTAAAAAAATCTCCATCTTCGGACTGGACTCTTCCCTCCGTTCTCCTCCAACGTTGTCTCGCGGCTCAGGAGGCCGCTAATGATGGCAAAGAAAACCAAGAAGGCGGCCCCGGCCAAGATCACGGTAGGCACCGCCACCAAGTTTAAGAAGGTGAACTTTGATGTGAGCCGGATTATTGCGCTCTACAAATCCGGCAAGCCGGTAAGTCAGATCGCGGAAGCAATTGGTTACCCGAAAAATACCGGCCAGAACCGCACGCGGCGGGTGCTCATGGCAGCGGGCGTTTACAAACGCACCGCGTAAAACCAACGCGGCCACGCCACGGATTACAGCCGGGGCGCAGCCGCTAACCACACGGCGGCACGGGAGGCCGCACAGCATGGATGCAAAGAAGAATAACAGCACGGCACGGCGGCCAGGGCTACACCTAATAATCAGTCCGGCGCAAGTCTTGGCGCTGGCCATGATCGAAGAAGCACCGCCGACACTGGTCGAAATTGCAAACAGGGTCGCGGATCGCTACGGGTACGAGCGCCTTGATGAAGCAATGGAGGCAGTGGACTAATGAGCAAGCGACAGCCGGTAATGATTGACGCGGATTTGTACAAACGCTTGCAGGAGTACAGCGCGGCCACCGGCATACCTATTGCGCGCATCGTTTCGCGTGGCCTTAGTGATTGGCTGGACACGGTAGGCCGGGAGCGGCTGGATGCGCTAATGGAATCGGCTGAGTAAGGGAGCTTCGGTCAAAGAGGGCGGCTCGCGTGGCCGCCTTTTTTAATTCACGAGCCGTGCTTGCGCGCTTAAGCCTTTTACGTTGCGCGCTGCTTATGTCGTGCGTCGGGGGACGAGTGGCCGTTGAAAGGATGAATGGCGTTCAAAAGTCTCGAAACCGAGTTTTCGAGCCACATCGCAAAGTCGCTGAAGGTTTACCCGCACCGCCTGCGGGGTGGTGTGCAAGGCTTCGGCAATGGTGACGGAATCCTCTCTAAACCTCCACGCACGGTAAGCGAGTGCAGCCAGTGGCGCAGTGTGACTGTTGTCGATATACGACCACGCTTTATGCAAAAGTACCCGGCGCAATTTCTCGTTGCTTGCTGCAAACGCTGGTATCCAGCGGCGATCCCGCAGTGACACAGACGACGGCTGTGTGTGCATCGTTCGAAAATCTTCGTATGCTATTCCGGTATGCGTCCATCCGTCCAGCGTGTACTCGGCTTGCACCGGAGCGTGACGGCGGCCAGCAAATTGGTGAGAGTCAAAATTTAAGTTACTCATCGAATGAAACTCCCACTTCTGCCGCAAGTTCCTTAAAGGTCTTGCGTGCGTGGTACTTGTGGCCGCAGTCGCCACAAATTCGGTTCGCATCGCTGCCTTTCTCATTGGCGCGCATGTAAACGGTGCTGCCACATTGCGGACACGCTCCCTCACAGTGTTTGTTCGAGCGCACGCGATCATTAATGTTTAGCGGGTCGCCGGAAGATCTAGGCAGCACTACTGGTCGCTGATTGGAAGGGCCACCCGGCGAACAGTAAGAGCAATACGGCGCTATCTTCTCACCAGCCGGGATGTAAACCCCATGCGAGCATCGTTGTAGCGTTCCACCAGCAGGAACCACTTTCGGGGTGAGCGGTGTACTCTGAGTGCGAAAAGCGTTTGTAGGAGAAATTTGATCTTCAGCATTAAGCGTTAGCATCGCAATGTAACCGCACTGTTAGGGGCAATACACAAAAAAGGAGGGCGGCCTTGTCGTAACCGCCCTCCAATAAGTGCGGCGGAACCTGAAAGGCTGAACCGTGTCCCGACAGTTCAATTTGGTTGCTTCCGCCACACGTGCGGCAACCGGCGCAAACTTGTTGCTTTAGACGTGGAAGCCGACCGCGATAACGGTGAAGTGTTTACCACTTACGTTGTTGGCAACCCAAACCTGCACGCCACTAGCCGTCTGCGTGAAACCGCTGACTGACTGAGCTGATTCTGCCGTACCGGGAGTCTCAGTGCTCTGGACGCTAATGTGAACCGCGTAGTTCGCATCAGCGAACGGCGTATCCCAAGTGATGGTGATAAGCTGCCCGGCACCGGCGTTGGTCACACCTGTGGCTGAAGCTGTCTGAATTGGTGCAGGCTGGCCACTGTTTGGCTGTGCTTTTGTAAAGTTCGGAAAAAATTGACCCATTGAAATCTCCTCTGAAGTTATTAAAAAGTGTGCAACGCAACCTTGATCTACTCGGCGCGCTTCTCAACCGCCTGCATGTGCGGCGGTGCTTCTAGCGCCGCGACCTTCTTCTCCAACTGCTCAATGCGTGCCAAAAGATGCAAGATGAAACGACCAGAAGCAATGGGCACCTCCATTAAGGAGGCAAGGCTATGGGGCGTGAAGGCTGCAACTGTGGCCGGTGCCGTCTCACGCTGCTTTCCACTTTCAGATATTGCTTCCTGTGCGGCTTGACGTTCTCTCTTGGTGTCTTCAGCTATTGTGGCAAGCTGATCGTTGGTTAAAGGCGGTCTTGAATACATATCATCTCCATGTCCCGATGAGGGCGTTTTCAAACTTTTTAGCTTACGTACCCTTTGGCGCGATCTTCAGCCACAGCGCGGCCAGCGGCATCAATGCGGCGCTGTAAATCGCGCTGTGAGTCGGCTTCGATCTCTCTTCCAATTGTGGCGCAGCGCGCCCGGTTTGCGGTGTCAATTGCGGCATCGGCGGTGCGCGCATCTACGGACGTTGCGCCTTTCGCATCATAGGCGGGATATGCAACCACGCTCACGTCTCTCAGGTTTGCCTCTGTGATCGTGCGCCGCACAAACCGCTTTCCGTCCTGCGTCACTTCATCGAAGGCGTCACCGCCCTGCGGTACAGTAAAGGCGAAGCTCATTTCCGACAGATCACCACGTCTTACGCTGGCGTACACGTCGCGGTGCTGCGAATTGTCCTCGTCCAGTTGGCAGCGGAAGCGCAAACCCTTGCGCGTGTCCTCAAGTTGCAGCGTGCCGGATTTGGTGCGGCCAAGCACAACGTTGCTATCGTGATTTAGAAGGCACTTCACGTCATCGCCTTGCTTGATGCTTCGCGAAAAAGTTTCCGGCATAATTCTTTCTCTGAAGCCGCCAAGGTCTTGCGAAAGACAATCGTAGGAAACGGCTGTGCCCTCTAGGGCAAATTCATCTTCGTCCTCGTTGGAGACGGCGCGAAGTGCAAAAGTTCTTGTCTCGATCTTCATTTACTTATCCTTATTTATGGATCGCTTCATACTCAGCCCAATACGCGGCCTGTACTGACGGGTGTTCGAACTCGCGTGGCTTCCACAGCGACTTATAACGCTCCGCAATGTGGTCGGGTACGACGACACCCATCTTTTGGAAGTGGCTGGTCAAGCCAGAGGGTGGGCCGTCATAAAACTCTGTGCGGTCGCCTAGCTTGAAAATCACATGTTGATAACCGGATGGAGTTACGTTAATGCCCCACGCGGCAGTCGGCGCGGTGGGCGCAGGCTTGGGATTCGCGCGCTCAATGGCTGCTGGAAACATCTCCATCAACAACGCGGCCACCGCGTTGTCGATCTGGTAAAACACTCTGCCGGTGCTGACGATTTTTACGTCCATTGATGAACCTCTCATGCGCTTTGCGCGCATCCATTCACGCGGTTGTTACCGCGTCCAAAATATTCGTGCCGTGTTACAGGTCTTCTATTTGTGGCGCGCCGGGCGACCACTTGGTTTAATGACCGGCCCCGGTTTGTCTGCGCCACTTCCACCGCTGGTTTTCGGTGGGAACTTTAATTCGGTATTTGTTCTTCCACGGCTGCTTCTGCATCGTCCAGCAAGTAGTCAGCAACCGCCACCGCTTCCTTTGCAGGAATTTTGCCGTTACGCATGGCCATAACCACAGCGGCTATCAGCGCAAGCTTTTCTTTGCGGTCCATCAGTTCACCAATCCTTCCAAGTCGTCGTCCTCAATCGCGGTTTCACTTGCGGCGCGGCCAGGAGTGCGGCTTGCGAGAAATTCTTCCATTGGGTCGGCGGCCTTATTCTTGTCGTCGGCAGTGGGTTTCACTTTGGAGCGGTTATGCGGCGTCAGACCAAGCCGGTCGAGGATTACCACCATGCTTCGCTCGGCTGTTTCAGCAATCTTGAGCCAGTAGTTCGGCTTCTCCTGATCGTGCGCTGTGCCGTTGCTATCCAGACGCACATACACGCGCACTTCACCTTCCGCGTCGAGCTTGCCGAGCGCCTTCGCGTGCCGCACGTACAGCAGCGAATAGAGTCTTATTAACTCAATGTCACCCTCGGTAATGTGCTTCCTTTTTTCCAGTAGCCCTGCAATTCGTTTGAACACGACGCGGCTTGCAGGCGTCAGATCTTTTGGGAATTTTGGACGGCCGGGCGCGACGGCAGGCGCTTCCGGTTCCTTGGATTGGCTGCGCGTGCTTTGCAAACGGTGCTCAGCGTCGGTTTTTCTTGGCGTGGGCATTTGCATTTACCTTCCTGCCACAAGTAACACCGGCTGACGAACAGGGACGGATGCAGGCGAGCTGGGCTGCACACTAACCGGCGCAGCCTTGGCGCGGCGCGCACGTTGCAGATTTGCTCGGCTTGCGGTGGCCTTGCGTGCCGACTTTTTCAGTCCACCAACGCGGCCAAGCGCGGCGGCGGCTTCATTCAATTTCATTACTTCCCCCGCACTCACAAAGCGGTTAGATCGCAATGTCGGCGCGCTGTTACGGGTACAAAGCGGTTAGTAAATGCGGCCTAAATGTGGAGCAGTGCGCCGGTAATGGCCGGGTAATGGGGAGGAAAGGCTTAACGCGACATAAGAAATTCGCCGGAATGAAGCACGTGTGTGTGTAAAAAATTACCCTCGGGGTTTTTTGGTAGAGGCGAAAGGAAAAAGAGACCCCCATAGGGGTCTTTTGAATCCAATGCGATAGGATGGCCTCCCTCCAGCTCAATGTCAGGCTGAGCAGCCACGGCCACAGGGGAGGCATGTCAAAGTAGGCAAGCAAGGCGCTGCGTACAGGCGCATATTGCACTGACGTTGCCACGACAGGCAGCGTTGTTGTGCGGTCAGTATGGCTGTATCAAGTGGCGTGTCGGCGGTGCAGGCAGCCAGGGCGCAGGCGTGGCATGTGGGTTCTAGTGGTAGGTCTAACGGTCTTGCTTCGACCGTATTTGGATCGACCATGTTTGCCGAGCTGGTAAACGTGCTGCCGAAAAATGTATCCATTTTCCGTATCAAGGCCGCTGGCACGTCACAGAATCGAAAATGATATATTGCAGCAATTTAGATGGGCCAGGAAGCTTCGACCGCAGCATCACTTCCAAACCGGTTGCCAAAGCTGTCATCTAAGAGGGAGCGCCTGATCGTTTTTCGTAGAAGGTCTTCCAATTTCTCGTACACAACATCGTGCTGGTCTTTTGGCAATATCGCAGCAAGATCATACAAAAAGCTTTCATTGTGGGCCAGCTTTGAGCGCAAGTCCCATGCGCTCGCCAGTTCGACATCCGACAAGCCAACCTTGAATTCGTCGGCAAGTAATCGAACACGCCCACAGAACTGCTTTTTGTTGCCATCTCCTTTTTTCTTCCAGACATTTATCAACGCTTCAAACCCTGCTACGACTAGAGTCCATCGCATGTCTAGGTAATAGGAGCGCATTGCGTATTCGTGGTTCCAGTATGCACGGTGAACCCGGCTGTGCATGAGCTTGCTCCCCGAAACCCAGGGCATCAATTTACGCAGCGTCTCCCCATCGTCCTCGGAGAGCCAATCTCGGTGCTTGCTGCCAAGGATGACATCAGGGCTTATACCTCTGTACTGGATTGCCTGAATCGCTGAATCCTTTAGGCCGAAATGAAACACATTGGCGCAGTATCTGTCACCTACGCTTGTCGGGTGAACCAAGCGAGAAAGAGCAAGCACAGCAAAAAGCGGTTCCAATCCTTCGTATTTCCTTTTCTCGACGGCAGGCACTCGTCGAATAAATGCGTAGAGGTGTTGGTCATGTTCATCAACGCCTATATTGAAATGTGGCGGCTCACAAGCCTTTTGGATGTTTTTTGCTGTCTGCTCGTCCAGTCGTTCAATCCAAATGTCATCGCTTAAAGCAAACTTGCTGCTGCCTGTAACGATAAGCGGTGGCTCAGTATTCTCTTCGTTGTGCGACGGTCCAGCTCCAATATGCAGTATGACGTAGCAACCTTCCGGCAGGAGATGGTTCATACACTTTTAAGAATACATCACGAAATCGGGCCGTGTGTTTAACGGTCAGTCAATCCATCCCGCCTGTCTGTCCGCTTCGATGACCTTGCCGTAAGCTTCAGCGCGTTTTTGATTGCAGTGGTCGGTATGTCTGTCATGCTGCCGATCCAGCGCAGCGAGTTTCCGGCGCGCTTCACCGAAAGTTATTAGCTTCGGCTGCGGCGGTGCGGGTGCGTAGTTCGTTGGCAGCTTGTTGCTGCGGCCAATGTGGAAGTGATTGCCGCAGGGAAACACGCTCAGCCGTTTCCAACTTTTGCCACCCTTTCCGCTGCGTTTTGCGTATGCGATGAGATGGGCCAGGGCGCGCTCGGCGTCGGCGCGGCTGTGATGGATTTCGTGATCGTTGCAGCGTGCCATTTTAGTTCTCATTTCGGCAAAAGCTCACGGAGGTCGAACGTTTTCATGTGTGAGCAAACGAAGCCGCTATGCGCCCAAACTCTTAAACCTGCGTCTTGCGCCTTAACGCAAAAAACGAAGTCTTCTGCCCAAGTGTCGAACCACGGCGGCGAGAGCTTCTCGAACACAGCGCGCCGCACAGCAAGGAAACCAGAACCGATCAAAAATGGCTGAAACCAACCGTCAGGCAACTGCCGGTAAAAATCCTCCGGCCCGGTTGCCGTGGCATTCCAAGACAGACCTTGCTTACCGACACATGGCGTGGCCGCGCCCACGATGAACTTACCCTCTGCTTCGGCTGCTTTGATGAGATCGAGGATTCGAAAACGTGGAAACTGGTCATTGTCGATCTGCACCAGCCATTGGCAGGGGCTTTTTAGGAACTGCGCCACGGCTGTATTGCGTGCGGCACTCACCGGCTTTTGGTCAACGACGAGGTTAAGTGCCACGCCGCGCCGATGCGATTGGCTGTCGTGCATCGCGGCCAGCAGTGAATCCATCAAGCCCGGCGCGATCCAGCCGTCGCGCTCGTGGCCGCACAGAACCGAAATCATTACGGGTGTATTCATCATCAATCCTCATCACTGTTAACGAAATCTTCGATGTAGTTCTCAACGCTTGCACCGTTTTCCGGTGATGCGTCGGTAGTAAAGCGCCGTGTATGCTCATCCTTTTGCCGCTGTACGTTTTGCTCGATGATGATTTGATCGGCGGCCTTTTTCTTCGTCAATTTTGCGAGCGTGTCTTGTTCGGCCTTTTCTTTGGCCAGCAGCGGCTCGCCTTCTTCAAGCCATGCGCGCCATTTTGTGCCAAGCCCAGTTAAGCCCATGTCCCTTTCATCCGCCCACGTTGCTAGCGCCTGAACTACAGCTTCAACGCCATACGCCTTAAGCTGCTCCACTACCCTGCGCTTTTCGTCTTGTGCTTTGCGTGGCACAGCGGTAAGCATTTCTTCAGGGAAGTCTTCATGCTCCCTCATTTGCTGCCAAAGGATGTCTTCCGGTGTTAAAGATTTAGAAGCAGCCAATCCATCCCCTGCCAATCCAACCACCTCAGCTTTTTGGCCGGACGGTACGGATGGCGGTGGAGTGGCCGGTAAGGAGGCCGGTGAAGAGGTCGGTTGTGCGCAATAGGTATTCTGCGCATGTGAGGTGCTATCTTGCGCATTTGGCTTGCTATCTTGCGCATGAAGTGCGCTACTCTGCGCATGTACCCCGCTATTCTGCGCATGTGGGTCGGCTATCTTGCGCATGTGATCCCCGTTATCTTGCGCATGTGGGTTGTCGTCCGGTGACGGCGCGGCGGCGGCAGCGCGCAAAATGGCAGCCACGTTTAACCGCCTAATACGGGTTTTGTAAAATCCGTCGATACCTTGGTTTTCGAGGAAGCCCAAGCCAGTGCTCAAGTCGTCCAGCAGGTAGGTAACGGTGCGGCGTGATAAATCCATCTGCACGGATAGCTCGTTGCTACCTACTCGAATATTTGAACCGTCTGCGTCGGCGTATGTGGCTAGCCGCAAGACCAGTTCAGCGCGTCGCACGCGCAACCATTTTCCTTTGCGGCCGTCCTCAGCCATTGCATAAGTCTGAGGCGTCACTCCTCGCAGGTCGCGGATGCACTTTGTGGGGTCAATTGTGGGTTGTGGTTTGCCTGTTTGTTTCATTGTGGTTCCCGTTTCTGGCGAGGAACGGGCAGCCCGGCTCCATTGCTGAAGCCGGGCCGATGGAAACTCACGACAGGCAGCGTGAGACGACACGTGTTGGAAGCACGTGGCGAACTTTTCAAACTTGTGGTTGTCTCCTGCTTCATATTTCCATCTCTACCCGTTTTCCATCCGGCCTTCCAAGCCGGTGCGCGCCTTTGGCACGCGAGGTTACTTTTCGCCCTTCGGTTTTGTGCGCGCTCATGCACGCGAGGTTCCAGCGCAATCAATTCGCTGGCGGCATACTAACCGGCCCATGTAACGGGTAACCGCGCCTTGCATTGCTGCACAACTGCGCGACCCGCTGTGAGGGGTTGTTACTAACTGGTAAAATTCAGCCTCTCTTTTTGGTCAATTCGACGTGCTTTTGGTGCCTCCTTTCCGTGCCGCAAAATTTATCTTCCTTACCGTGACAATCACTTACGGCGTGCGTGGCTGCAAGACTTCTCCGTTTAATTCGCGGCGGATTTTTGGCGCTCGATGAATTTGTTCAGGTCATTGATGTCAAAAAGAACGCGCTGGCCGATGCGTATGGAAGGGATTGCATGCTCCCATTGCAGTTTTCGAATCGCCCACACTGTGGCCCCAAGGTATGCGGCTGCGTCAGCCACGCCAAACAAGCGCGGCGCGGGCGCTGTGGTACTGGTTTGCTTTTTCACGATTGACTCCGCACAAGGTCAAAGTGCGGATTCTGTCCATTTGGGATTCAAGGGCTGGACTATGGCCCCGTGGGCACCGGCGTCTTGCTTGTTAGAACCGGCTTACTGCCCTTATCCGCTTCGCGCAATTTCACGCCGCAAGCTGTCGAAGCAGATCAAATAAGTGTGACCCGACTCTAGCCGAGTCTCCGGAGAAGAATCAAGTCCTGAATTGAGGTTATTCCCCGGATTGTGTACTGCTTGCCGCACTGCTACGCTTGGCACCATGAGATTTCCAGCGGACGCGCTGCCGTTTGATGTCCAAACGCTTGAGCGTTTTATTCCAGATTGGACGGATGAAAAAAACTGGCATGAAGCGGCGAACATTTTTCCACTTATGGACGACGCGCAATTGTCGCAACTGGCGGAAGGTATCAAAAGAGATGGGCTGAAAGAACCCATTGTGCTTTTTGAGGGCAAGGTCTTGGATGGCCGCAATCGAGTACGGGCCTGCGCCCTGGCCGGGGTGAAACCAACATTTGTGACTAAGAAACCAGTGTCACCCCTTGTGTTCGTCGCACAGGCAAATTTACACCGGCTGCACCTGACGCAAGGCCAGAAAGCGGGCGTGGCAGCCAAGCTACTGCCACGCTTCCAATACGAAGCCCAACATAGACAAAAGGCTGCCGGTAAATACGGCGCTGAAGGCGGACGTGGTTACAAGAAGGAAAAACCCTCAACTCAAAAATATGCTAAGGGTTTAGGCAAAGCGGCACAGCAGGCGGGGGCAGCGTTTGGTGTTTCGGCCAGCTACGTTGAGAGGGCGATAAAGATCGGCAAGACAAATCCAGCGATGCTGGACAGGTTAGTGAACAGGGAAATAACCATCCAGCAGGCCGACAAAGAGGTTCACTCAAGAGGCAGCCTTAGTGACCGCTTTTCCCAATCGCCATTTTCCGTACTGGATGCGCAAGCTGCTAGCTGGATGGAGCGGAAACAGTTTTGGAGAAGCCACGGCGCGGTCGGTACACATAACGAGCAACTTGCTCCGACGTATGCGGAAATGGAAGGCTACGCGAATACTTCGTCTTTCGACCCGGTCTTGGCTGAATGTATTTGCCTTTGGTTTTGTCCGTCCGCAGGGCGCGTACTAGACCCGTTTGCCGGGGAATACGTTAAGGGCATAGTGGCCGCCAAAATGGGACTTGACTATTTGGGAATTGAAAGGCGGTCCGAGCAGGTGCGCGAAAATGAAGAGCAGGTGAAAAAAATCGGCGTATTACCACAGCCCAAGTGGGTGGTTGGCGACAGCGCAAACATGGCAGCGGTAGTTCCCGAGAGTGAAAGCTTCGACTTGGTTTTCACCAGCCCGCCGTACTACGACCTTGAACGATACAGCAAGCACAACAAAGACGGTAGCGCGTTTGGAACGTATGAAGAATTTATGGCGTGGTATCGGAACATTTTCGCCCAAGCCGTAGCCCGTTTGAAACGGAATCGGTTCCTAGTTGTTAAGGTGGGTGAAATCCGTGACAAGAAGACCGGCTTTTACCGGAACTTTGTGGGCGACAACATTGCATGTTTCAAAAGCCTTGGGTTGCACTACTACAACGAAATCATCTTATTTACATCACGCGGCAGCGTGGCCATGCGGGCAGGAAACTATATGGACGCTTCACGCAAGATTGGAAAGACACATCAAAATATCCTTTGCTTCTTCAAAGGCGACAATCCAACCACATTAGGCGAAATCAGACGGCCTGCGATCAGCACAGTATAGGCCGGACAGTATCCCGGCCAGCAGCCTTTTCCCAATACGGGGAAAAAAGTTGCGAGAACGGACTAGACTCTTTGCACTAAAAAACAATATGCTCTCGACGCAAAGGAGAGGATATGGCGCGTAGAGCAAAGGGTGAAGGAAGTTTGATAAGGCGAAAAGGCTGCCGGTTTTGGTATGCCAGTTTTTACGACGCGGCTGGACGACAAGTCAGGGTTAGCACTCAAAAGACCGTAAAGCAGGAGGCGCTGGCCGAACTGCGCCGGTTAATGGGTGACCGTGACCGAGGATTACCGCTGGCCAGCGATACGCGCAAACTCTCTTATGGCGATCTGCGCGCTGCACTGATAGCGAACTACATCGAACGCGGAAATAAATCATTGGAGACGCGCGCCGACGGCACCGAAACAATCGTCGGGCTTAGGCAATTGGACGACTACTTTGGATACAGCGCGTCAAGCCAGGGCATCCCCGTGGCGCGCCTGACCACCGACGCGGCCCGAGATTTTGCACGGCGGCGTCAAGCCGAAGGAGCAGGGCCAGCGATGGTTAACCGCTCGCTTGCCTGCCTGCGCCGGATGCTGCATATCGCGCACGAGGACGGCAAAATTCAGAGCGTCCCCAAAATCCGTATGCTCAAAGAGCCGGGGGCGCGGAAGGGCTTTTTGGAACTCCGAAAATTTGAGGCACTCATCGGTGCGCTGCCAAGCTACTTGCGCCCGCTGGTTACATTTCTCTATTACTGCGGCGTGCGGAAAAATGAGGCGCTGTCGATTGATTGGGCACAAGTGGACTTCAAACACCGGCTTATTTTGCTGGAAGAGGAGCAGACGAAGAACGGCGAGCCGCGTGTGATACCATTGCCTACTGTGCTGGTTGCGATGCTGAAAGAGATTGAGCCGAAAGTTGGCCCGGTTTTTGACGGTACAAACCTCCGCACAGAATGGGCGCGGGCCTGCACTGCCGCTGGTGTTGGTAAAATGGAAGAACAGGCCAGCGAGACCGGGTGGAAGTGGTACAAGTACACTGGCTTGCTGGTCCATGACCTGAGACGCAGCGCGGTTCGCAACCTGCGGATTGCTGGCGTACCGGAAACTGTGGCGATGAAAATCAGCGGCCACAAAAGGGCGCGTAGCTCAACTGGCAGAGCAACTGACTCTTAATCAGTAGGTTGAAGGTTCGATTCCTTCCGCGCTCACCAAATCTTTTCAATCACTTGCAGACTGCTGTCCCTATCAAAAAGTCCATCGGCCGGGTTTTCTCGACATAAAGGGTGTGGCTGGAACTTGGAAAACTGGTGACCTGGGCCCGCAATTGCCTGATGCGGTGGGATGGGAAGTGACAGCAAAGTGAATGATGCGCCGGCGATCATGCGAGAGCACGAGAAAGACAAAAAGCAGCCGGAAGGTTGCCCGTACAGTCAAAAAACTCGTCTGCGTCCGCTGAAGTCGATGACTGGTGGGTGATTACGAGTGTTGGTTTTCCACGCTACACCCTTTCTTCAACCCTCAAGAGCGCGTAAAATCCGGGTCTCATGAAAACGCAAAAGGCCAAGGGATGATCTGGGCTCGCATGTTGGCATTCATCACCGGAACGGTGGACCAAGAACTGTTGCTGAGGAACGAATACTTAGCCGACGAGAACCGAGTCCTGCGAGCGAAGATCAAAGGCAGGTTGCTGCTCTCCGACTCAGAAAAGGTCACCCTGGCTGAAATTGCCCATCGTCTGGTACGAGGCCGACCTTTTTTCGCCCGGCTCTTCCATCTCCAATAAAGTCGGAACCCTTTGCGGTTCCAGCTTGCGATGGTGGCTGGCAGCACAATGCGCAGAGCCGAGTTCCAATTTTTCCAGAGGTGCGACAACCAGACCCAGAAAATGCGGTCAGACGCCTGCAAACGAAGGCATCTCCCTTGTTGTGAGCGTTGCAAAACAAGAAGCTGATGTCGCAACGCCAGAGCCTTGGCATGCAGGGCCGCGCGAGAACCTAAGAA
>WNFI01668886.1_pt2 | contig 24723 bp, 21 predicted proteins | sample 5400471 | NCBI WGS metagenome assembly WNFI01 (sample SAMN13153348, study PRJNA577476) | soil metagenome | isolation source: 100 cm saprolite on Douglas fir-dominated hillslope | place: USA:California | collected 2013-09-17 | reverse complement strand
CCGCTCACGATCCAGGCGACGAAGCTGGCCGTCCAGCGCGTGCTCGAGGCCGAGCGCGAGCTGCTGGGCGCCGGCGAGGACATCGTCGAGCTCGCCTACGGGTCCGCGGATTTCCGCGAGGGGGTGACCGCGTTCCTGGAAAAGCGGGCGCCGTCGTGGAAGGGCCGGTAGTGGCCTAGGCGGAGACCTCGGTCTCGTCGATCACCTCGACGACGCCGGGCACCGCGCCGGCGACCGCCTCGGCGTTCTCCGCGTCCTCGAGGCCAAGCACCGTCCCGCGCAGCCGCACGACCCGGTCTTCGACCTCGACGCCGAGCTGGAGGTCGGCGGTCGATGCGTCGAGCGCGAGCGCGTCGCGCACCGCATCGGCGATCGCCTCGTCGCCGATGCGACCATCGGCCGAGCGCTCGGGTGCGGGCGGATCGGCCGTCGGCGCGAATCCGCCGAGCACCTCGGGCTCGCCGTCATCGCCGGGGCGGACCACGGGATCGGTCGGTGCGAAGAACGTCGCGTCGGTATCTTCCTCGACGACCTCCCTCGCGTCGGTCGTGATGGGCTGGTCGGTAAAGTCGGCGTCGTCGTCAGCCACGGCAGCGTCGTAGGGAACGGTCTCCGGCGGGCGCGACTCTTGGTCTCGATCCCTGTTGTTCATGCCCCGCACGTCGTGCAGGGCCGGTGCCAGCTAGCCCGCGATCGGGCGGCCGCCTGCTCCAGGCGCGGCATCGCGGTCGCTCCGGCGCGCGACGCCGTCGGCGCGCGCGGCCGCACTGACGGCCTTGGCCATCGCCGGCACGACCGCGGCGTCGAAGACCGACGGCAGGATGTACTCGGCGGACCGCAGCTCGGCCGGCACGCTATCGGCGAGCGCCGCGGCGGCGGCCAGCTCCATGTTCGTCGTGACCGTGCTCGCGCGCGCGTCGAGGAGCCCGCGGAACACCCCGGGGAACGCGAGCACGTTGTTCACCTGGTTCGGGAAGTCGCTGCGGCCCGTCGCCATGACGTCGACCTCGGCCGCCGTGGCGACCGGATCGACCTCGGGATCGGGATTGGCCATCGCGAAGACGATGCGCGGCTTCCCCATCGTCCGGATCATGTCGATGCTGACGAGCTTCGGCCCGGAGAGACCGATGAGCACGTTCGCGTCCTTCAACGCGTCGGCGAGCGGGCGCGATGGGCCGGACGCCCCGAGCTCTCCGGCGAGCGCGCGTTTCTCCGAGTTGAGGTCGCTGCGCGCGGTCGTGACGGTGCCGTGCCGGTCGACGACGATGACACCCTTCGCACCCGCGATCTGCAGCAGCCGAGCGGTCGCGACACCGGCGGCGCCGGCACCGAGCACCACGACCTTCAGGTCGCCGAGGCCGACGCCGCAGACCGCCGCGGCGTTGCGCAGCCCGGCGAGGACCGCGATCGCGGTGCCGTGCTGGTCGTCATGGAACACCGGGATATCCAGCCGCTCGCGGAGCTTGCGCTCGATCTCGAAGCACGCCGGGGCGGCGATGTCCTCGAGGTTGATCCCGCCGAAGCCCGCCGAGATGCGCGCGACGGCGTCGACGATCTCGTCGACGGTGCCGGGGTGGATGACGATCGGGAACGCCGAGACGCCCGCGAGATCGGCGAAGAGGAGCGATTTGCCCTCCATGACCGGCAGCGCGGCGAGCGGCCCGACATTGCCGAGGCCGAGGACCGCCGTGCCGTCGGAGATGATCGCGATCGCGTTCGCGCGCTGGGTGAGCGCCCAGGCGCGATCGGGGTCCGCGGCGATCGCGCGGCTCACCCGCGCGACGCCGGGCGTGTACACGAGCGAGAGGTCGTCACGGTTGCGCACGGCCACGCGGCCGGCCATCGCGACCTTGCCGCCGAGGTGCATGAGGAACGTTCGGTCCGACACCGAGCGCACGACGACGCCCTTGAGCTGCGTGAGCTCCTGGGTCAGCCGTTCGCCGGTCGCCTCATCCGGTACGTCGACCGTCACGTCGCGAACGTGCTTCCGGGGCGTGGCCTCGACGAGGTCGATCGCCCCGAGGCTGCCACCGCGCGCGGCGATGGCCTTCGCGACCTCGGCGAACATGCCCGGCAGGTTGTCGATCTCCAGGCGGATGACGAGGCGGTACGCGGGAGTGAGGTCCTGCGCCGACTTCGACAGCACGACGCGGCCGTTCTCGATGACGGTCGCCGTCGCCGCGATCTCGAGCGCGCGGTGCACGTTCTGCTCGACGAGCAGCACCGTGACGCCGCGGGTGACGATGTCGGTGACCACGCGGAAGACCTCGTCGACGAGGATCGGCGCCAGACCGAGCGAGGGCTCGTCGAGCATGAGCACGAGGGGCTTGCCCATGAGCCCGCGGCCGATCGCGGCCATCTGCTGCTCGCCGCCGGAGAGCGTTCCGGCGAGCTGGGCGCGGCGCTCGGCGAGCCGCGGGAAGAGCGAGTACACGTTCGCGAGCGTCGCGGCCCTGTCGGCGCGCGATCGCGAGCTGTACGCGCCGAGCAGCAGGTTGTCCTCAACGGTCATGTTCGGCCAGAGGTGCCGACCCTCGGGGACCTGGATCACGCCGAGCTCGACGATGCGATGCGGCGACAGGCCGCTGATGCGCTCGCCCTGCAGGAGGACCTCGCCCTCGAGCGCCGGCAACAGGCCCGACACGACCCGGAGCGTCGTCGTCTTGCCGGCGCCGTTGCTGCCGAGCAGCGTCGCGATCTGGCCCTCCTGGACCGCGAAGCTCACGTCCCAGAGCGCCTGCACGTCGCCGTACGCGGCCGCGACGCCGCGGACCTCGAGCACCGGTCCGGTCACGAGGCCACCGCGCGCTCGCCGAGGTAGGCCTTGATCACGGCCGGGTCGTTCGCGATCTCGGCCGGCGTGCCGAGGGCGATCCGCTGGCCGAGGTCCATCACCATGATCCGGTCGGACAGCGACATGATCGCCTTCATCACGTGCTCGACCATCACGATCGTGACGCCGGACGCGCGGATCTTCCGGATGAGCTCGATCATCCGGGCGCTCTCGGTCGGGTTCAGCCCGGCGGCCACCTCATCGAGGAGCAGGACGTCGGGCCTCGTCGCGAGCGCGCGAGCGACCTCGAGACGCTTGCGGCGCGCGAGGGTCAGCGACTGGCCCAGGGTCGCGCGGTGCGGCGCGAGCTCGGTGAGCTCGAGGATCCGCTCGACCTCGGCGTCCGCGGCGCGCCCGCGGAGGCCGCTGCGGCCGTACAGGACGCCGACGAGCACGTTCTTCTCGACGGGCATCTCGGCGAACGGCCGGACGATCTGGTGCGTCGTGGCGATGCCGAGGGCGTTGACCTCGTGAGCCGCCCGCCCGCCGATCTCCGTGCCCCGGAGCGTGATCGTGCCGCTGCTCGGCCGGTACACGCCCGACATGAGGCGGAACAGCGTGGTCTTGCCCGCGCCGTTCGGGCCGATGAGCCCGAAGATCTCGCCCTCGCGCACGTCGATGTCCACGTTGTTCACGGCGACCAGGCCGCCGAAGCGGCGGGTCACGGTCCGGCCGACGAGGATCGGCTCGCCTGCGCTCATGGCTCGCCGTCCTTCGGCGCGACGAGCGCGCGCGCGTACTTGGAACCGCGGCCCAGCAGGCCTGCGATGCCGAGCGGCTCGAACATCACGATGACGACGAGCAGCACGCCGTAGATGAGCGCCGGCAGGTACGGGTTGTTCACGATCGAGCTGATCCGGTCCTGCACCGCCGAGTAGAGGATCGCGCCGAATACCGGTCCCCAGACGGTGCCGAGCCCGCCGACGACCGGCATGAGCACGGTGCCTATCGACTTGTCGAAGCCGAACATCGAGGCCGGATCGAGGAACTGCTGGCGCGCGGCGTACAGGCTGCCCGCCGTCGCCGCGAAGAACGCCGAGATCGCGAGCGCCAGCACTTGGAGCCGCGCGGTCGGGACACCGACGGTCTCCGCGGCGTCGCGGTCCATGTTGATCGCGAACAGGCCGAGCCCGAAGCGTCCGGCACGGATCCACATCGTCGTCAGCATCACGAGGACGAATACGACGACGGTCGCGTAGTGGACGGACGCCGATGGTCGCGATCGCGAAGAACGGCCCGCGCAGCCGGAGCGTCGGGATCCCGACGAGCGACGCGTAGCCCGCGGCCACGAGGCCGGCGACCGGCAGCGTGAGAAGCGGGTCGATCTTGAATTGGGACCACAGGATGCCGGTGACGTACGCGCCCATGCCGAGGTACGCGGCATGGCCGAACGAGATCTGGCCCGCGTACCCGCCGATCATGTTCCAGGCCGATGCGAGGATCGCGTACCAGAGCAGGAAGAACGTGATCCGCTGCAGGTTGAACGATCGCTCGTCGACGATCGGGATGAGCGCGATGGCGCCCGCGACCGCGAGGACGATCGCGACCTGGCCGATGACGAGCGCGCGCTTCGAGCGGAGGGCGTTCACGCGAGCCGCCGGCGGCGAATGAGCGCCGCCAGGCCGCCGGGCATGACCACGAGCACGACCACCAGCAGGATGAAGGACACGAGGTTCTCGAGCTGCGGCTTGGAGATCGTGACGGTGAGGTTCTCCGCGGCGGCGAGCACGAACGACGCGGCCGCGACGCCGGGGATCGACTCGAGGCCGCCGAGCACGATGATCGTGAAGCTCTTCAGCTGCAGCGTTCCGTACGGGGTCACCGGGTCGAACGGGAACACCGCGGTGAGCAGGCAGCCCGCGGCCGCCGCGAGCGAGGTCCCGAGACCGAACGCGATCATCGAGACGCGCCGGACATCGATGCCGGCGAGCCGACAGGCATCGCGGTCCTGCGCCAGCGCGCGGATCGCGCGGCCGAGGAACGTGCGCCGAAGGAAGAGCTCGAGGGCGACGAGGATGATGACACCGGCCACGAACACGAGCAGCCGGTTGTACGCGATGACGACCTCGCCGACGCGGATGACCTCCTGGATGTACACCGGGCGCACCGAGCGGACGTCGCCGCCGAGGAACAGGCTCGCTCCGGCCTGCATGACCAGGAGGATCGCGAACAGCAGCAGGAGCGAGATGACGGGCTTCTGGTTCAGCACCCGGCGCACGAAGAGCACCTCGATGAGCGCGCCGACGACGAAGAACAGCGGCGCGACGAGGAACACCGATACCAGCGGATCGAGGCCGAACGTCTGCCAGAGGAAGAACGTCGTGAACGCCGACAGCATCATGATGCCCGCGTTCGCGAGGTTGATGATCTTCATCACGCCGTAGATCAGCGCGAGGCCGTACGACATCGTGGCGTACAGGCCCGCGACGAGCAGCGCGCTGATCAGCGCCTCGACGAGGCGCACTAGTGCTCTCCCAACGTTCGCTCTCCCAACGTGCGCGAATGTCTAGCAGGGACCGCGACGCGCAGCCTATCGGCGGAGGCCGGCCTCCGTCCGCGCACCCTGGGCGGTAAAAGATTCCTCCGCGGCCGCGACCCCCGCGGCCGCGACGACGTCGTAGCCGATCTCGCGCAGCGTCATCTCGACGCCGCCGAGCGTCGCGAGGACCTCGAGCTCATTCAGCGCGCCGAGGTGGCCGATCCGGAAGATCCGGCCGCGGAGCTTGCTGAGCCCGACCCCGAGCGCGAGATCGAAGCGATCGCGCGCCCGCGAGATCACCGCGTTCGAGTCCAGGCCCTCGGGCATGACGACCGCGGTGAGGCTATCCGAGTAGGCGGCGGGCTCCTCGCAGAGGATCGCGAGGCCCCACGCCCGTACCGCGGCACGGACGCCCTCGGCGAGGCGACGGTGGCGCGCAAAGACGTTGTCGAGACCCTCCTCGAAGAGCATGTCGAGGGCCTCGCGCAGACCGAACAGCCCGAGCGTCGCGGGCGTGTACGGGAAGAAGCCGGCGGCGTTGTCCTCGAGGATCGGCCGCCAGTCGAAGAAATTCCGCGGGGTGCCGCCCGTCGCGCCGACCTCGATCGCCCGCGGCGATGCGCACACGAACGCGAGCCCCGGCGGCAGCATGAGGCCCTTCTGGCTCCCGGTCAGCGCGACGTCCACGCCCCACTCGTCGAAGCGGAAGTCCATGCTCCCGAGCGAGCTGACGGTGTCGACGATGAGGAGGGCGCTGCTCTTCCTGGCGTCGATCGCCTCCTTCACCGCGCGGACGTCCGTTCGCACCCCGGTGGACGTCTCGTTGTGCACGACGAGCACGGCGCGGTGCTCCGGCGTGAGGTGCTCCGCCACGGCGGACGCCGGGATCCCCTGGCTCCAGCGAAGCGGCACGAGGTCCACGGTGAAGCCGAGGTTGCGGGCGGCTGCGGCGAAGCCCGCGCTGAAGTGTCCGTACTCGAACGCCAGAACGCGATCGCCCGGTGCGAGGACGTTCACGAGCGAAGCCTCCCACGCACCGGTGCCCGAGGAGGGATACACGACGACGCGGCCGCGCTCGGTCTTGAAGACCTTCGCCAGGTCGGGCAGCAGTCCGCGCACCAGCGCGGCGAACGCCGGCCCGCGGTGGTCGATGACCGCACGGTCCATCGCCCGCAGCACGCGATCGGGGACGTTCGTCGGCCCGGGGATCTGCAGGAACGGCCGTCCGCTCATGGCTCCAGCTCCACGTACACATTCTTCAGCTCGGTGTAGAGCTCGAGCGCGGCCATCCCGAGCTCGCGGCCCATCCCGCTCTGCTTGTACCCACCGTACGGCGCCTCGAGCGGGTTCACGACCGCGGTGTTCACGCCGACGTTCCCCGCCCGGATCGCCGCGGCCATCCGGTGCGCGCGAGAAAGATCGCGGGTCCACACCGTCGCCGCGAGGCCGTAGTCCGTGTCGTTGGCAAGGCTCGCCGCCTCGTCGAAGGTGTCGAACGGCACGACCGCGACGACCGGGCCGAAGATCTCCTCCCGCCCGATGCGCATCCGGTTGGTGACCCCGTCGAACACCGTGGGCCGGTAGAAGTTCCCGGTCAGACCGGGGTCCGCCGGACGCTTGCCGCCCGCGACGAGCGTCGCGCCCTCGTCGATGCCGCTCGCGACGTAGCCTTCCACGCGCGCGAGCTGCCGTGGTGACACGAGCGGCCCGACGGCCGTCGCCGGATCGCGCGGATCCCCGACCACGAGGGCCTCGGCGCCGACCGCGAGCCGATCGACGAAGTCATCGTGGATCGCCCGCTCGACGATGATCCGCGTGCGCGCGTTGCAGCGCTGGCCGCAGTTGCCGAAGATCGCGAGCGCGGCCTTCACCGCCGGGCCGAGGTCGGCGTCCGCGAACACGACGTTCGGCGACTTGCCGCCGAGCTCGAGCGAGACCCGCTTCAGCGGGTCGGTCGCCGCGCGGAGGACCTGCTTGCCGGTCGCGGTCTCGCCGGTGAAGCCGACCTTGTCGACGCCCGGATGCGCCGCGAGGGCCATCCCGATGACCTCGCCCGATCCGGTGAGGACCGAGAGGACGCCGTCGGGCAGTCCCGCCTCCTTCAGGATGTCGCCGAGCGCCAGGGCGGTGAGCGGTGTGACGGACGCGGGCTTGAGGATGACGCTGCAGCCGACCGCGAGCGCCGGCGCGAGCTTGCGCGACGCCATGATGAGCGGCGAGTTCCACGGGATGATCGCCGCGACGACGCCGACGGGCTCGCGCACGGTGTAATCGAGGACGCGCGGCGAGATCGGGATCGTCTGGCCGTACAGGCGCGTCGTCGCGCCGGCGTAGTACTCGAACGAATTCGCGACGATGGCCACATCGGTCCGTGCGTCGCGGAGGGGCATCCCGTTGTTGCGCGTCTCGAGATCCGCGAGCACTTCGGCCCGCTCGCGGATCAGGGCGGCCGCGCGATAGAGGACCCGGGCGCGCTCGCCCGCGCTCGCGCGCCGCCACGGACCGGAATCGAATGACTCGCGCGCGACCGCGACCGCGAGCTCGACGTCGGCGAGGCCGGCCTTCGCGACCGCTCCAACGACCTGGTTGGTGCTCGGGTCGAACGTGTCGAAGGTGCTGCCGTCCGCGGCCGGGACGCGCTTGCCGCCGATGAAGAGCAGGGTCGGCGCTGCGGTAAGGAGGGCCATCTGCGCCGCTCAGATTAGCGCGACGTGGAAAGTGTTTTGCGAGAGGCGAAAGCGACCAAAAAAACACCCGGAAAAGCGCGAGGCCCGGGTGGTGACCCCGGGCCTCGTGGAATGCCGCGTCGAGGGCTAGCTGATCACTTCCTGGGCATCGGCATCGTCGCCGTGCCGGTGGTGATGTCCTTGGGCCAGATGAGGATCCGGTTGCCGCCGGGCGTGTTCTGGGTCATCACGTAGTCGTTGTTCGCCTGGCCGGTCTTGTCGAACTTGATCGAGCCGCCCGGGAACAGCGAGCCGTCCCAGGTCGTGCTGAGCAGGATGTCGTGGATCTTCTGCTTGTCGACGCTGAGGGTCTTCTGGATCGCCGTGGTGAGGATCCGCGCGCACTCCCACGCGGAGGCCGCGTACCACTCCGGCGAGTCGCCGGTGGCCTTGAACGTGTCGAGCCATTTCTTCACGTTGTCGCCGGGCATCAGGCTGTCGAACCACGTTGCCGCAGTGATGTAGTCGCTCGAGTCTTTGAGCGCGTCACGCGCCGCCTTCTCGGGGCCGCGCGGCCCGAAGGTCTCGTAGGCGTGGTACATGCCGAGCTGCTTGTACTGGGTCTGCATCGTGATGTAGTCGCTCACGCGCGCGTCGACCATGTACGCATCGGCGTTCGCGTCCTTCACCTTGTTGAGGAGCGAGGTGTAATCCTTGCCGTTCAGGTCGAACGTCTCGTTGAAGACGACCTTGAACCGGTCCGGAGCGGCCTTCTCGCCGTCCTGGATGCCCTTGAGGAACTCCTTGCCGTGCGAGCTGTTCTCGTACGCGACCGCGATCTTCAGCGGCTTGGGCAGCTTGTTGGCGTCCTGCTGCGTCTTGATGAAGTCGAGCTGCGTCGCCGCGAGCTTCTCGATCGATGCGAGCACGCCGACGGCCCACACGTTGTCGACGTAGATCGACGATGAGGCGCCGCCGCCGCCGATGTACGGCATCTTGTAGCGGTTGGCGACCTTCACCTCCTGGGTGACGATCGTCGTGTTGTACCCGCCGAGGAGCAGGTCGACGTTGTCCTGGGTGATGAACTTCTCGTAGAGCTGGCCGCTCGCCGCGGCGTCGCCCTTGTTGTCCTCGATCTTCAGGTCGAACTTGACCTTCTTGCCGCCGACCTGGAGACCGCCCGCGTCGTTGATCAGCTTGAAGTACAGCTCATAGCTGTCCTTCATGATCTTCGCGATCGAGGAGTCTGCGCCCGTGAGCGGCAGCGCCGCCGCGAGGTGGACCGTGTCCGGGACGTTGACCGTGGCCGTACCGCCACTGGCCGTCCCGCCGCCGCTCCCGCCACCGCATGCCGCGATGACGAAGGCAGCGACGAGCGCTACCGCTGAGAGTCGCCGCATTTCATCCTCCCGCCCGCTGGTCTGACCGGGGGATTATGCGCCGGTGCCGCCTGGCGCTAGGGGCATTCCCCCCAGCGAAACACCGCGGTGCCCTTGGTGATGCGCCACACCGCGGCCTTGGCCCCGTCCGACCCGATGACCCAGACCTCGTCGCCGCGGGCGAAGAGCGCGCGCAGCGTGCACGTCGTCCCGAGGTCGATGCGGCCGAGGTCCGTGCCCGCTCCCGAGAACCGCACGAGCGTGCCGCCGTCCCCGGCGGCGTACGCGACGGCGCCGGCGCGAAGCACGGCGCGGTAGCCGACCGTCGGCACGTTCGCGATCCGTTGCCAGCGGCCGCTCCAGACGAGGACGACGCCGTCGTCGCCGGCGGCCACCGCGTCATCGACCGCGGTCGCGGAGACCGCGCGCAGGGCCGAGGTCACGCCCGTCGGGACCGGACGCCACCCCGCGGGCTCGAGCCGGAAGCTCACGCCGCCCATGCCCACGGCCCACGCCGACGTCGGGCCGAACGCGATCACGGCGGTGAGGTCGTCGGTGATCCCCTGCGCGTACTGGCCCCAGCCCCCCGGATCCTGGCGCTGGACCGTGCCGCTCTTGCCGACAGCGAGCACACCATCGGGAAGCGTCGCGACGCCGACGAGGTCCTCGAGTTGGACCTGGTCCGAGCGGATCGTCTGCTCGCGGTCATTGATCGTGACGACGCGGCCGCCTCCGCCGACGGCGACGAGCCGATCGCCCTGGCAGGCGGCGGCGACGAGCGTTCGCGCGATCGGATCGATGAGCTGCCAGCGGTCGGCGACGAACGCGCCCATCGCGCCGCCGTCGGAGACGACGTAGACCGTGTCTCCCGCGGCGCAGCCGGCCGAGAGCGGCTGGATGAAGACCAGGGGGCCCGTGTCCGTTGACGGGGGCTCGGTCGGGGCCGGCGAAGCCGGGCCCGACCGCACGGCTGTGGCGATCGGTGTTGGTAGCGGCGTGGCCGAGAGGCGTGAGACGGTGAGGCCGCCGGCGACGGCAAGACCGACGAGCAGCACGGAGGCGGCGACGGCGTAGGCGAGCGAGCGGTCCGCTGAGACGGGTGGCGGAGGGAGCGGCGGGGCCGGCTCCTCGCTCACGCCATCGCTTCGAGCCGCTTGATCCGCTCCTCGATCGGCGGATGGGTGTCGAAGAGATGATCGAACTGGAACGGATGGTCCTTGAGCGGATTGGCGATGTACAGCGACGCGGTCGCCTTGTTCGCGACCGTCAGCACGTTCCGGTCGGCCGCGATCTTCCGCAGCGCGCTCGCGAGGCCCTCCGGGTAGCGCGTGAGGAAGGCGCCCGAGGCGTCGGCGAGGTACTCGCGCTGCCGCGAGACGGCGAGCTGGATGAGCGACGCGATGATCGGCGTGAGGATCGCCAGCACGATGCCGACGAGCATGAGGATGCCGGCGCCGTTGCCGCGATCGCGGTCGCGATCCCGCCCGCCCCACCACATCGAGCGGAGGAGCAGGTCCGACAGCAGCGCGACCGTGCCGACGAGGACCGTGACGAGGAGCATCACCCGGATGTCCCGGTTGCCGACGTGCGAGAGCTCGTGGGCGATGACGCCTTCGAGCTCCGAGCGGTCCATCGTCTCCAGCAGGCCGCGCGTCACCGCGACCGACGCGTGCTTCGGATCGCGGCCCGTGGCGAAGGCGTTCGGCGCGGGCTCCTCGATGACGTAGAGCTTCGGCGTCGGGATGCCCAGGCCGACGGCGAGCGTCTCGACGACGTCGCGGAGCACCTTCTCCTCGCCCTCGCCGACCTCGCGCGCGCGGCTCTGCGCCAGGACGATCTTGTCGCCCGCGTAGTACGAGAACAGCGACGAGAGCGCCGAGAAGGCGATCGCGGCGGGAATGAAGACGAGGCCCGCGTTCGCGCTGCCGCCGAGGATGTCCCCGAAGACGAACGCGACCGCGACGACGATGACGGTGAACCCGGCGATGAGCAGGACGGTGCGCCAGCGGTTCTGGGCCTGCGCGTCGTACATCGAGACGCGGGGAACGAAGCCGGGGCCGCCCTGCGTGGCCATGCGCTAGCTGAACTTCACCTGCGGCACGTCGCGGTCGGCCTGATCAGCGAGCTCGAAGTACTGCTCCGCGGTGAACCCGAACATCCCGGCGAGGATGTTCGTCGGGAACGTCTGCAGCGCGGTGTTGTAGTCGCGGACGTTCCCGTTGTAGAAGCGGCGGGCGAACGCGATCTTGTCCTCGGTCGCGGTGAGGTTCTCGGAGAGATCCTTGAATTCCTGCACCGCCTGCAGCTGCGGGTAGTTCTCGGCGACGGCGAAGAGCGACCGCAACGCTCCGGTGAGGACGTTCTCGGCCTGGGCCATCTGCTGCGGCGATCCGGAGGCGCCGGCCGCGACGGCGTTCGCCCGCGCCTGGGTGACCTCGTCGAACGTCCCGCGCTCGTGGGCCGCGTAGCCCTTGACCGTCTCGACCAGGTTCGGGATGAGGTCGTGACGGCGCTTGAGCTGGATGTCGATGTCGGACCACGCCTCTTTGACCCGCTGGCGCAGCGTGACGAGGCGGTTGTAGGTCGTGATGAGGAACAGCGCCAAGATGACGACGATGACGATCAGGACGATCGTGATGTCCACGGGACCTCCCCTTCGCGACCTCTAATGATGCCATGCGAACGGGCGTCGCCGGTCTACGCGGGACTAGGCTCGATTCGCTGGATCCGCAACGCGTAAGTGCCATCGGACGCTCGGTCGATGACCACCCAACGCCCCGTGTAGTCCGTGCCGCGAAGAACTGGGCTTAGCGTTCCCCAATGCAGGGCTGTCGTGTAGTTGCCCTGGCCAGCTTCTCGGTGGGCCGCGTGGCTGAGGGTTAGTGGCACCCTGCCGAGGTACCTTCCATCAACGGTCACCTCGAACGGAACGACCGCAGTCTCGCCGCCCGCGCTACCCACGCCGCGAGGAATCCACGGTGCGCCAACGAAGAGCGAGCGGCGAAAGTAAGTTGTCTGATCAATCGGGAGGCGTGCCTGAGTAAGCCTCAACACCCCGGTCGGATTGGTGCCAACTCGTCCAGGCTGCTGGGCACCCGCCGAGTCCAGCCGCTTGAACCAACGCGCCGAGATTGGGGCTGTGACCGGCGCGAGGGTCGCGGGCGGGGCGGGCGCAGACACGACAGTCGTGCCTGGACGCCTCAGAGGCGTCCATAGAGGTGGCGCGGGTCGGCGCCCACGTTGGCGGGACCTCTTGCCGAATGGAAGCAGCGGCACCTTAGCAACACCGTCAGCCGATTTGCCCGGACGGTGACGATCTTCGTCCGCAGCGAAGCCGCCCCTAATCAACTTCTCCAATAGTCCGTCCGTAAGTTCGAGACAGAGTTCCGTCTCGGCGCGGAGATCGTCGATCCAGGCGGTAATCCGATCCAGAGTGGTCTTGTCCGCGGGCAGGTCGATCTCGAGCTCTACGGTGCACTCGTTGTTGTCCCGTAGCCCACCGAGGGTGAGGTTCGCGGATCCAACAAGAGCGCTGGCCTTGTTTCGTCCCTCCAACAGATACACCTTCGGATGGAACGTGCCCGCACCCGGCTCGTGAAAGATCGCTACCTCGTCCGCAAGCTCGCGGGCGAGTTCGAGACCCTGACGCGTCGCGCCGTTCGCGTCGATACCGGCAAGAATCGAGATGTGTCCGCCCTGCGAGCGAAACGCGCGAAGGCTCGGTTCGAGATGGCGCAACCCAGATCGCTTGACCCACGCGACAACGGCTGTGAATCGGTCGTAGTCCCGTGTCCGTAAGAGCTCCGTGAGTCGAGTCGATAGGTCTTGTTCCGGAGCGATGGCTGGCGAGTTGATGATTCGAATATCCACGACGCTGGCATCTTAGGGACGAGTTCAGCCTGCGAGAAGGCCCGACGACTCCAACTCGAACGATGACGAGCCACGTTCCAATCGCCGCGTCATCAGAACCTTCCTCGCTTCGCTGATCAGCGCTGCTGAGGAGTCCGACAAACGACCGCGAAGCACCAATGAGTCTGTCTGCTCGATCAGGCTGTCCCCGTCGGCACCGGTCACTCGTGCTAGACGATCAAGCTCCGCTAGTCGAGCACCGACTCCCTCGATCATGGGCACTGACAGCCGACCGATCTCTGATGGGACGAGTTCATGGACACCGCCGCCAAAACTGCGGCCCTCGAGCTCCGACGTCAGGAGCGTGACCGAGTTGTGGAACCCGGCGACGAGGTCACGTTCTCGGCCCTTGTATGTGGGTTTCATTCGCCCCCGATAGATGGTGTCAGTCGTAAAACTGCGCGCTTGATTCAAGATGAGCCGCGGGTAGCGGTGAGAGCGTTTCGACAGCATTAGGGTCCCCGCCCAGATCTCGGGGACGCGATACCAGGGATCACGAATGCGGCACTTGTAGCGCTCGTTAAGCCCGTTCGCCTCTCCAGATCTCAGGTACCGCGCGGCAGAACGACTGCTCAACGGAGACGCGCGATCGGCAGAGAAGTCGAGCAACCAGGATTTGGTCGTCCCCGAGAGTGCTCGCTGATCGGCTTTCGTCCACACGAGTCCACCGGCGTGACGAATCCGTGGCAGGAGGGGCACTGCCCAACGCGCGAGCTTGAATCGCTCGACGTCATCGCTGCTTACCGAGAAGAAGTCGTTGGCGCCGGTCACGATGCTGACCTGAATTCTTGCGACCGACTGAAGCGGCACAAACTCCCCGAGCGCGGTGGCCTCTTCCAAGGCCGACAGATGGGCCGGTGAGAGCAACAGGCGAGTCCACGGCGCCCGACTGCTAGCGAGGTCGACGGACCATTCCCGCGCCGCGCCTTCGCGGGAATCATGGTTAGCGACGCGCACGCGGCCCACTTCCGAAGTAGGTAGTCGCCTGACGCCGGACAGGACAACTACTTCCTGCAGGACGTCGGGAAACTTCCCGGACGGGAAAAGATCGACGGACAGATCCGACATCTCGCGGAGAAGCCACTGGCGAACAAGCCCGGCGGTCATGCCGGTGAACAATTCGGCGGGTACCACCAGGGAAGCCGCGCCACCTGGTCGGAGCTTTGACAAGGCGCCAACTAGCACGGGGATCCACAAGTTGGAGACAGCTTCAAACTCGAGACCGATACCAGCAAAGAGCAGCTCGGAGGCTGTCACGTCGTCCGAGGAAACGAACTGAAAGCGTACGAATGGTGGATTGCCTACGACGACGTCAAACTCCGCGCGCTGATCGAGCGCCCACGGCAGGAAGCTAGTCGCTGCGACCGAACCCGAGAGGCGAGCTGCTTGGAGCGCATCGCGACAGCGGGCCGCCTCAATCGGGTCCAATTCAACCGCGTTGACTGTACGAATTCGTTCTTTGATGGCGCGCGGCACATTGCGGAAGAACGCGCCATCTCCGGCGCTCGGCTCGAGAACATCCAACCCTGCCCGAGGACAGAGTTCGGCGACACGTCGCCAACAAAATGCGGCCAGCGCAGGTGGCGTGTAGTAGCCCCCACGCAGCTTCGTTGCGGTGACTTGCGAGCGGACCTTCATGTCGAACTTGTGATTTCGATATCTAAATTTATGCTATCGAAACCTATATGGCAAGACCCCTTGGCCCCCGCGGGCCACTTACCAGGTCCGTCCTCGTCAAGCTGACAGAGGCTCAGCTCGAGTCGCTTCGCGCCGCGGCGCTGGTCAATGACTGCACGGCACCGGAGTTCGTTCGGCAGGCGCTTGACGATCGACTCCACCGAAGTCGACTCCAAGTGGGCACAGTCGTGGCAGCGGTCAGGCGGGTACGCAAGGCCCGGTCGAGGTCGCGCTAGTCGGCGAGGCCTCTGGCGGCGGCGGCGATGTGGTCCGCGTCGATCCCGGCGGCGCGCAGGAGCTCGGCCGGCTTGCCCGATCCGGGCATCTCGCGCGGCGCCAGGTGCACGAGCTTCGCGATCTTCCCGGCGACCCCGGCGTCGGCGAGCGCCGCCAGCACCGCGTCGCCGATCCCGCCTTCGGGCCAGTGATCCTCGACCACGATGAGCCGGCCGCCCGTGATGTTCACGGCGTCGACGAGCGCCTTCAGGTCGATCGGCTTCACCGAGTAGAGGTCGATGAGCCGGACCTTCACGCTGCCCTGCAGCTGATCGACCGCCTTCACTGCTTCGTGCACCGTGATGCCCGCGGCGATGACGGCGACCTGGTCGTCGGGACCGCCGCCGCGGACGATCCGCGAGCCGCCGATGCGGAACTCGTCGAGCCCGTCGGTGTAGAGGATCGGTGTCTTCTCGCGCGTCGTGCGGATGTAGCTGATGCCGTCGAGATCGGCCATGAGCGCGACGAGCCGGGCGGTCTGGTTCGCATCGCACGGGTACAGGACGGTGCTCCCGTGGACCGCGCGCATCATCGCAAGGTCCTCGAGGGCCATCTGCGACGGACCGTCCTCGCCGATCGATACACCCGCATGTGAGCCCGAGAGCCGGATGTTCGCGCGCGAGATCGCGGCCATGCGGATGAAGTCGTACGCGCGGGTGAAGAACGCGGCGAACGTCGATGCGAACGGGACGAGCCCGAGGACCTGCATCCCGACCGCCGTCGCGACCATCTGCTGCTCGGCGATGTACATCTCGAAGAAGCGTTCGGGCGCCGTCTGCTTGAAATCCTCGGCGTGCGTGGAGTTGCTCACCTCGGCATCGAGCACGACCACGTCGCCGCGCGCGGCGCCGAGCGCGGCGAGCGCCTCGCCGAAGGCCTTACGGGTCGCGAGCGCGTCGGTGTACGTCTTGAGCGCGGGCTTCTTCGGCGCGGGCATCGGCCGCGGCGTCCACGGATCGGGCTTCAGCGTCGCGAAGGTGCGCGACGGTCCGGCGCCGAGCTCCGCGAGCGCCTGCTTCGCCTGCTCCGCGTCCCGTCGATGACGATGGGGTCGCAGCCGAACGCCTTCACGCGCGCCGCGTAGGCATCGACGTTCCACTCGAGCTCTGTCGGCCCGCGCTGCCCGAGGCGGTTGATGTCGAAGATCGCGGTGAAGCTCGAGAGGCCCTCGTGCCCGGCGTGGTCGAGGCCCTCCCAGATGGATCCCTCGGCCAGCTCGCTGTCGCCGGTCAGGGTCCAGACGTGGAACGGCGCGTTCAGCGGCCGCTTCGCCCCGAGCGCTTCGCCGACCGCGATCGGCAGGCCCTGCCCGAGCGATCCGGTCGCGACATCGACCCACGGGAGGATCGGTGTCGGATGGCCCTCGAGCCGGCTGCCCAGCTTGCGGAACGTCATGAGCTCGGCGTCGTCGATCGCCCCCGCGGCGCGCAGGATCGCGTAATAGAGCGGCGACGCGTGCCCCTTGCTGAAGATCAGGTGATCGTTCGCCGGATCCTTGGGCTTCGTCCAGTCGTAGCGGAGGTGGCCGGCGAGCAGCACGGCCAGGAGGTCCGCCGCGGAGAGCGACGACGTCGGGTGGCCCGAGCCCGCGGCCGTCGAGCAGCGGATCGAATCCGCGCGCAGCTGTCGCGCGAGCTCCCGGTACAGGTCGAGCTTGGAGGGCGCCTGGGTCGCCGTGGCCATGGAATTACCCTACGCCTGTCGCGACGGGCGAACGACGCGCCCGCGGCGGACGCGGCCGTGGGCCGCGGTGATGACGGGGGAGAACTGCGATATGGACATCGGCATCTACGGGCTCGGTCGCATGGGCGGCAACATGGCGACCCGGCTGGCACAGGGCGGCCACCGCGTCGTCGCGGCGAATCGCAGCCGCGGACCGGTGGACGAGGCGGTGACCCATGGTGCCGAGCCCGCAGCGCCGCGCGGAGCGGTACACCGCGCTCGGCTTCAAGTACCTCGACATCGGCGTATCCGGGGGCATCTGGGGGCTGAAGATCGGCTACTGCATGATGGTCGGCGGTCCCGCGGACGCCGTCGCGTACGTGAAGCCGCTCCTCGACACGCTCGCGCCGCCGGATGGCTGGGCCCACTTCGGGAAGAGCGGCGCGGGCCACTTCACGAAGATGGTCCACAACGGCATCGAGTACGGAATGATGCAGGCCTACGGCGAGGGCTTCGAGCTCCTGCACGCCAGCGAGTTCCAGCTCGACATGACGAAGGTCGCGCACGTCTGGAACCAGGGCAGCGTGGTGCGATCGTGGCTGCTCGAGCTCGCCGAGCGCGCGTTCGCGGCCGAGGGCAGTGATCTCGCGAAGATCAAGGGCTACGTGGCGGACTCCGGCGAGGGGCGCTGGACCGTCCAGGAGGCGATCGCGCACGACGTCCCGCTGACCGCGCTCGCGCACTCGCTCTTCGCCCGCTTCTCGTCGCGCCAGGAGGACAGCTACGCGATGAAGGTCGCCGCCGCGCTCCGCAACCAGTTCGGCGGTCACGAGGTCAAAAGTGAATGAGCGAGGAGCGGCTGTGCCGCGACGAGCGAGTCCAACAGCCCTGAGCGTGTCTCGGCCGAAGGCACGAGATTGAGCAAGCAGTGACCACCGCCGCGCCGCCGCTGGCGAACCCGCTGCGCGCGGGGCCGCGGATCGCGCGGACCCCGCAACCCTGCGCGCTCGTCATCTTCGGCGCGACCGGCGACCTCGCGGCCCGGAAGATCGTGCCCGCGCTCTACAACCTCGCGCTGCAGCGCCTGCTCCCCGCGGCATTCGCGGTGGTCGGTGCCGCGCGCGCCACGCTGACGAACGAGCAGTTCCGTGAATCGCTGCACGCCGACCTGGTGAAGTTCTCACGCACGAAGCCGATCAACGAGGACGTCTGGCGCAGCTTCGCCGAGAACGTGCAGTACGTGTCGACGCGCGACGGCGAGGGCTACGAGATCCTCCGCCACACGCTCGCCGACCTCGACGTCCGCGCCGGCACGAACGGCAACCGGCTCTTCTACCTCGCGACGCCACCCTCCGCCTACGGCCCGATCGTCGATCAGCTGAAGGAGCACCGCCTCACCGAGAACGTGAACGCGCGGGTCGTGATCGAGAAGCCGTTCGGCCACGACCTCGCGAGCGCCGTCAGCCTCTACGAGCAGCTGCAGGGCGCGTTCACGGAGGACGAGATCTTTCGCATCGACCACTACCTCGGCAAGGAGACCGTCCAGAACATCCTCGTGCTGCGCTTCGCGAACGGCATCTTCGAGCCGATCTGGAACCGCCAGTACGTCGACCACGTGCAGATCACGGTCGCCGAGACCCTCGGCATCGAGGAGCGCGGCGCGTACTACGAGCAGGCCGGCGCGATCAGAGACATCGTCCAGAACCACCTCCTGCAGCTCGTCGCGCTCGTCGGCATGGAGCCGCCGGTCGCGTTCGACTCGAAGGCGGTGCGCGACGAGAAGCTGAAGGTCCTGCGCGCGGTCCGGCCGATCGCGGAGGAGGACGTCGAGACGAACGTCGTCCGCGGCCAGTACGGCCCCGGGTTCATCGAGGGCACGCCGGTGCGCGGCTACCGCGAGGAGGACGGCGTCTCCCCCGGCTCGAAGACCGAGACGTTCGTCGCGATCCGCGCGTTCATCGACAACTGGCGCTGGGAGGGGACGCCGTTCTATCTCCGCACCGGCAAGCGCCTTCCCAAGCGCACGACCGAGATCGCCATCCAGTTCCGCGCCGCGCCGCACCAGGTGTTCTCGGCGGACGCGGCGGAGGGGATGGAACCCAACACGCTGGTCCTGCGGATCCAGCCGGACGAGGGCATCTCGTTGAAGTTCGGTGCGAAGGTCCCGGTGCAGGGCATCCGGATCCGCTCGGTGAACATGGACTTCGTCTACGGGGCGTCGTTCATGGTCGACGCGCCGGACGCATACGAGACGCTCATCCTCGACGCGCTCCGCGGCGACGCGACGCTCTTCACGCGCCAGGACGAGGTCGAGCAGCAGTGGCGCTTCGTCGATCCGATCGCCCGCGCGTGGACCCTCGGCCAGGGTGACCTTCCGATCTACCCGGCCGGCACCTGGGGGCCGACCGAGGCCGACCTGCTCATCGCCCGCGACGGGCGGGACTGGCGGAAGGCATGAGCGTCATGACCACGATCGACGAGCGCGTCTGGGGCGGCCGCGCCGAAGGCGTGGCCGGTCTCGAGCGCGAGCTCGCGCGGATGCGCCGGTCGATGGGCGCGCACGCGAAGGAGCAAGGCGTGTCCGTCGCACGGGCGTCGGTCCTCAACCTCGTCGTGTTCGCGACGCGCGAGATCCACGCGCGTCGCGCGGCGTCGACGATCGACGAGCTGGCGACGCGACATCCCTCGCGGGCCATCGTCGTCGTCGCGGATCGCGAGCGCGCGGGCAAGCCGCCGGACCTCGAGATGCACTATCACCTCCCGACCCCCGACGGCACGCAGCAGGTGAGCTACGAGCAGATCCTCATTCGCGCCCGCGGCGACGCGGACCGCCGCCTCGTGAGCGCGGTGATCCCGCTCCTCCTCCCCGACCTCCCGGTATTCCTCTGGTGGACCGAGACGCCGCCGCTCGACGCGCCGTCTTTCGCCGAGCTGCTGGAGCTCGCCGACCGGTTGATCGTGGATTCGGCGGACTTCGCGCGCCCCGACAGCACGCTCGCGCGGCTGCACGCCGTCGCCCGCTCGGGACATGGCCGCTACGGCCTGACGGACTTCAACTGGACACGTATCACGCCGTGGCGCGAGCTCACCTCGCAGTTCTTCGACGTGCCGGCGTGGCGCCCGTTCCTCGACGGCATCACCGGGCTGCGCGTCGGCTTCGCGGTGGACGCCGACGGCCGCGAGATCCATCCGTCGCAGGCGCTGCTGTTCATCGGCTGGCTCGCCTCCCGCCTCGGGTGGACGGCGCGCGAGTCCCTGGCACCGTCGGAGGCCGGCGGCCTGCTGTTCGGGATGCGCCGGATCGACGGCACGGACATCCAGGTGCGGGTGCGACCGCGATTCATGGCCGGCCTCGACGAGGGCGACCTCTCGGGGCTGCGGATCCAGGCCGAGCATGGCGGCCAGCACGCCGAGTTCGTCGTCAAGCGCGCCGAGCACGGCGGCTACGCGACGGCGCTCGTGACCATGAGCGGGCGCGGCGTCGCCGAGCGCATCGTCCCGCTCGGCAAGCCCGGCGTGAGCGACCTGCTCGGCGAGGAGCTCACCATCGCCCGCAGCGATGCCATCTACGAGGACGCCCTCGCGGCGCTCGTCGCTCTCGCCTGATCGGCCGCACGAAACTTGCGGTGAGAGGCGACGTGACCGATCTCAAGGGGCGTGTGCTGGCCGATCGCTACCGCCTGACCGAGCACATCGACCGCGGTGGAACGTCGGAGGTCTGGCGCGCGCGCGACGAGCGTCTCGACCGCGACGTCGCGGTGAAGATCCTCGGACCGGAGGCCGACCCCGCGTTCCGCGAGCGATTCACGACCGAGGCCCGGCGCGCCGCCGCGGTGAACCATCCACACATCGTCACGATCTTCGACGAGGGCCAGGACGGCACCGACGCGTTCATCGTGATGGAGGACGTGCGCGGCCGGCCGCTCCGTGACATCGTCTCCGAGCGCGGCGCACTGCCCGCGGCGGAGGTCGCGACGCTCATCCGCCAGCTCGCCGGGGCGCTCGACGCGACCCATCGGGCCGGGCTCGTCCATCTCGACGTGAAGCCCGCGAACGTCATCGTGGACGACGCCGGCAACGCGAAGCTGACGGACTTCGGCATCGCGCGCGCCGCTCGAGACAGCGAGGAGCGCGAGCTCGTGGGGACGGCGCGCTACATCGCGCCCGAGCGCGTCGAGGGAAAGGCAGTGACGCCGCGCACCGACGTGTATGGCTTGGCCCTGGTCGCGTACGAGCTGCTCACCGGCCAGCCGGCGTTCGCCGGCGCCGAGAACGAGGATCTGCTGCGCGATCGCCTCGAGCGGGGCGCCCCCCACATCCGCGCCGTCGACAACGGACTGTCCGAGACCGTGGACGCGGTCGTGGCGAAGGGCCTCGCGCGTGAGCCCGAGCGCCGCTACCCGACCGCCGGCGCGTTCGCGCTCGCGCTGTCGGAGGCGGTGAACGATCCGGTCACCCGGGTGCTCCGCCCGATCATCGCGACCTCGTCGAGCCGCTGGCCGCGGGTCGATACGCTCCTGGCCCTCGGCCTCGTGCTCGCGCTCCTGATCGGCGTCGTCTTCTTCTTCGCCAAGTTCCCGACGGTCACCGTGGGTGGCTCCGGCGTGACACCGGCGGCGACCGCGGCCTTCAGCGCCCCGCGGGTCGTCGGGATGAAGCTCGAGGATGCGGTGCGGACGATCCAAGCCGCCGGACTCAATGCAAGCTACGCCGGCACGTCCGGCCCGGGCGGGCCATGCACCGTGCTGACGCAGGATCCGCCGCCCGGCACGGCCATGGCCCGCCTGGCGTACATCCAGCTCACCTACGTCTCCGGCAGCTGCATCAAGAAGAGTGACTGATCTCGCGGCGCGCACCGACCCGGGGCTGGTGCGCGAGCGCAACGAGGACCGCTGGCTCACGCGGATGTACGGCGGCGTCACGCTCATTGCGGTCGCGGACGGCGTCGGCGGCGAGGCCGGCGGCGATATCGCGAGCACGGCCGCCATCGAGGCGCTCGCGAAGGCGTTCGCGCCGCCATCGTTCCGCGACAGCGCGCGGTCGGCTCTCGGCGCGTCGGTCCAGGCGGCGAACGCCGCGGTGCTCGCGGCCGCGACGGACGAGCGCTACTCGGGCATGGCCACGACGCTGGTGGCGGCGGCGATCCGCGGTCGCGAGGCCGCGGTCGCGAACCTCGGCGACTCGCGGGCCTACCTCGTGCGCGGCTCCGCCATCCGGCAGCTCACCACGGACCACAGCGGCGATCGGGTCTCGAGCATCACGCGCTACCTCGGCGATGCGCGCGGCGTGCAGCCCGACATCTTCGTCGAGACGCTGCAGCCCGGCGACCGGCTGGTGCTCTGCTCCGACGGGCTGACCCGGCACGTGTCCGACGCCGAGATCGCGACCGCGATGCGCGACGCTCCGGACCGCGCGGCCGATGCCCTCGTCGCGCTCGCGAAGTCCCGCGGCGGTGAGGACAACATCACCGTGATCGTCTACGCCCAGGCGCGGCCGGCGGTGTCCCGGGCCTTCGCCGGCATGCTCATCCTCGTGCTGGTGGTCCTGGTCGCGATCGCCGGCGCGCTCGGCGCGCTGCTCGCGACGCCCGTTCAAGCGCCCGCGGCCGTGCCACCATCGGCGACACCGAGCGCGTCGGCATCGCCGTCGGCCACGCCGTCACCGACCGAGATCCCCACGCCCATTCCGACCGCCACCCCGTAGCGCGCCGCGCGCGACGGCCAGCGCGCGTGCCGGTGACCGCGCGGCGAAGAACGCCGCGGCGGCCAGCACGGCGAGCGCGGCGGCGATGCCGATGCGCAGGAGGATCGCGAGGATCGGGATGTCCGCCGCGCCGTTCAGCGGGCAGACGAACGCCGGGTAGAACTGGCAGTCGTACTGCCACGTCGGCAGGACGAAGAACATCGCCGCCTGCGATCCCGGCACCGGCTGGCCTGAGACGAAGGGATAGAAGTAGAGGTATGCGGCTGCGGCGAGGACCAGGTAGCCGCTCACGAAGGCCCTGCGTCCGGTCTCCCAGAGATACGCGAGCCACGCGCCCAGTGCGAGCAGGTAGAACGGCAGCGCGGTGAAGAAGTGATAGAAGAACAGGACGCGTGAGATCGGGATCCACGCGACGTACTGCACGAGCATGGCGAAGACCGCGAAGCCGAGCGTGACCGAGCGTGCCCGGATCGCGGCGATCGCGCACCACACCGTCGCGGCGAACGCCGCCCAGAACAGGATGATGTTGCCGGCGTCGTAGATGTAGCCGTTGTTCCCACCATCGGACGCACCGAAGTACCAGTAGACCGGCTTCAGGACGAGCGGCCAGCTCCACCACGGCGACGCCGCCGGATGCGGCGACGTCAGGCCGCTGTGATACCAGTACATCTGTTTCGTGAGCTCGACGAGGTCCCAGCCGTACGGCGCGGTCGGGCCGCCGAACCACCGGCCGTAGCTCGCGAGGTACATGCCGAGCGGGATGATCGCGAACGCGAGGAAGAGGAACGCCGCGTTCTTCCCGCGGCCCCTGAGCAGATCGAGCGGACCGCCCGTGCCGGGCCGGCCCGCCTGGTACGCGTACGCGGTGACGGCGAGCGCTGCGACGAGCACGCCCGCGAGCGTGTAGAACGCGGCCCATTTCGACGCTGCGCCGAGCCCGAGGAGGAACCCGGCCAGCAGGATGTCCGTGCGCGCGGTCAGGCGCGGCTTGTGCGCCGCGACGATGAAGTACCAGCCGGCGACGATGAACAGCGCGACGTAGATGTCGTTCATGCCGATGCGGGCCTGGGCGAACATGGAGCCGTCGAGGATGACCGCGAGCCCGACGAGCACCGGGATCACCCGCGACGCGAACAGGCGCCGCGCGAGGAGCACGAGGATGAACGCGAGGAGCGCGGCCGCGATCACGCCGGGCAGGCGCCAGGAGAGCGCGAGCCGTCCGGTGTCGATCCGGTCCGCGCTGCCCGATGAGCCGAGCGCGACGAGCGTGTCGCCGGTGCCGTCGACCCCGAGCGCGGTCCCTGCGGTGTGGATCGCGGCGAAGGGCGAGAGCCCATGGACGTCCACGACGACGACGCGCCCGTCGGCGATCGCGTAGAGGAAATCGGTCCGCGGCACGACGGCCATCGCCGTGACGCCCGAGGCGAACGTGCCGGTGCGCGCGTTGTCGAGCGGCACGGTGTCGCGGTGCCCGTCGTCGGTGCTGATGGAGTCGAGGACCGGCTCGTCCGCGCGCGCGAGGACGATGGTGTTCGGGCCCTGGGCGAACGCGATGGCCCGCTCCTTCGCGACGCTCGGGTACGTCTTCGTCTCGGTCCAGCCGACCGGCTCGATGACATGCACCGTGCCGGCCGCGTCCAGGAGGTACACCTCGCTGCCGTCGTTCTTCGCGGCGAAGCCGATGGCGCCGGTCGCGATGGTGGCCGGCGGATCGTTGGCGTCGCCGAACACCAGCGTGCGCGCGGCGGTGCCGACGAGCGAACGGCCACCGATGCGCGCGAAGGCCGTCACCGGTCCGCCCGTGGCGGGGATGGTCTGGACCGGCACGACCGCATTCGTCGCGGCGGGCGTGCGGGGGAAGCTCATGATCTGCGTGTCGCTCACGACGAGGACCCGATCGCCATCGAGCGCGACGGCCCGGGCCGTGCCGGCATACAGGCCGATGGACAGGCGTGGCCCGTCGCGTCCGGCGATCTCGACCTGCCCGTCGTGCGCGTACGCGCGGGTGCCATCGTTCCCGACCGCGAAGGCCGACGCGTTGGCCGGCGCGGCCTCGGTCCCGGTCACGCGATCGTTGGAGAACGCGAGGATCCCGAGGGCCATGATCTCTTTGGCGAGATGCGGGTGGGTCCACTCGTA
>WNFI01658277.1_pt1 | contig 24724 bp, 26 predicted proteins | sample 5400471 | NCBI WGS metagenome assembly WNFI01 (sample SAMN13153348, study PRJNA577476) | soil metagenome | isolation source: 100 cm saprolite on Douglas fir-dominated hillslope | place: USA:California | collected 2013-09-17 | reverse complement strand
CAATTGCAGTTGTTCGATGTCGATGAATTAAATTAGTACATTCTTTAGTTGTAATTTTTCCATATTCGATAACAAACAAGAGAATATCTTGTTCAGTTTTGGTTAGATTACGAAGGACTTCTTGGTCTATTTTGTTGGTAATGTCTTCTTTATCTTTTCTTACTGTTCGATCTTCTCTGTTATTTTCAAAACGAACTAAGACTTCCGAATTTGCCTTTTCTGTAAATATTGGTTCTGGTAGGTTGGCTGCTTTTGTTTCTGAATAAATTCTATTAACGCCCTCTCCCAACTCTCTTACGAATCCTAATTCACTCATAACCCTAGCTATTCTTGGATTACGAGAATAATGTGTATCCTTAATATTTTTTTTATTTACTGGTCCAGGGAATTTTCCTGGACTAATGATTTCAAGTTTATTTTCAAACATTTTAATTTGGATATCCGCACCTTTCATTGCGTAAGATCTATGTACAATTGCATTTGTGATTGCTTCGGTCCAAGCATAATTGGGATATTCGGATTGGGTTATAAATTTTCCACTTTTGTCTAGAGTTGTAAATTCTCTTAACATCCCATTTAGTGCTTCTTGTCCTTTTCTGATTTGTACTGGAAGTGGGCCGTAAACGGTAATATCTTTGATAATATTAAATTCCTCACCGGTTTTTTCTGATGAGCCTTCATATCTTAATTTTCTTGTTCTAGCTCTTTCAACCCATCTTTCCGGATTTTTACCGAACAGTAAAATTCCTGCTATATTTATTTTAATTTCGTTATTTATTTTTTTGGCTAGATCTCTCCCAATGAGTAAATCTTCAGTAAGAATAGATGGAGTTTTTATTGCCTGTTTGTATGTTTCTATTTCATCAGCTGATAGATCATCAATAGTTGCTCCAACAGCTTCTGTTAACTCAAAACTAGATTTACCTCTATCGTCTAACAAGAGTGTTGTCTGTTCATGGTTTAGTTTTATGTTTTCGCTTCCGATTCTTAAAAAGACTTCATCTTTTAGATTTGAATGTACATCTATCCCTTGAGGTATTTCGATAAGTATTATATTTGTATTTTCTTTTTTATGATTCATACAATTTACTGCCTTTATTTCTACAGAAATTGGAGGTTTAATATACATTAATGTATTCTTACGAATCTCAGCACTTTTTATTGATACATCTTGTACTCCAGTAATTGTCTTGTCTGATTCTATCCCTATGGCAATAACACCGCCATCTGCATTTGCGAAACCAATAATTTCATCCGCTAAATGAGTAAAGTTTATCCTTTGGCCTTTTCGATCGAATAATTGGCCTTCGTTTTCTTGAATTATTAAATCAATTTCTGGGTTTTCAAAAAGACTAAACATAATATTTTTTACCACTTAATTTTTCTGGAAGCAAACTGTCTTTTGTATATTTTTCATATCCTTTGCCATAACCTAAGTCCTTCATTAGTTTGGTTGGAGCATTCCTGATGTGCATTGGTACAGGGAGATTTCCAAAGTTTTCGACATCTTTGAGCGCTGTCATATATGCGTCATATAAACTTCTATCTTTTTTAGCAAGAGATAAGTAAACAACTCCATGAGCTAAGTTTTCTTGGCATTCCGGATATCCAATTATTTCACAACTTCTAAAGACTTCGTTTGCTACAACTAAAGCTGTTGGTTGTGCCATTCCAATATCTTCACTTGCAAAAACGACCATACGACGAGCAATATATAAAGCATCTTGTCCCGCCATAATCATTCGAGCTAAATAATAAAGAGATGCATTTACATCACTTGCCCTCATACTTTTTATAAAGGCAGAAATAACATTGTAGAATTCTTCTCCTTGTTTATCAAAACTGAGTTGCTTTCGTTGCAATGCTTCTTCTATGTCTTTAATATTTAAATTTTTATTTTGAGTTAATGAAGTAGCAATCTCTAGAACGTTTAATAGAACTCTTGCATCTCCATTACTCGATTGTATGAGAAATTCTTTAGCTTTTGAATCTAATTTAATTCTGAGCAGTTTAAGTCCTCGAGTAAGAATTTTTTCCAAGTCTACTTCAAGATGTTGTTTGAGTACAATTACTCTACACCTTGATAAAAGAGGTGAGATTACTTCAAATGACGGGTTTTCAGTAGTAGCTCCAATTAATATAATTGTCCCTTTTTCAACAAACGGCAAAAGTTTGTCTTGCTGAGCTTTATTGAACCTGTGAATTTCATCAATAAATTCAACTGGTTGATTTAAATTGTTTTTTAAAACTTCTTCAATTTCTTTTATTTTAGTGCTAACAGCAGAAAATTCATGGAATTCGCGACCTAATTTATTTGCAATTATTCTAGCAAGTGTAGTTTTTCCAGATCCTGGAGGACCCCAAAAAATAAGAGAAGGAAAATAATCTTTTGATTGAAGCAATTTTTTGATTGTATTTATTATATGTTCTTGACCAATATAATCATCAAGATTTTCTGGTCTTAATTTTTCTGGAAGAGGAATATGATTCATATTCTAATTAAAGCTAAATATTCTTTGTTTTTACCTTTCGCTCCTTCAATAGGAGATTCAATAATATCAATTATTTTCAAACCTAATTTTTCAACATCTTTTCTAACAAACTCTAATACTTCCTCAATTTTTTCTTCCATTAATTTGCCTTTAACAAGGTATTCTCGCGGAGCTTCATAATGAGGTTTTATTAAAGTTATGATTCTTCCATTTGGCTTTAAGTTATTAATCGCATTTGGCAAAACCATTTTCTGCTTGGTCCACCCAGTATCTATTGATATAAAATCGGTCTTTTCAGGCAAAACTACATGCATAGCATTAGTTCTTTCCATCACAATTACCTTAGGGTCATTTCTAAGTTTCCAGGCAAGTTCGCCGTAAGAAGTATCAACACTATAAACTTTTTTAATTCCATTTTGCAACAAACAATCTACAAACCCACCAGTCGAAGATCCAAAATCAGCAGCAATCAAATCGTGGACTATAATTTCAAATTTATCCAAAGCAAATTGAAGTTTTTCCCCAGCTCTCGAGGCAAATTTGTCCATTTCACCTATTATATAATAAGTGAAAGCTAATCATGATAAAATTAGCTCATGAAACGAAAAATTACTTTTGATGGCATTAAACAAATTGTTTTCACCCTTCGTGAAATCATTAAAATAATTGCTAAAACAGATTCCAAGCTTTTAATCGGAATGTTCGTAATTAATGCACTGTGGGGAATAACATCAGTTCCAGGTTTTTATTTACAAAAATTAATTTTAGATAACTTACTCCACGCAGTTGGAAAACCAGATTGGAGGCCTTATCTTTATTCAATCGGGATAATCGTTGTAATTAGTGTTCTTTTAGATTTAACAAGAAATGTTCTAAGTAGTTTCAGCAATTACTTTAGAAGAATTTTATCAAGAGTTTTTAGCGCAAAAATAGAACTCATGATTGGACAAAAATTATCAACTCTTGATCTTGCAACAATTGAAGACTCTGGATTCCAGGATAAATTTAACAAAATCCAAAGGGAGTCAGGAAACCGCAGTTGGGGATTAATATCTCCGCTTTCTGATATCCCAAATTTCTTAATTGGTTTTATTTCTGTTGTAGTTCTTCTTATTTTTCTAAGCCCATTTGTAGCTCTCGGAGTTTTAATTTTTTCAATCCCGAAATTAATAGTTAATTCAAGATTTATCAAAAAAGATTATGAATTAGATACTACTCTTTCTCCAAAATATAGAATGTGGGGATGGCTTAATTATTATTTAGTAAGAAATAGAAATTTTATGGAACTTAAAATTCTCAATCTATCCCCTTATCTGTCAGATAAATTAAAAACAATTCAAACAGAAATTAACAAGCAAGTAATGAATTTTCAGAAAAAGCGAGAACTTGCCGGATTCTGGGGGAATATTCCATTATCGCTTTTTGAGTTGGTTGTTTCTATCTGGTTAATTTTCTTAGTAATAGTAGAAAAAATAACAATTGGGTCATTTACTATGTATCTTCAAGCCCTTCGCTCTGCAGAAACAAATTTAGGTGGGTTAGTTAATGCCTTTTTAGAAATTTATGAAAACTATATTTACGTAGCAGATTTAGTTTGGTTTCTGAATTTAGAACCAAAGATAAATTTAGATTCTGGAAATTTAATTCTTGATAAACAAAGTTTCACTATCGAATTTAAAGATGTCTGGTTTAAATATAAAGAAAAACAAAAATGGGTCGCTCGTGGAATTAATTTAAAAATTGCACCAGGTGAAAAAATTGCAGTTGTTGGATTAAACGGCGCAGGAAAATCAACTCTCATTAAACTCCTTGCAAGGTTTTATGATCCGCAAAAAGGTGAAATTTTAATTGATGGCGTTAATTTAAAAAATTATGATTTAAAAAGCTGGCGAGAAAAGCTTGCAGTCCTTTTCCAAGAATTTGAAACTTATCCATTCAGCGTTAACGATACAGTAGGATATGGTGATATTTATAGAGTCAACAAATTAGATGATGTAAAAGAAGCAGTAAAAAGAACCGGTATGGATAAATTTGTAGAAGGATTACCTAATAAATATGAAAACCCATTAGATCCAGAATTTGATCAAGGAGTAAAACCTTCAATTGGACAAATGCAAAGATTTGGAATTTCAAGAATGATATTTAGAAAAAACGCGAGGATAGTTGTTATGGATGAACCAACAAGCAGTGTTGATCCAGAAGCAGAAGAAAAAATATTTAAAGAACTGGTTAGTTTAGCCAAAAGCAAAATATTGATTTTTGTAACACAAAGATTTTCTACAGTCAGACTTGCAGATCGTGTACTAGTAATCGATGACGGCCGAATAGTAGAAGCAGGAACTCATTCAGAATTAATGAAAGAAAACGGGGAGTATGCAAAACTTTTCAAACTCCAAGCAAAGGGATATAAGTAAACTTGCGACTTTGTGTTGTAAGTAATTTCCAACATCCTTATTATACCAAAAAATTAGCTTTAAAGATAGACTGTTTTTCGGATAAAACTTTGTTAAAATTTAACTACTCACAAGAAAACTTGTGATGATTATACCATGAAAAGATTTAAACAATTTTTACATACAAGTGGGGATGTTTTTAAGCTTTATTGGGAAATAGCACCTCGATTGACTTCAGGATATTTGATAACTCAAGTAATTTTACAATTACAAGGAATAGTAACAGCGTATTTGATAAGCATTTTTATCGATCAAACTTTAAAAATTATTACTATTACAAGAGATATTAAACAAATTATTCCAATTGTCATAGGAATAGGTCTTTCTTTCTTAATATTCGATATTCTTTCAATTTTTAATAATTACTTCGGTAGTGTTCTTGGGGCAATTGATATAGCAAAAATAAGATTAAAACAAACAGACTTTATGGTCAAACTCGGAATTTCACAAATGGAAAATCCAGAATTGACCAATAAATCCACAAGGTTCACTGAAGTTTATAATTCAATGAATCAACACCTTTCTTTGCTGGTTGATTTAATTTCGACATTAGTATCAAGTTTTGCTTATGCTTGTGTAGTATTTTTGTTTGCACCAATCGTTGTTTTAGCTATTTTAGTTCTTTTCATTCTCAAGTTCCTTAATAATGGAAGATTTATAAATAAAATATGGAAATTAAATCTTGAAAATACAGAAGAACGAAGAAGTGCATGGTCATCAATTGGATATTTAGGAGATCCTGCTAATTTGAAAGAGGTCCTTTTAGCTGGTGGGGTAGATATTTTACGAAATAAATTTTTACAATTCACAGATTGGTATAACATGCTTTATACAAAAATTAGAACGAGATGGGCAATATATGAAAATATCCAAGTAATAGGTGATGCAGTCATCTTTACTGGTGGAATATTTTTATTAGTTCAAAAAGCAATGATAGGAGCAATGAGTATTGGAGGAATTACTTTTTATCTTCGTTCACTTGGTTCCTTTTCTGATCAATTAAGTAGTTTAAGTTATCGAATATCTAGAGCCATGGATTCTGGAGTAAGACTAAAAGATGCTTTGGAACTATTTGAATTATATAAACCAGAAGTAGATGGCGAAAAAACTTTAGAATCAAACGAAAAATCGTTAACCATTCAAATTAAAAATATCTCTTTTACATATCCAAATGGAAAAATTCCCGTTATCAAAGATTTGAATCTAACTTTCAAACCAGGTGAAAAAGTTGCAATTGTTGGAGAAAATGGAGCAGGAAAAACAACTTTAGTAAAGCTTATTACAAGAATTTATAGACCGCAAATTGGAGAAGTTACACTAAACAAAATAAATATCAACGAACTTAAGAAAGTCAGTCTTTATAAAAAGTTTGGAGTTTTATTCCAAGATTTTAATTCATATGGAAATCTGACAGTAACTGAAAATATTCAAATTGGCAAAACTTCAAAAAAGATCAGTAAAGAATTAATTGAAAAAGCATTAATAAAAGCAGATGCCATAAATTTTGTTAAGGAATATCCAAATTTTCTAGATCAAATTCTGTCCGAAAGATATAAAGGAGGAATTCGTCCTTCAGGTGGACAATGGCAAAAAATTGCAATAGCAAGATTATTTTACAGAAATGCACCAATCCTGATTCTAGATGAACCAACAGCTTCTATTGATGCGGTATCTGAAGCCAAAATTTTTGATAATGTTTACAAATTTATGAAAGGAAAAACAGTCATAATTATTTCTCATAGATTTTCAACAGTTAGAAATGCAGACAGGATTTTAGTTTTAGATAAAGGAAAAATAATTGAAGAGGGAACTCACGATGAGCTTATGAAAATGGAAGGGAAATACGCACATGCATTCGCTCTCCAAGCCAAAGGTTATAAGTAAGCATCTATGTTAAAATCGAACCATGGAAAGAAGTGAACCCGAAATTATTTGTGGAGTAGGTCCTGATGTTCCAGAAATAAAATTTCTCCGCTTACTTAATAAACTAAGATCTTTTTCTATAGAGTTTGACCCCAAAACAGAAAATGATCCAGATAATCTTGCTAGACTCATTAAAAATCATGCAAAACAATTCGCAGTTATAATAAGAGCTGTTGGATATATCGAAGAAGTAGTAGATCAATTACCAAAAAATTCTATATCTTATATACCCCTTATTTCAACAGAGTCTTTAAGAGCAGGTTTGTTTCTAAACATAAATACTGTACAGATAGGAATGACAGATAGTGGTTTTAACCCTTTAAATTCTCCTATTGAAGGAGTTGAAATAAGGTTTCAAATTGAAAATAGTGACAATCCACTTGCACAATTAGATATTTATAAATATTCCCGACCTGCACGAAGAATCAATCTCCATGCAGTCAAAAGTGACACAAAAGAGATAGCTTTTTTTGCGAATTATTATAAAAGAGCTGTTGTTGAAGTTGTTAATTTCGCAGATATTAAAAATAAATGAAAACCATTTTTGATCTTCTTTCAGGAACTAGAGTTTTAGAAAAAACACTCTCTCAATATAACAAAGATATTGAAGTCATAAAAGATTTGACTTGGGGAACTTATATAAAAGTGGGAGGCCTCACCCAAAGTGGAGGAATATTATTTGATGTCTGGCAAAATACCCTTCAAAAACTACAAAAAACAAAACCAGAAGTTAAAAATTGTTTAATATTGGGTCTTGGCGGAGGAAGTGTTGCTAAAATTATTGCAAAAAAATACCCCAAAGCAAAAATTAGAGGAGTCGATATCGATAAAGTAATGGTAGATTTAGGAAAAAAATATTTAGGACTCACTAAAATTAAAATTGAAATTAAAATTCAAGACGCGTACGAGTTTGTAATTAAAAATTTAAAATCAAAATACGATTTAATAGTTGTAGATTTATATTGTGGAGACAAATTTCCAAAGAAATTTGAACAAAGCAAATTTCTAAAGCTTAGTCATGAACTTATGTCTACTGATAGCGTTATCGTTTTTAATAGACTTTACGGACCAAATAATCAAACCAGGTCTCTTGCCTTTGGTAAAGTACTTGAAAAGCATTTCAAAAAGGTAGATCATATATTTCCACAAGCAAACTTAATGTTTGTCTGTTACAATTAGGCTCAGGTACTTATGAATATATTTTCCAAAATTCTTGATGTAAACGCTCGCGAAGTAGCTGAATTCCAAAAAATTGTCGAAAAAATTAATGCTTTAGAGCCAAAAATGGCTAAACTTAAAGACACTGACTTTGCAAAAAAAACTGCGGAATTTAAAAAACAGTTAGATGCATCACACGATCAGGAAAAAACTTTAAATGAGATATTACCATTTGCTTTTGCACTAACGCGTGAAGCTTCATGGAGAATTTTAGGCCAAAAACCATTTGATGTACAGCTCATTGCAGGAATAGCTTTATTTAGAGGCCGTGTTGCAGAACAAAAAACCGGAGAAGGAAAAACACTCTCAGCTGTAGCTCCACTTTACCTTCGAGCTCTAACTGGAAAAGGCGTCCATCTTGTAACAGTAAACGATTATCTAGCTCGCCTTGGAGCAGGATGGAATGGGCCAGTATTTGCCCTTCTTGGAATGAAAGTGGGAACAATTATTCAAGAAAATAAATCTTTTATCTATGACCCTAAATTTACAGATAAAAGTCATGGAGACGAAAGGCTTTACCACTTAAAGCCATGTGAGCGCCGTGATGCATATGCGGCAGACATTACCTATGGAACAAACAACGAATACGGATTTGATTACCTACGCGATAACATGGTTCAAACTCTTCCGGAAATGGTGCAACGTGGTCATTACTTTGCAATTGTCGACGAAGTAGATTCAGTATTAATCGATGAAGCAAGAACACCGCTTATTATTTCAGCCCCAGACACAGAACCAACAGATAAATATTATAAATTCGCCGAAATAATCAAAGACCTAGAAAGTGTTACCCATTACACCATAGATGAAAAATATAAATCAGCAAATTTGAATGAAGAGGGAATTAAAAGGATCGAAAAAATATTAGGAGTAGATAATTTATACGAAAAAGATTTTGAAGCCATTCATCACATTGAAAACGCATTACGAGCAAAAACATTATATCTTCGCGATAGAGAATATGTCGTTAAAGATGGGCAAGTAATAATCGTAGACGAGTTTACAGGAAGATTAATGGTAGGGCGTCGTTGGAGCGATGGCTTGCACCAAGCAGTTGAAGCAAAAGAGGGTGTTGTTATTCAACAGGAAAGTAAAACTTTAGCAACAGTATCATTCCAAAATTATTTCCGTATGTATGAACACATTTCCGGAATGACAGGAACAGCCTCCACTGAAGCCTCTGAATTTAAAAAAATTTATAACTTAGAAGTTGTCGTTATCCCAACACACCGCCCAATGGTCAGAAAAGATAATCCTGATGTTATTTACAAAAGTTATGAAACCAAGTATAAAGCTATTGCAGAAGATGCTTACGAAAAACACAAAAACGGTCAACCAGTATTAATTGGAACAACATCAATTGAAAAAAATGAAATAGTAGCAAAATTCCTTGAAGAAAAACACGTTCCACATAATTTACTAAATGCCAAAAATCACGAAAAAGAAGCAGAAATAATAGCAGAAGCAGGTCGCCCGGGGGCTGTAACTATCGCAACAAATATGGCCGGCCGTGGAGTAGATATTATATTGGGAGGAGCAGTTCCAGAAAAAAAATCAGACCTTAAAAAATGGCAAAAATTGCATGAAGAAGTTGTATATGCAGGTGGCCTTCACGTTATTGGTACAGAGCGCCACGAGTCAAGGCGCATCGATAACCAACTAAGAGGGCGAGCAGGACGCCAGGGAGATCCAGGATCATCAAGATTTTATTTATCAGTAGAAGATGATTTAATGAGAATTTTTGGGGGAGAGAAAATCGGATCCCTCATGAACACTCTAAAAATTCCAGAGGACCAACCAATAGAAAATGGGTTGATTTCAAAAGCAATCGAGGGAGCTCAAGTGAAAGTAGAAGGATTTCATTTTGACGCCAGAAAACGCGTTGTTGAGTATGACGACGTAGCAAACCAGCAACGAGATATTATTTATAAATTAAGAAAACGAATTCTTCAGGCAGAAGATCTTAAAGACGAAATTTTAGAAAAATTGGAGCATAGAATTGATAAATTAATGCTTACTTACCCTGAAAAAGGCCAGCCAGATTATAACGAATTTGCAATTGGTCTAGCAGATATTGTGCCATTTGATGATAATTCACTAAAAAACATTGAAGGACAAATTAAAAAGATAGCTAAAAGTGATGAAATGCAAGAATTTTTAGTTAAAGTAGTGAATGACGCGCATATTGCTAGAGAAAAACAAGTTGGAGAAAGCATTATGAGGCAAATTGAAAGATTTGCTTATTTATCAGCAATAGATCACCTTTGGATAGATCACATTGATCACATAGAAGATCTTCGCCAGGGAATAGAACTAAGGGCTTATGGGCAAAGAGATCCAGTGGTTGAATTTAAAAACGAAGCATACACACTTTTTGAAACTTTAATAGACAGGATTGATGAAGAATTGTCCCGCCGCCTTTTTAGAATAGATGTTGGCCGCATGCCAAATGAAATTCCATTGTCACAAATTCAAACAAATGCAGATAGAAGCGATGGAATAGGCCTTGCAATAGATCCGGGAAAAAGAGTTCAAACATCAAAAATTGGTACAAAATCTATTGGAAGAAATGACCCGTGTCCTTGTGGAGCAGTTGATCCTAAAACTGGAAAAGTTTACAAGTATAAAAAATGTGGATTAATTAACGCTCCCTGGCACAAAGGATAGTTATTTCTATTTTCACATTTTACTTTCGTGTGTTACTATTCTATAAATGTCTGCTGATAAACCCCAATGGAATGACCAAAGTACATCAGGGTTCTCTGTAAATTTTAGTGATATTTCTCTAATATATCAGCTTGCCAAAGGAAGAGCAGCTAATTTAGGTGAGCTTCTACCTATAGAAGCAAAAATAGATAGTATTTTTATTGCTACCAATAATAAACAACCACTGTCGCTAGCGATTGCAGAAGGAAACCTTATTGTAAACGACTCAATTGTCAAGAAGGTACGGATCGAAATAAGTTCAGGTTATTCTTCAGAAGGTGGCGAGTGGATTGAGATAGTAGGAGAAATCATTCCTGCAGACGAAACTGTGGCAGAAGCATTCGCAAAAAATATTCCACAGATGAAAGAGAACTTGGAAAAAATTACAGAAACAAAATGGAATATTACAGGAAATGAAATAGATGAAAACAAAAGACTACCTTTACACGTGAGTTTAGCGAAAAAAGATCCTGACGATCCTGAAGACTTTTCTATTATCTTTATAGGAACACCTGAGCCACTTATAAACAAGACAGATTTTATCCAAGAGTCACAAAGATTCCAGGAAGTTTTTTCCCATGTGGTATCTCATGTTTATAAAAGTGTAGGGCTTGAAACACCAAATCTAAAACTTAATATAGAAAGTAATATATAAGCTACCAACACCATCAACAAAACCAAGTAGGTAACTCTAAGAGATAAAAAAGCAAAAATAAGCGATAAGTACAATAAAACCGAATATATGGTATAATTTCTACCATGTCTCGTGAGTTTCAAGAAAATAGTCTACTTCCTCAGGAAATTAATCATGCATTTTGTACCTTATATAAAATATCGGCTAGTGAAACTTATTCAGGAAAGGAATTAAGTTGTGTGGTAGATTTAATAGCTGAATTTAGACAATCAACTTGTATTGAAGCTAAAGATATTATAGAACAAATTTACATCGACTTAATATCTTCAAGTAGTGATCTTGATTTCAGAAACGCTTTACCAAACGTCCACGGAGTAGTTAAAAAGATTCAATTACAAAATCCAGGTGACAACTATGTGCCTCAAGGTTGGTAAATTTTATTTAAGTACATTTTTCTGTAAAATATCGAGTATGACACCCGAACAAAAAATTATCCTACCAAAAAGTGTATCAATACCAAAAGGATTCATAAAATATAATCCAGAGAATTCAGAACACCCAATTCAATATTTAATGACAATTTCTGTTGGTAGAAAAGTAAGACAAATGCAAATTGGTCCGAATCATAAAATAATTACTCCCTTTGAACACAAAATATTACTTCTTTTTGAAAAGAAAAAAAGAGAAGAAGGACCTTTAAGTAAACTCAGTAGTCTAGAAATATTAACTAGAACAACGGAAATGGGCTCAAGAGCAAAAAATATTTATGACCGAATTGATCATCTTAGAAGTAAAATTGAACAACTCGACCTAGAACACAGGAAAAATCCAATACTAAATAGTGGCCCAAAAAATAATAGAGGTTGGGTTCTTTTTGGAGAAATTAAACTTTGGGGCTAATTGAATAACTAAAATTTACTCTTGAGTTACAGTGGGAATCTGAAATACAGCTTTTTCACCATGAGGCCCATTCACAAAAATACCTATCTTATAAGGATCCTTTGATGAAAGAACATTAAGATTTGCAAAAGGATATGTCGCCATTAATTGTTCACTCTTACCCGGAAGTGTGTAATATGCATAAATAGTTGTCCCATCACTTTTCATCCGAAGACCAAGAGATGAAATTTCATTACCCCTAAAATCTAATTTTCTAATACTTTTTGTTGTTCCAATATCGAAATTTAAAGCATCAATCTGCCCCTTTGAATTACTAGATGCTCGCATAAGAACAGATGGAATGTTAAGTGATGGCCTAAAAACAATTCCCGCTCGCGTATTAACAGAGTAATTATTCCAATGAGTTGTATTACTTTTGGAAATGCTATCTATTATTGTTTTTATATTAAAAATAGCTGGAGTAGGTGGAGTTTGAGCAGGAATTTTAGATGAACCTTCAAATTGATAATCAAGTTCGGGACCAGACCAATCAAGATTACCACCTAAAAGGGTATACTCATTATTACTTGTAGTATACGAAGCTGTTTTATCCCAAAGATAAAGACGCCAAAGTGGAGATCCACCTGCTGCACTACTAAAAAATCCAGTTATTCCTTTAAGCTGAGTACTCACTAAAACCATTGCAACAAGAAGCACTACAACAAAAAAGAGACCCAATGAAGATTTAAAATTTATTTTACTAAAAGAATATTTACTTACCACAATCTAATTGTGTAATCTTTATCAATTTCTGTCAAGATGAAACTTTTTCAACTAATATCATTAACAAAACCCAGTGGGTGACTCCAAGAGGTTGGAAAAAAGCAAAAATAAGAAAGGGAATTAGTTTTATATTTCTTCTAGAAAAAAGCCACAAAGAAAAAGTAATAAGCCCAGGAATCCCTGACCATTGCAAAAGATCTAGGCCTAAGTTATGTGATCTATCAATAATAAGATTATAAAGAGGCAAGTTTTTCTGAGCAAAAATATTTTTATAAATAACTTCACCGCTTTCAGGTCCAAATCCCAAAATCGGCCTTTCTTTAATTAGTTCTATCCCAAACTGCCAGATATTAATTCTTCCCTCAAAAATAGATGAATTTTTTGCTGTAATACTAAAAACAAAATAAATCAAGGCAAAAATAATCAGAATAATACTAAAAGCTTTCGATTTTTTGTATATTTTTATTATTAAAACACTTATTGCTGCAAGAAGAGCAGTTCGCGAACTCGTCATTAAAATTGCAAAACCCAAAAGAATAAGTAGGGGAATAGAGTTAACAAAAATACTTCCAATTGCAATAAATCCAGAAGCAGCATTTATTTCTCCAAAAGTTCCAATCAAACTCATACCAAAAAACTTTTGTATAAATATCAAAAAAGCCTCAAAAATTAAAGATGTAAATATTAATTTTTTAACTCTATTTTTTGATTTCGAAGAAATTTCACTCAATGTCTTTCCAGTTAGCCAAAGAAATAAAAAGAAAATAACACCTTGATGGCGATAGCTCGTACCAATTATAGATTCAATTGGGTGTATTCCATAAAAACTTGAAATAAGTAATGTCAAAACCCACGAAAAATATAATAAATCACTTCTTGTTAATTTATTTAAAAGTTTTTTAAAATTAAAAATCCAAAAGACAGCTAAAACCAATCCACCAACCAGAAACCAAATAATTTTAATTCCTTCAAAAATATTATTAAGTTGAATTAGAGGCAAAAGAATAACCCAAAAAACAAAAATAGTTGAAGCAATTTCTCCTAACATGCTAGTATTATTCTAGCAGTATGAAATTATTACGGAAATTTTTATCAGGCTTTTTATTATTATTTTTATTGATTTCAATCCCTCTTGCAGTGTGGGGAATAGCCAAAGGAAATTTTCAATTACACGGGTATGCAGCAACAGCAGAATCCCCAAGCCCAACACCAATTGGAACTACAACACCAAGTCCTATGCCAACGCCTTCGATTTTACCAACACCAACAGTTCTTCCAACACCAACTATTATGCCGACTCCTTCCCCAATTCCTTGCACCAGATTTGCACCAACATTAATAGTTTCACCAAATAGCCAAGTCGGGTTACCAGGCCAGGCTTTAACATATAATATTTCTTTTAGAAATAACGATAGTACTACTTGTCCCGTAACAACTTTTTCATTCACAACATTTGCCTTAAACGGCTGGTTGGTAACAGGGTATCTGACACAATCTTCTTATCCATTCCTTCCCGGATCAACAACAACGGTACCAACAACTATTACTTCACCAAACTCCATAGCTAATGGAAATTATCCATTTACGGTAAGTGTAACGGGAAGTGTTCAATTACACTCTGTTTCTGTCAACACAAATTATCAAGTCTCAGGCCCAACTCCAACAATTTTGCCGACACCAACAGCAACTCCTGCTCCAACACCATCACCACTTCCAAATCATCTTCCAGTAATTCAAACTCAAGGAATTTATGTAGCTAAATTAGGAAAACCATTTCAACTTAACATAATAGGCTATGACCCAGATATCATCGATAGCCTAAATATGACAGTAACTAACCTACCATCTGGAATTACAGAAGGCCCTTGCCAAGCATATCCATATTTAGGAAGAAAATATTTAAGCTGCTTCATATCAGGTAACCCTTCAGAGCCAGGAATATATATCCTCCAAATAAAATTAGTAGATAATCGAGGAGGGGTAGTAATTAAAAATATAGTTTTATTAGTTTACAATTTGTTCTAGCTTAAGTTATTTCAGCATTTTTTCAGACTTCACAAACTAACATAATTATGTATAATTAAACTCGGTGTTATGAAAAAAATATTAATAGTTCTTGTAATAGTTTTAGCGCTCGGTGGATTTATTTTATTCCAAAAAAATCAAATGGCAGATGGAGATGATTCACAAATAATCACTCCACCTGTTGCAACAGGGATTCCTAGTAAAATAAGTTACAAAGACGGAACATATACGGGCAAAGTCGGGAGTGCAGCCCAATACGGAGATATACAAGTAGAGATAATAATCACAGGTGGAAAATTAACAGATGTAAAGTTTTTGCAATTTCCAGATGGAAAAGGTCACACAGCAGAAGTTACAGCTCTTGCTGAACCAGCCTTAAAACAAGAAGCAATTGCAATGCAAAGCGCTAATGTAAATATAGTAAGCGGAGCAACACAAGATACGGAAGGATTTATACAAAGCCTTCAATCAGCTCTAGACCAAGCAAAGATTTAATTCAATGCAAAAAATAGACTCCATTTCTTTATGAAGAAAATAGATTTTATCATGGGTATGCCCGTTATTATTGAAGTTATAGATAATGATAACTTTGACCAAGTTTTTGATTACTTAAGGCAAATTGATAAAAAATTTAGTCCATATAAAAAAAATAGTGAAGTAACTAAAATTAACGACGGAAGGTTAAGTACTAAAAAAAGAAGTAAAGAAATGGAAGAAATCCTCGATCTTTCAGAAAAAACAAAAAAAGAAACAAATGGATATTTTAATATTTATAGAAATAATTATATGGATCCATCCGGGTTAGTAAAGGGATGGGCAATTTATAAAGCCTCAAAAATTTTAGATAAAATGGGCTATCAAAATTATTACATCAATGCAGGTGGAGATATTCAAACAAAAGGGTTAAATAGTAAAAATGAAAAGTGGGCCGTCGGAATCCGTAATCCATTTAATATTCACGAGAATATAAAAATTGTCTATTTAAATGGAGAGGGGATAGCAACAAGCGGAACTTACGAAAAAGGAAACCACATATACACTCCAGAACAAAAAATTCCTGATCGTAATTTTCATAACACAAATACAAATGATATTGTAAGTTTAACAGTAATAGGTCCAAATGTTTACGAAGCAGACAGGTTTGCTACAGCTACTTTTGCCATGGGGATTAAGGGAATAAATTTTATCGAAAAGCAAAAAGAACTAGAAGGATATATGATAGAAAGATGTGGAATTGCTACAATGACATCAGGATTTGAAAAATATGTTAAATAAAATAGACGAGCTTTTAAATTCAATCACCATGTACCGCCTGGTACTATATTATTTAACACTTCTTCTAATTGTAGCCTTTATTTATAGTATATTTGGAGTTTTACCATTCACAGGAGTAAGACTTGGAATCTCAACAACAATTTTACTAATCGTTTCTCTTCTTACAAATAAACTTCTAGAAAAAATATTCAAAGTCCAAACCAATTATGAATCTTTATATATAACAGCGTTAATTCTCGTTTTTATTATCACACCGGCAAAAAATTTAAACGATATTTTCTTTCTAGTAATTATAGCTACCATATCAATGGCCACAAAATTCATTTTAAATATCAAAGGAAAACACATTTTTAATCCGGCGGCAATTGCAGTTCTAATAACTGCAATTACAATTCAAAGATACGCTTCTTGGTGGGTAGGCACTCTTGCTATGTTTCCTTTCACATTACTTGGGATTCTCATTGTAAGAAAAATTAGAAAATTAGATCTGGTTTTTTATTTTTTCATTTCAGGAATTGTTTCTACATTTCTATTTTATATATTACGGGGAAACACAAATATCATCCAAATAATAAAAAATATTTTCTTTGATTCACCAATATTATTTTTTGCATTTGTAATGTTAACAGAACCATTAACAACCCCACCAACAGCTCTTTTGCAATCTATTTATGGGGGTATTGTTGGAATATTATTTTCACCAATGCATGTGGGATTACTCTTCACAACACCAGAAATCGCATTGTCCATTGGTAACATTTTTTCCTATATAGTAAGTCCAAAAGAAAAACTTACTCTGAAACTAACTCACAAAATTAAACTCACACCAAATACTTACGATTTCGTTTTTTCATCAAACCAAAAATTAAAATTTATATCAGGACAATATCTAGAATGGACATTAAGCCAAAACCATGTTGATAGTCGCGGAAACAGAAGATATTTTACAATCGCTTCAAGTCCTACAGAAAACGAAATCCGAATCGGAATAAAGTTCCCCGAAGACAAATCAAGTAGTTTCAAAAGAGAAATGCTTGATATGGAAATTGGAAACCAGATAATTGCATCCAGTCTAGCTGGAGATTTTAAATTACCTAATGATAAGACTCAAAAGTTAGTTTTTATTGCAGGGGGAATTGGAATAACCCCATTTCGAAGCATTGTTAAATATTTGATTGATACAAATGAAAAAAGAGATATTGTCTTAATTTACAGTGATAAAACAAAAGATATGATGGTCTACAAAGATATTTTTGATGAGGCAGTTACAAAACTAAATCTCAAAGTAATTTATTATGAATCAGAAAAAAGAGGCCACATAACACCAGTTTTCCTCCAACAAGAAATACCAGATTTTAAAGATAGACTCTTTTATTTATCAGGGTCTAATGCCATGGTAATAGGATTTGAAAATGTATTATCTAACCTAAAATTGCCCAAAAAACAAGTCAAAGTAGACTACTTCCCAGGATTTTGATAAACTTTCCTCATGATCCCAAAAATACTCGTTATTGAGGATGATCGTGTCATAAGAGAATATCTAAAAGAATTCCTAACAGAGAATAATTTTAGTGTCCACACAGAAGGGCAGGGAATTCCAGGATTAGAATATCTTAAGAAAAAAGAACCAGATTTAGTCCTTCTTGATTTAGGTTTACCGGACATTGATGGAGAAAGCATTTGCATGGAAATTGGGAAAAATTATCCAGAAATTCCAGTGATAATTTTAACTGCAAAAAATTCCTTGGACGATAAAATAAAAGGGTTAAATATAGGAGCAGATGATTATGTAACCAAGCCATTCATTGCAGATGAGCTATTGGCAAGAATAAAAGCAAGGCTTCGTACAAAACTGCCAAATAATTCCAAGATAAAAATTGCAGACCTAGAGCTCGATTCCAAAAAAATTCAAATTAAAAGAGGGGAAAAGGAGATTGTACTAACCCCGCAAGAATTCAAACTTTTAGAATATTTAATGATAAATAAGGATGTTGTACTGACACGCGAAATGATATTAAATCGCATCTGGAAATATTCAGACGAAGTCGAAAGCCGAGTAGTTGACGTCTACATCGGCTATCTCCGTAAGAAAATAGACGGCGACTTCAAGAAAAAACTGATCAAAAGCATTCGCGGTTTTGGCTATACCATCAACGAATAAATATCCTCAGCTTTTTCGTCTTCGAATATTTTCATTACAATGCTCTGATCGATATCCTTTTTGACCGGAACACCCAAAAGCACTTCGCCTTCTTTAATACGAACTCCATAACTCTCTGCTGTTTCTTTTGGAATCCCTAAACCAACAAGAGCACCAACCAATCCTCCTCCAACTATTCCACTGGCCGCTCCTTCGATAGTCGTTGCTACTGCAGCTGTAATTCCAAGCGCTCCTGCTAAAGGCCCAGCAATAAGAAGTGGAGAAAAACCAGCTACAGCAATTGCTCCAATCCCAAAAAGTAATCCAGTTAGCCCACCCGCTATCCCTCCTGCGACAGCCCCTCGACTAGTTCCTTTGCCAACTTCGGTTTTTCTCTTAACATCAATATCTTCTCTTACAATAACCGAGATTTCGTTTGGACCATAATCAAAAGCTGCCAGCTTTGTTAATACACGATCGGCTGATTCTATATTTGTAAACACTCCATATATTGTATCCATATTTTATTTTCACCTCCTTTCTTTTTCTAATCCCCCACGAGGCTTTCCTTGTGGGGGATACCCAATCTAACTTTGGCCACCTTTTCGGCCAGCCTCTTTAGCTTCCTCACTCGTAAATTCGTGAGCGGTCCCTTTTCTGTGGGCCGCCCTACCTCCCTTAGAAGCTATTTTCTTTCGCTTTTCAGGGCTCATTCCTGCAAAGCCTTTTTTGGGAGCATTCGAAACCGGAACGTCAGTTGACCAATAATCACTGTTGTCTATTTTTCTCATCTCTTTTCACCTCCTTTCTTACCTTTCATAAGCAAGTTTGGCATCTTTTATTAAAAATAAATTCTGTTTTTGGTAAGAAAACTGAAAGTCTCAATTACAACCTTCTTACATTTATTTGTATATATTTTTAACAGTTTTTTAGGAGCATAAAGTATGCTTATCGCAATTTTAATTCTACTTTTTGTTTTCTGGATTTTCGGCTACGGCACAATTGCAATTTTGCCTTTTCCACTTTTTAGTTTTATGAATCATGTTATTACTCTTTGGGATTTACTTATATTTTTAGTCATCATTTGGCTCATTGGAATACTACCTTCTCCTTTTCGTGAAATTGCCTCAATAGCTTTTATTTTATGGATCTTGGCAGTTTTTGGAGTAATTGCATTAGCAGGAACAGCCAATCTTTTGGTAATAGCAATAATTGTAGGGCTTCTTGTTTATGTCTTCAGTCTTTAGATATTTTTATTTTTGGCAATTTTATTTCTACCGAAGTACCAGAATTTATTTTAGATCTTATTAAAATAAAACCTTTGTGTTCATCAATTATTTTTTTGCCTATAAAAAGCCCCATCCCAATTCCATCTGTTTTCATATTAGAACCTCTGAAAAATTCTTCAAAAATATGTTTTTGTTCTCTAAAAGGTATTCCTTTACCTTTATCATTTATAACTATCATTACATAGTTTCCATTTCCTTTTAAAAAAACATTTATTTCTTTTTTCGCTCCTGAAAATTTGGCAGCATTATTCAATATATTGATAAATACTTGCAAAAGTTTGTCATAATCCCCATGAATTATAGCGTTATCAATTTTAGTCGTAAAGTTGACTTTATTTTCTGGATATTTAAATTTAACGTCAATTATTGCCTGTCTCAAAACATCGGTAATATTAAGATATTTAAAACTATACTGGAATTTGCCAGTTTTTATTTGATCAACTTGCAACAATTCATTTACGAGTCTTCTTAATCTCAAAGTCTCAAATTGCAAAGCTTCAACCCATCTTTTAGGAGGAACTTCTTTCTTTGCCAGTTTCTGATGAAGAAGCTGGGCATAACCATTTATTGTAGTTAAAGGTGTTCTCAGCTCATGAGAAGCCATCGATATAAAAAGGTTTCTTGCATCCAAACCTTCTTTGGCTTCTGTATAAAGCTCCGCTTTCCTTATTGCCAAGCTTGCAAGAGAACCATAAAGTTGCAAAGTTTTAAGAATCTTTTTTTTATGGAAATAAGTTTTTTCGGAATATAAATTTATGACACCAATTGTTTCATCTTGGTTTGTAAGAGGAATATAAAAAATAGTTTTAATTTTATTTTTAGGAGTTTCAGGATGAGTCTTACGGTATTCTTGGATCGAAATTGCCGTAGGTAAGCCTTTCTTAAAAGCTTTATAAGCATACCCGTTTTTATGAATACTAAGTTTATAAAAACTTGGTAAAGAAGTATAACTAAGTATTAATTTATCTTTCTTAGCTAAAAAAATAGTTGCAAATTTAGCGCCAATTAATTTTCTACCTTCATCCGTAACAATTTTATATGTTTCATGCGGATTGAGAGGAACAAGAAATTTTATTGTTGCCTCATAAATTTGCCCCAAAATCTCTTCCACATTGTATCTTATCATAGCGCTTCAGCTTGACATAAGCTTTATTCATTGATAACTTTTTATGTAATAAAGGAGTAATAAAATGGATATAAATCTATCAACAAATAATTTTAAAATTGAAGGAAAAGTAGGAAGTAACCACACAAGCTTAATCATGAAATTACCAGAATATGGCCATTTTACGACTAAAACTTTACCATTAACTCAAAGTATACTTAGGAAACATTTACCAAGTATTTTTGAATGTCAATGTTTTAATGAAAAAGGTAAATGCTTTCATGAAGAAAGTAAAAATACAGAGCTTGGCCATTTGTTTGAACACATTATGCTTGAATTTCTTTGTATAGAAAAATTAGACAAGGGGCAAAACGAGGCAACATACGAAGGAAGAACTGATTGGGAAATTGACCGCCAAAACGTTTTTTATATTGAAATTAAAATAGGTATAAAAGACACTAAAATAATTAAAAAGGCCTTTAATAAATCTGTTAACCTTTTTAAGAAGATTTTAAATTAATATGAAGGTATAATAAGTGGTGAAAAAAATAATATTCATAATTTTTATCTTGGGGTTTATAGTAAGAGTTCTTTCAGTCCTTCCAGCAAATACAATCATTGGTTTTGATCAGGCAAGAGATTTATTTGCAGCAACAACAATTTTTCGCGATCGTAATATGGCATTCATAGGCCCAATAGCTGGAAATAACCCCAATCTCCATCATGGAGTACTGTTTTGGTATTACCTAATCATTCCCCTTGTTGCAGCTCGCGGTAATCCAATTGGAGCAGTTATCTGGAACAGTTTTTTTAACGCTCTGACAATTATAATTTTATATTTACTGGGAAAAGATTTATTCAAAAGCAAGAAAGTTGGAATAATAGCTGCAATAGTTACAGCCGTTTCATTTTATTTTGTCCAATTTAGTGGTTGGTTATCAAATCCAACTGGCACTTTTTTTACAGTACCATTAGTTTTTTATGGCCTTTGGAAATATAAGAAAGGGAAAAATTGGGGATTACCACTTTCATTTTTATTTCTAGGGATAACAATACAATTTGAATTATTTTTTATATATTTAATTCCAGGAGGAGTGTTAGCTTGGATAATTTTACGCCCAAAATGGCCAACACTTAAATTAGCACTTCTTTCCATATTTCTTTTTTGTGTAGCAGTGTCTTCAATGATTGCAACAGAAATAAAATTCCATTTCGCTGGCATTAAATCAATTCTTTTCGCAGGTCAATTTGTTGGAGGAAAATCTATCGGATTTTTTAATTTACTAATAGAATAGACAAAGAAATTTGTTTATACTTTTGTGGTTTTTTTCTCCGTGCATGATGTTTATATTAGGTCAGCATAATGCACCCTGGTTTTATATAGGCCGCCCTGCCGCAGCCATTCTTATTGGTTCGTATCTCATTTCAAAAATTAAACCAAAAGCATTAACGGCATTAATTCTTATTTTTATAATTGGTGCAAATCTTTTTGCGATCCATGATTCGTTTGGCAAAGGACAAATATTACTCGAGCCTGATAGAGCAAGCATTATGAGTGACCAACTGAAAGCAATTGATTATACGTATAGGGAGTCACTAGGAAAACCGTTTGAAATAAATACATTAACAAATCCGCTTTATATTAACGCTGTCTGGGGATATCAATACTCGTGGTATGGAAATAATAAATATAATTATTTACCAAGCTTTGCTGGAGGAACTCAGCTTTATCCATATAACACTTTGGAGGGTTTAAGCGGCCAAGAAAAATATTTATATTTAATTATCGATAAATCGACAAGAATTCCAGAAAAATATCATAGAGAAATAATTAATGGAGCTTTAAAAATCGGAAAATTAATAGAAGTAAAAGAATTCGGAGAATTAGAAGTACAAAAATGGACGATCCAGTAATTCAAAAATTAATCAAAAAATACGGTGATCTCACCTGGAACAAGAAAGAAATAAACTTATTTGAGTCTTTGATAGAATCCATCATCTCGCAACAGCTTTCCATAAAAGCAAGTGATACTATTTTTAGCAGATTTAAAAATCTCTTTAAAGCTTTTCCGACCCCAAAAGAAATTTTAAAAACATCAGATGAAAAATTAAGAAGTGTTGGGTTATCAGGCTCAAAAGCAAAATATATAAAAAGTCTTTCAGAATTTATCGAAAAGAAAGATTTGGTTTTAGAAAATCTTAAAAATTTGGAAGACGAAGAAGTGATAACAGAACTAACAAAAGTAAAAGGAATTGGCAGATGGACAGCAGAAATGATTTTAATATTTACACTTCGAAGGCCCGACATTTTTTCAATAGGGGACTTAGCTCTCCGAAAAGCTGTCTCAAGATTATATAGCGTTGACATAAACGATTTAGCAAAAATTAAAAAGATCTCTTTAAAGTGGATTCCTTATCGAAGTACTGCTTCCAGATATTTATGGAAGAGTCTAGAATAAATAAGTGATTAAACGAAAAGATTTATACGCATTAGCCTTAATGTTTTTCTTCTGGTCCGTATTCGACGGAATTATTTCGTACGCTACTCCAATATTTCTTGTACAAAAAGGGTTGAGTAATACTTTTATGGGAATAATATTGGCAAGTTCATCTATCGGAGGAACATTACTTGATTTTGTATTAGTGCGTCTCACCAAAAATACAAATTTCAGAAAATTGTTCTTTGTCATGTTTATAGCTTCTCTCATCTATCCATTTATTCTTTTCACTTCCAAACTTATCATTTTCTATATTCTTGCAATGGTAGTTTGGGGATTATATTACGATCTTGCAAATTTTGGCCAATATAATTTTATTGGGAAAAGAATGCGATCAAATGAGCACGGAGATGCATTTGGTGTAATGAGTGTATTTGGAACCCTTGGTTACATGATTGCTCCAATCCTTGCAGGATTAATTATCGTAAGCGTTGTTACTTTCAATGTCTTTCTTTTTGCATTTATATTTCTGTTATTTTCCTTTTTATTATTCTTAAGTTTCTTAAATTTTACAAAAGGGAAAAATAAAGAAAACTCAAATAATTTGAATAAAGATAATTTCAGTCTTTTAAAAGAGATTAAAATATTACCCACTATCGCATTAAAAATCTGGCCAGTACTAATATTTATTATGCTCTTAAATATTTCTGATTCATTTTTTTGGACAATCGGACCATTACTTTCACAAAGTCTAAAAGAGGGGAGTTTAATCGGAGGCTTCCTCTTAGCCGCTTATGGATTGCCAAGTTTAATAGTTGGATGGTTTGTCGGAAAGTCTACAAAAAAGTTAGGGAAAAAGAAAACAGCAATGATAGCTTTTTTCCTTGGGTCATTGATTTTGATGGCGATATTTTTTACGGATAAACCACTTTTAATTGTCATTATTATTTTTGTTTCTTCATTTTTCTCTAGCCTAGCTTGGCCAGCTATAAAAGCAACCTTTGCAGATTATATTTATGAGTCCCAGGTCTTTGAAACACATATTGAAGGATTGGCCGATCTTTCCACAAATTTTGGTTACATAATTGGACCAATTCTAGCCGGGTTGATTTCTGATAAATTTGGAAATAGACTGGGTTTTGGAATTTTAGGAATATTTGGTGCAATTTTTTCTTTAATTTTAATGCGTCTTACTCCCAAAAAAATCAGAGTTTGACAAAATTATCGTAAATCTTTATACTAGGCTTTCAAATGGAAGATACACAAATAAATCAACCAATGGCACCAAATCCAGTTGGCTTTCCAGGAGCATCACAGGGAGTCCACACTTCGTCAAACAAAAAAAATTGGAAATGGCTTCTTCT
>WNFI01484041.1_pt2 | contig 24725 bp, 20 predicted proteins | sample 5400471 | NCBI WGS metagenome assembly WNFI01 (sample SAMN13153348, study PRJNA577476) | soil metagenome | isolation source: 100 cm saprolite on Douglas fir-dominated hillslope | place: USA:California | collected 2013-09-17 | reverse complement strand
AAGGCCGCCGCAATTTGTGTCGCTACTTGCTGCAGTAGACTAAAATCCTCGGGTTTGAAGGCGTCCTCCCGCGTGCTGCCCAAATTGAGGGTACCGAGAATTTCCTTGGAAGAGGTTAAGGGAACGCAACATAGACACTTGATACCTTCCTGCAAAAGATCGGAGGTGAATCGGCAATCGAAGGCGGCGATTCCTTGACGCGAGAAAATTATGGGAGTGCGTGCATTAAGGGTCTTTTCCACTGGACTGTCGTCGATCGACATGTTCGCATCCGGGACAAGAATCCCTTTACTCAGGGGAAAGTCCAGGATGTGCCGGTAAAAACCTTTGGCACGGTCTCGCAATGTGAGGCTGGCGAACTCATGACTCTTGAGCCGCCGCACGTAGGCCGAGATTTTGGGAAAGTCCCGTTGCACCTCGAAGTCTGCGGCGACACTGGCACCAGCTTTCAGAAGAACCAGAAGCCGGTCTTTCTCCTGTTGCAAAGCCCGGTGCGCCAGAGCATTCTCCAGCGTCAAACCCACCGTCGCGGCAGCACGTTCCAAAATATCCACGTCTTCGAAGCGGAAAGCCCGGTCGGTCCTGCTGGACAATGTCATCATTCCCAATGGCCCTTGCGGAGTTATCAAGGGCACCATGCATGCCGAGCGCACTCCCACCTCAAGCGCCCGTTGCGTCAACGGGAAGGTGGCCTGCGCCAGATCCGCATAGTTATATATGCGAGCTTCTTGCGCGGCGAATGTCTGACCTGTCAGCGTATTTTCCTGTCTGACCTGTCAGCGTATTTTCCAGCGATAACACGCCGTCGGCGGGAATGACGCTCTTTATCATTTCAGAGGAGGCAGAAAAGGTCCGCAGAGCGTGCCCAGTTGCGTCGTAGAGAAATACCGCAAAATCATCGTGCGGAATTATTTTTCCCAAACAAATGGAGACTGTTGGTAACAACTTCTCCAATTCAAGGTCGGAAACCAACACGCTATCGATTTCTCGCAGTGCTTGTAGCCTATTTTTTTCTTGTAGTAATGCCCGAAGGGCCAGAGTGTTTTCCAGCGCAAAACCCATCTCGGGGGCCAGCCGTTTGAGGAATTGGACGTCGTCGTCCACAAAGTGCGGTTCGCCACAGCGGGCCAAAAACAGCCTGCCGATCGTTCCCGCCGATGTAATCAAGGGAACAAAACATGCCGACTTGACCCCGCTCTCCAGTAACTGCCGCAGAGCTGAAAGCCGGGACGCATAGGTCTCCAATTCGTCGCGCGTCAGAATTCGGCTCTCACGTTGTCTCAGAATCTGACGAATCGTTTCATCGATTGCAAGGAAAGCGCCATCCGCGGGAAACTGTTCGGCCATCCGACCACTCCAGGTGTAAGGTCGTACGGTTCCCGTTCCCCAATCCATCACACTAATCACAGCCAAATCATGGCGCACAACCTTTTCAATGCTTTCAGAAATGGCCGGGAACACTTGTCGAAACTCAGACTGCGATCGGCTTAGAGCGGCATCGATTTCCAACAGCACTTGCAGCCGCACCTTCTCTTTTTGCGCCGTTTCCTGATTAAGAGCATTTTCCATCCACAGCGCTACAGTGGAGGAGATATTCTTCAGCAGATCCAAATCCGCCCGGGTAAAGGCGTCTTCCGCTCGGCTCGCCAGCCCCAACACTCCCATAGGGCCATTCGCGGTAATCATAGGCGCACAACATATAGATCGAATCCCAATCTCGAGTGCCCGATCAACAATAGGAGTGTGAATCGCCGCCAGTTCCGTGTGCTTTAGGATGGTTGTGGATCGATCCATGAAGGCCTGAGTGAGCACCCGCTCTTGCAGTTCGATGGGTTCTCTCTCTCCATCCAGTAACTGATTCAGCCAGGGGTCAAGAGCAACCAGCCGCAGACTCTTGCCATCGGGCTCACAGAATCCGACGCCGGCATGATCATGCGGAATTACTTTCTGAATGCACTGGGAAATCGCGAAGAGCTGCTGCGACAGGTTTAGATTTGAGGCCAGACTAACATCGATCTCCTGCAACATTTGCAGGGCTCGGTGCGCCCGACCGCTCTCGGCGGCTAAGATCAAGGCTGCATCCCGGCTTTGCGCGTTGTCCACTCCGAGAGCCACGATTTCGGTAATACGATTTAATGAGGCAATGTCCTGCGGACGAAACGCATGGCGGCTCTTGGCTCCGAAACCGAGAACTCCCAACCGCTGGTTCTCCGTAGTGAGAGGAAGACCGCAATAGGAGCGCAAATCGTAGGGGAGAAGCCACTGCAGGCCCGTGTCGAGTGCCTCTCCGGTTTCCAAATCTTCGATCACGATGGCCCGGTTGTCTCGCCACAGTCCTGCGGGCACGGCTTGCTCCACAGAGAGTTCTTTGCCGACGACCGGCCATTCTCCTTCGGACCACACGTAAAGCGTTACTGTTTTGCCGGTTGGAGTGTACAGAGCAAAATGAAGGAGGTCGAAGGCAGATACGGCCCGAAGGCGGGGAACCAAATCGCGAAATAAGGTAGCGGGTTCGTGCCGGCGGGAAACCACATCGGCCAGATCTAACAGCGCCGCGTAGCGCTGCAAATCAAATTCCGAGCGTGGCGCACTTGAGGGATACACCTACGGCAACTCCTCCGCCCCCCCTCAAAGGCGGTTCCGTCCCCATCGCCCGGGGACGCCGCATTATAGACACAGAAATGAGGTTTCGCCGCACATTTTTCTGTGTTTGTTCGTTTTTCGTAACAAGACCGCACGAAGGAGGACGAACCATAACGGAGCGGCGGTGTGATGATGTGACCGAGAGGAGAAATCTAAAGATGCAGCCCCCGCGAACCAAAGCTGGGCCCTATGTTCGCTATTGAACGTTGTGCGCTTAGGGAGTCGCGCGCGCCAGATCCAGCGCCTTATTCACCGCTTGCAGTTCTTTCAGCAGTCCGCGTAGTTTGGTCGACTCGAGCGCATTCGCTCCGTCGGACTTGGCGTCTTTAGGATTGTCGTGGACTTCCAGAAATACTCCATCTACTCCCGCGGCCACGGCAGCGCGCGCCAGCAGCGGAATGAATTCGGGCTGCCCTCCACTGACGGCAGGGCCTTTCTCATCGGCCTGGGCTGAGGGCAACTGTACTGAGTGTGTCGCGTCAAAGACCACAGGCGCAAACTTCCGCATGATTCCCAGTGACCGCATATCGACAACGAGGTTGTTATAGCCGAAACTGGCTCCTCGCTCGGTCAGGAAGACTTGCGTATTGCCAGCATCGCGGCATTTTTCGACGGCGTGCCGCATATCCCAGGGTGCAACAAATTGCCCTTTCTTGATGTTGACCACGCGCCCGCTCAAAGCCGCGGCAACAACAAGGTCGGTCTGACGGCTGAGAAAGGCGGGGATTTGCAAAACGTCGGCGACCTCAGCGACCTTGCCCACGTCCACCGTCTCGTGCACATCGGTGAGTATGGGCAGGTTCAGCACATCCTTGATTTTCTTTAGAATCCGGAGGCCTTCCTTAAGACCCGGCCCGCGAAAGCTCCGCATCGACGTGCGATTCGCCTTGTCGTAGCTTGCTTTGAAGATGAGCGGGAAGTCCAGCGAGCGCGCTACGCCCTTGACGATCTCCGCCATGCGCATGGCGTGCTCTTCGCTCTCGATCACGCACGGACCAGCGATCAGAAAAAGATTCGCGCCGCCGATGGAGACGTCTCCGACTTGGAAAGAAGTGGTCAGGTTCAAACCCTTTCACCGCCGAGCACGCCGAGGTCGCAGAGAGAATCTCTAGACAAATCAAGAACCGCCAAGTTAGTTCTGCTCGGCGTTCTCTGCGCACTTGGCGGTGAATTTTTCTTTCAGACTCGCACCCGCTCGGGCCGATGAAACATTTCCACGTTCGCCGTTTCTTTTCGTGCGCGGCGCTTCGATCCATGCTCATAGGCAGCACCTACAAATGTACGGAACAGTGGATGCGGCTCCAGCGGCTTCGACTTGAATTCAGGATGAAACTGGCATCCGATGAAGTGTGGATGATCGGGCAACTCCACCATCTCCACGTAAGTGCCGTCGGGAGTAGACCCAGAAATCCGCAGTCCCGCTGCGACCATCGGTTCTTCGTATTCTCGATTGAATTCGTAGCGATGCCGGTGCCGCTCGCTGATTTCGATCTCGCCGTAAATCTTGTGGGCCAGCGTGTTCGGCTCGATCTTGCACGGCCAGGCGCCCAGGCGCATGGTGCCTCCTAGTTCCTCCACTCCACGCAGTTCGCGCAGTTTGTAAATCACGCGATGCGGCGTTGCGGGATCGAACTCGCTCGAATTTGAATCAGCATGCCTTCGATGCCACGCTTGCCGAATCCTCCGGGAACGAGAATCCCGTCATAGTCTTCCAGTTGCGCTTCGAAACTCTTGTCGCCAGTCTCCAGCCCTTCAGCCTCGATCCAGTTCACTTGCAGCTTCAGGTTGTGAGCCAGTGCGCCGTGTACCAGCGCCTCTTTCAGCGATTTGTAGGAATCTTCATACTCCACATACTTGCCGACAATGCCGATAGTAACCGTATCTTTCGGGTTGTAGACGCGATGCACAATATCCGCCCATCGCGAAAGATCGCGGTCTTTCGCCTCCATGTGTAAATATTTCAACACCAACGTGTCCACGCCTTCATTGGCGAATACCAGAGGCACCTCATATACCGATGCCACGTCTTTCGCAGTAATGACAGCCTCTTCCGCAACGTTGCAAAAGAGCGCGATTTTCGACTTCATTTCCTTGGCGAGAAAACGGTCGGTACGACAAAGAAGAATATCCGGCTGAATTCCAATGCTGAGTAGTTCTTTCACTGAGTGCTGCGTCGGTTTAGTCTTTAACTCCTGCGCGGCCGCAATAAAAGGCACCAGCGTCACGTGAACAAATAACGTGTGCTCGCGGCCGAGTTCCTGCCGCATCTGCCGAATCGCTTCCATAAATGGCAACGACTCGATGTCGCCCACCGTACCGCCGATCTCGACGATGGCGATATCTACATCTTGAGCGACTTTCTTCATCGCCGCTTTAATTTCATTGGTGACGTGCGGAATCACCTGCACCGTTTTGCCCAGATAATCGCCGCGCCGTTCCTTAGCTATGATCTGTTCATAGAGCCGGCCCGTTGTCCAGTTATTGTCGCGAGAGAGTCTGGCGTGGGTGAAACGCTCATAGTGGCCCAGATCCAGGTCAGTCTCGGCGCCGTCGTCGGTCACGAAAACTTCGCCATGCTGAAAGGGCGACATCGTCCCCGGATCAACGTTCAAGTAGGGATCGAACTTCATGAGATTGACCTTCATGCCACGGCTCTCCAATAGACAGCCAATGGAAGCCGCAGCCAATCCCTTGCCCAGGGAAGACACAACTCCGCCCGTTACAAAGATGTACTTTGCCGGCATCTCGTCCTCGCTCTAAATTGTGTGAGAGAAATTGTGCAGGTGGGGTGCACGAGTAATTATGCCAGAAAAGCCTGTGGAAAGAAATGAAAAGAATGGATCGAAAATCTCGGACACATTCCACTTCAAAAAGAATTGTTTGCTCAGCATTCTCGCTACTCCGCTATTCGGTGAAAACTACCGATTGCACGCCCGAGATGTCGAAACGCTTCCGGCAGCGCAGATTCTTGCAAGCCATCACATCGTCTTTGCGCAGCATGTAGGAGCGGGCTTTGGCGAAGCGGGCACGATCACGCTCATCGGCGCGACCACCGAGCTGACGCTTCTTAGTGCGGACTACCCAGTTAATTTCGTACTCGCCGGATTGTTGGCAGTGCGGGCAGTTGAGAGTCGCCGGCTTCTTTTCCTGGCGCTCGTCGAAAAATTCGCGTTCTTCCATGGCAGTCGTTGGTCGCTCGTCTTTGGTCGTTAGCCCTGAAACTCGTTTTTAGGTGGGCCTCCGAACTGACTGAGAAAACCAATTATTGCAGGTTCCGCGCCGACACGCTATGGCAAGATGTAGGCTGTGGGTTCGAAACCATGGCGAGAAAGAAAAAAATCAGGCGGTTCCGGGCAGTGACGGCAGTGAAAGAGTTGGCGCGGGAGCGCGTTGGCGCGCCTCCGGCGGGGCAGATCGTGGTAGAGAAAAAGAAGAAGCCGGAGAAGTACAAGCCGACGCTGGGGAAACTGATGCACGAGCCGGAATAGAGCAGACCGCGATGTCTGCCATCAGTTAAATGTTGCGCTTACTGTGCGATCGGTATTCATCGTCACGCTGCAAGTGGTTCCGGTGATAGAGTCGCATCCGACCCCCCAGCCCCCAAAAGTATGTCCACTGTTAGGTGTGGGAGTGAGAGCAACAACGGTTCCGGAAGGGAAAGGTGCTGCACAGGTCGATCCGCAATTTATGCCTGTCGGCGAGCTTACAATCAGGCCATTTGCCCCGCCAATCACGGTTACCGATAGATTCTGGGTGTTAGTGCCTTGTGGACATCCTTGGCTGGCCGGTCCATCGACGGTAATTGGGACCGAGTTGCTGACTACTTCATTATTGCCGTCTTTAAAAGTGGCGGAGATATTGCCAAGGCCGCAACCGAGACTCGGTGAAACCACACCCGTGCTGCTAACCTGAACCACGTTTGGATTGTCCGACTGCCATGTGACCAGGCTAGTTATGTCTTTAGTCTGCGGAGGATGAATGTACGTACCAAATGCCTTGAAATCAAAGAATGCACTGGAATCGGCTGCTCCAAATGTGCCGCCTTTTTCTGGGATGTTGGCGGCGACAAGGACAATGATGCTGAACAACTTCCGAATCATGTATGGCTCCTGGGCCGAACAGCCGGGTAGACTCGCCTCGGCGGGGAAACGTCAATTTAGTCAAAGGTGAGGCAAAAAGCAAGATAAAGTCGTCACGGCGACTCAACCCTTTACCGCTTCGGCTACGATTTTAACGAAGTCCTGCACGTCTTCTGGGGTTGTGTCGAAGGAGCACATCCAGCGCACGATGCATTCGTCTTCGATCCACATATAAAAAAAGTAGCGGGACTTGATCTTCTCGATGGCGTGGCGCGGAATCTGCGCGAAGACGCCGTTGGCCTCGACCTTCCAGACGACCTTGATTTCGGGAATGCGGCGGAGTTCGGACTCCAGCAGGCACGCCATGCGGTTGGCGTGCTTGGCACTGCGGCGCCAGACGTCATTGGTCAGCAAAGCCTCGAATTGAGCGGCGATGAAGCGCATCTTGGAGGCCAGTTGCATCCCCTGCTTGCGCAGATAAAGAAAGTCGGGGCTAAGCGCGCGATTGAAGAAGACGACCGCCTCACCGCCTATGATGCCATTCTTAGTACCGCCGAAGGAGAGCACATCGACGCCCAGATCGCGCGTGGCCTGGCGCAACGTCTGGCCGAGACTGGCGGCGGCGTTAGCGATGCGGGCTCCGTCCATGTGCAGAAACATTTCGTGTTCGTGGGCAAATTTGGCCAGAGCCTGAATTTCCTCCGGCCTGTAAACCGTTCCCATTTCAGTGGATTGAGTAATCGAAATGACGCGAGCCTGCACGTGGTGCTGGTCGCCGATGCCGTGATAGGCATGCCGCACGGAGTCGAGCGTGATCTTACCGTCCCGATGCGGCAAGGGGATCAGCTTGCAGCCGGTGTGTTTTTCGGGAGCGCCGCATTCGTCGGTATAGATGTGGGCGTATTCGCTGCAAAGCACCGCATGATAAGAACGATTCAGCGCTTGCAAGCCCAAAACATTGGCACCGGTTCCGTTGAAAGTGAAGAAAACGTCAATGCCGGGGCCGAAATGCTCCTCAAACTTGGCTATCGCGGACCGGGTGTAAGGATCGTCGCCGTAGGCCACGACGTGTCCTTGATTGGCGCGGGCGATGGCTTCCAGGATTTCAGGATGAACGCCGGCGTTATTGTCGCTGGCGAAGCTGCGGGTGGGATTAGATGACGGCTGCGGCATACGGAAACAATGTAGCAGAGTGGGCGGAAGCGAATGTGGTCCCGGTAAAAGCCGAATGCGTGTTGCTTATTGTTACAAAAGCGGTAACCGTTTCGCTCGGCTTCCACTAAGGCCTGCGCGCCGGGCTAATTCACAAGTCAAATATGCGATAGACCATCGACGGAGCCTGCGCCTGTAGCAACGAGATTGCGACATTATGAACTGGAACCCCAGCCGGGGTACGTCCATCGATTTTTCCGTGATGCGCGTGACCGTGCACAACCAGATCAGCGCCATGCCGGTCTATGACTTCCGCGAGGCGAGAAGTCCCCATAAAAGGAAATATTTCCGGAGCTTCACCCTGCACTGTTTCTGCGATGGGGGAGTAATGCACGACCACTACCCGCTTCCCGGCTCGCAACTGTGACATCGCGCGCTCCAACTTCAAAGCCTCATCGATCGATGCCCGCACGAAATCTTTGATCTGACGCTCGCCAAATGCTGTCAGCATCCCGCGCCCGAAGCCTCCCACAAATCCTTTCGTCCCTGCGAAGCCAATTCCATCGCGCTCGTAGGCGGTGCCATCGAGAACTTTGATTCCTCCTCCTACCATCATCCGCACCAGCTCTTCTTCCATTCCACATTCATAGTCGTGGTTTCCCAACACCACTACGGTCGGCAATCGTAAACGTACCAGAACGTTCAGCAGCGGCTCCATCTCACTGGGCTGCCCATAGTTAGTTAAGTCACCCGCCAGCACCAGCACATCTGCCTCTTCTCGAACCCGTTCAAATTGATCTTTGAGCTTGGCGTAGTTCTCCGGGCTAAAGTGCAAATCGGCAGTGGCGGCGATTCTCACGGCTTCTCCTCCGACTCTGCGGCAACATATTTAACTTCGTGATCCGCTGCATCATTCGCACATCGCGCCATCGCATCCAGTTCAGCCAAACGACGTTCTCGCCCTGCTTCGAGCAAATTCGGCAGTCCCCACTCATTCACATCAATGGCGAACATGCAGTCATCGACCAGACTGCCTCGAAAAGGCGCTGCCGGATCGGGATGCATAACCGCATTGTCAAAACGCCGCAATAGTTCCCGCCATATCTTTCTAGGAACATAATGACTCTGCCCCGGATATGCGTAGCGAAACAATAGGAGTGCCCAAAGCAGAATTTCCCAGTGCTCTCCCACCAGTTCCATCTCGCGATTCCAATCGAAGCTTGCGTTAGTGCCGTAGATGATGTGAGCGATGTCTGCTCCATCGAAGCGCTCTCGCCTGGCTACGAACAACTTGGAAGCAACCAATTCTTCTGGCGCCAACACTCTAGTCTCGATTCCATAAATCACCGCGGGCTGGGCTCGCCGAATCCACGAATCCTCGACCGAAATGACGCCATTGCTCATGCCGGTAATGAGATCGACAAAGTAATCATCGCGGTGAACTTTCGCCAGCCACACTGGATCCTGAATTTCGCATTCGAAATCTAGTTTTCTCAGTTGAGCCAGAGCGCAAGGCAGACTAGTCCCCGTTACAAACAAGTCCAGATCTTTTGTGAAACGGCAGATGCCGGTGTGCTGCCGGAGCGCAAATGCTCCAGAGACGGCATAAGGAAGCTTTGACTCCTCGAACACCCGGAGCACATCCCGAAAAAGCTGGCCCTGCTTCTCAGGGACTTCTGAGGGTACCGACGAGGTCGTCGGCAGTTCTTCGTTGTTTTGGTGTTCAGGCACGAACCTTGGATGAGGTTCGTCCGCCAGCAGTTGTGTGGGGTTCCGCTCTAGGTCGCTGGCAGATCGAAGTGCAGCGAAGGCACGAAGTTCCACTTCTAAATGTTATTTCCCAGTAAAACTGACTCTCCAAATGGAGTTCGATCCATCATCGCTGACCAGCAGCGAACCGTCTGGTGCCGTCGTGATACCGACGGGCCTGCCCCATACGTGCCCGTCAGGGAGTACGAACCCTGTGAGGAAGTCTTCATACTCTCCCGTAGCATGGCCGGTTTGATGCAACGGTACCCGAATCACTTCGTAACCCGTGCGCACCGCTTTATTCCACGACCCGTGCTCGGAGGCAAAGATGTCACCACGATATTCCGCTGGGAACTTGTCGGCCTCGTAGAACGTCAGCTGCAATGACGCATTGTGAGGCTGCAACAGTATGTCAGGAACGATGGCTTTGTTTTTCAACTCCGGATGCTTTCCCTTTTGCCGCGGATCCTGATGTCCGCCGATGTACCACCACGGCCACCCATAAAATCCCCCCTCTTGCACATGCGTAATGTAATCAGGGACAAGGTTGTCGCCGAGCGCATCGCGTTCATTCACCGAGCACCACAACTCGCCTGTCTGGGGGTTGATTGCGATTCCGCCTCCTGCGTTCCGAATGCCGTAAGCATAAACCTGCAACTCGCAGGCTTCCGGATTACATGCAAGGATGTCGGCACGATTTTTTTCCGCTGGGGTCGTATCGGTGTCGTCGTCGTTCGAGCGTGATCCCACTGCAACAAATATCCTCTTACCGTCAGGAGAAAACTCAATCGCTCGGGTCCAGTGGCCACCCGTAGGCATATCGGCTATATGCTGCGAGGGGCCGCTGGTGGTCATATCTCCATTGCGATAGGGAAACCGTATTAACTCATTCGTGTTTCCAATGTAGATCCATTGTGGATCCGGTCCCGGCGGATAAAAGGCGATTCCATACGGCTGCTTCAAGCCACTCGCGAAAATGCCCACTTGTTCAGGCTTACCATCACTGGTCATTCCTCGAAAGACACGAATCTGTCCGGCATCGCTTTCTGCTACGAAAATGTCCCCATTCGGCGCAGTACGGAGCCAGCGCGGATTGTTAAGCCCAGAGGCGTAAAGCTCAACTTTGAAGCCCGCAGGTGCCACAGGCCATGCATTCTCTGGACGCGCCACCACCTCAGCACCGTTCTCTGCCGACTTCGTGACAAACGGCTGCGGTAAATCATTGGCGGTAATCTTGCGAATCGTTCCCGGCTTCTCATAGCGGAAATCGACGAACGGAGCATGCGGAGGCGGATCTTTTAGCGTCGACGTGCTAACCTCGGGTGCCGGGCTGGCGGTTGATTCCGCGGCCGACGATGAGTCGAGCGATTTGACGTAGCTCACAAGCTGCCAACGCTTTTGCTCAGGGAGAAATGCCCACGACGGCATCCCGTTCGGCTTGCTGCCCTTGGTGATGAACCAGAACACTTCTCCGGAAGGCACGCCGCCCAGCTTCGCGTCGACCAAAGAAGGCACATTCCCCGTCCCCTTACCAGTCTTTCCGTGGCAAGACAGACAATTGCGGGCATAAAGCAACTTGCCGGTTTGTACAGCTGCCGGCTGGCCCTCGAACGGATTTTTTAGTTCTTTCGTCGAATCCGGCGCGTTGTGAAATTGCCGATCAACGGCGTGGACGGGTGCGATTAGAACGAAAGCTATCGCAAAAAGAGACAAAACACGGCCTGCGAGAGAGTTCATAATGATCCTCAACAAGAGCGTTTGGGGGACTTAGATTCAAGATTACCGGACAAGGATGCGTTTGAGTTCGATCTATCGATGCTTCGTGAAAAGAATGAAGCTGATTCCAGGCGGAAATATCTTAATGCGCCACAGTGGATCGCGCCTGAATTCGATCGAGGACTTCCCGAACCATCTCCGACAGTTGCGACGGAGTGAATGGTTTCTGTAGAAAGAAACATCCTGGATCGAGCACCCCGCGACCTAGCATGGTCTGGTATGCGTAGCCGGACATGAAAAGCGTTTTGACCGCAGGATACAAATGCTGCACTTGCTCCGCAACTTCACGCCCGTTGAACCCGGGCATCAGAACGTCGGTTACAAGAATATGAATCGGACCAGAATGCTGTTGCAGAACCGAGTGCAAATGAGTCGGATCTGCCACCGAAACCACCCGATACCCACATGAGCGAAGAATATCGTGGGCGAGTTCACGCACCGCACTATCGTCTTCCACCAAAAGCACCGTCTCGGTTCCATTCTTCCTCCAGGTCGGGCTTCGCTCGGCCGGAGCAAATTCGGGAGTGGCCTCGACTCGTGGCAAAAAAACTCTGAATTCGCTACCTTCTCCAGGTTTGCTTTTAACTGCCATGTAACCGCCGCTCTGCTCGACAATGCCGTACACCATGGATAACCCTAGTCCCGTGCCCTTACCAACATCTTTGGTGGTGTAAAACGGTTCAAAGATTCGGGAGAGCACCTCCCCGTTCATGCCGACCCCGTTGTCTGCGACCGAGAGAACAACATAGCGCCCGGGCGGGATTTCGCGATCGCGGCCACTATCGTGAGCGCGGTCCATATTAGCAGTGGTCACAATGACCCGCCCTCCTTTGGGCAGGGCGTCCCGTGCGTTCACCACCAGATTCAGAATTACTTGCTCAATTTGGCTCAAGTCAGCTTTTACCGACGCTAATCCGGGAGCACAACTGGTGACCAATACGACGTCATCGCCAACCAGCGGACGCAGCATCTTTTCCAGATCGTGGACGACTATATTTAAGTCCAACACTCTTGGCTGAAGCACCTGCTTTCGGCTGAAGGCCAGCAACTGCCGAGTGAGCGTGGTGGCGCGACTGGCAGATTTGACGATGTGCTCCACTTGCGATCGCAAACCCGGATCACCCTCAACCTTCGCCAGCAGTGTCTGGCCATATCCCAGAATGACGGTGAGCATGTTATTGAAATCGTGTGCAATTCCACCTGCAAGCGTTCCAATCGACTCCATCCGCTGCTTCTTTCGCAGCTGATCCTCCATTCGGCGGCGCTCCGAAAGATCGCGACAGATACAAACCATTCCTCCGTCCGCCAATAATGCCAGCGATACCTGCTGCGGGAAAGGGCTCCCATCATTTCGGATGGCGGTAGCCTCACCTTCCCACCGCCCTTCGTGTGCGAGCAGCGGCATTACGTCGCGCTCAAGACGCGTAGCTTCTTCGTTGCTATACAAAACTTTCCAGCTCTTGCCGATGAGATCTTTGGCTTTCACGCAGCCGGCGATTCGAGCATGGGCGCGGTTCACGTAGACATACTCGCCGCGGTCGTTCAGAATTCCGATACCGTCCGCGCTGGCTTCCATCGCCTGTGCCTGAGTGGAAAGATGCTGGCGCGAATGCTCGAAGGCCGCCAGCATGCGGTTCATCGACGCACCCAGTTGCGCCAGTTCATCCGCACCATCGACCGGGACTCTGCGGGACAAATCATTGGAGCCCCCGATCGCTGCGACCGAATCCCGCAACGCTAGCAAGCGCCCAAGAATCAGCCGATCAAGGAGCAAGGCGTTGACCAGCGTGAATACCAGGCCTATCAAAAGTGTTGCTAACATCAGAAATTTGAGAGCCGTCTGGCCCTGCCGGTACACGCTACGCGGCGTCGTGACCTGAAGCACCATCGTGGGAGTGCCGCCAATCCCTTTCAGCAGGCTGAACCCCGCGATTTGCTCATCGCTTACGGGTGATACATAAAAGGTTCTGCCTTCCGACAAATGGATCAGCGCAGCGCGTGCCTGCGCGTTCGATTGCAGCGTGCGTATCGGGAAAACGTCGAACTGCAAGTTCCTGGTCCATCCCAATCGCCGAAGTTCGACCGGGTTCAGCCAGCGACCCATGACGAGCACGCCTTTGGGCGGAACACCGCCCGCGGAGGTCACCACCGGCCAGGCAGCAACCAGAAGCGGCCCCTGTGGAAGATCAAGAATTCCTGAACGCCCTTCTTGAGTGGTGGAAGGCAGCACGGACTGGGCAAGTTGCGTCAGCGCGGCAACAATTTCCGGCCGCGCGAGCTCTTGGTGGCGCGTCACGCTGTTGAATTCCCGGACAAACACCGCTTCATCCGCAGAATTGAAATAGGCGAGAGCATTCAACCGCAAGTGTGTATACGTATCTTCGGCGAAGTTTTTTTCGCCCCACTCCGGACGCGGGTGCTGTACAAAGTCGTAGGCTTCGTCCCACATCGAATCGTCGCGGGCCGAGCCGTTGAGCAGATCTAGTTCGTTGTTGATGGCATTGGCGACCCGATCCAGGTTTTGCCGTGTCTGCTCTTCTTCAAGCTGGGCAAACTGCACCATCAGGGTTCTGCGGGTAATCGCGTAGAGCGCGGCCAACAGCCCCAACAAGACCAGACCGGTGATTAGTTGTGTCTTACGACGCAGCCCCAACAGAGTTCCTTTTTTCGACGCTCACCCACAAAGGGAGGAGTGCGGTTACTAAAGTTTGACAACTAAAGCTTAGCGCCATACATGGTAACGTGACTTAGGGTGAGTCTGCAGTTGACTTTAGTAACGGATATCAACCTTCATTTGGCTTTGGATTGTCGGGCCGAACCCGCCGTCCTTCGAGAGATCCTCCGTTCTCTCCCCTCTCGTATCGTCGCGCTGTGCCTGAACCGTCTGTCGAAGCACTCGTAGAAATGTACGCACCACCGGCGCCGGGTCATGCTCTCGAAATGCAACCAGCAACTGCGTGCGTGCGTGCACCCCGATCAATCGCCGATACACCACATCTTTTCGCAAGATATTCCCAACACGCTTAGGAACGATGGAGAGGCCAATGCCAGCGGCGACCAGACTCAGCGTGGTTTGGATTTCAACCGTGCGCTGAGCCACAATGGGCTGAAACCCAGCCTGCTGGCAGAGTCCGACAACAAATTCAGTCCAACTAGGCCTGGGATGATCTGGATAAAGAATGAACGGTTCCCCGGCTAGCGCAGACAGCCGCATCGCGGGAAGTTGCGCCAGACGATGCGCACTCGGCAGCGCTACATATAACGGCTCGCGCGAAACGGTTCGAAACACCAAACCCTCAGTCTTGGCAGGAAGACGAAGCAGTCCCACGTCAATCCGCTTCTCGACCAGCGCTTCCAATTGCGCATGTACCGTCATTTCGGACAGAGTCAGAGCAACTTGAGGCGCACTTTGCAGAAAAGCGCGCAATACCGCCGGCAGTACGTCATAGGTGGCAGAGCCCACGAATCCAAGATTCAGGGAGCCACTCACCCCTCCGCTGGCCCGTTGGGCGGCGAGGACGGCATCTTCGGTCCGCGCCAGAATCAGGCGCGCGTGATCGAGAAATACCTGTCCCGCTGACGTCATCTGAACTCTGCGGCGGTTGCGGACCAGCAACTGGACCATAAGTTCCTTCTCCAAACCTTGAATCTGCCGGCTAAGAGCAGGTTGAGCGATTCGCAAACGCCGCGCAGCATGTCCAAAATGCAACTCCTCGGCGACACCCACAAAATAACGCATTTGACGTAATTCCATAAGTCATTCTAATACCGCAAAGGTATCACTGATGCTATTACATGTATTGGACGTATCAGCCAACTCAACCGCATAGTGGAATTCAGCATTTTTCTTACGACTTCTTGCATTAAAGCGAATCTAAGATCGAGAAAGCAACGACCGCAGTTCCTTGGAATTGCAATTCGCTCCGGCTAAGAAAACGATCGTCCCATGTGGCTAGTTCGACTGGCGCTGCGGCGCCCTTACACCATCGCCGTTTCCTGCCTGCTGATCATGCTGCTCGGCGTCTTGTCGCTGACGCGCATGACCGTTGACATTTTCCCGGTGATCGATATCCCGGTGGTCGTTGTGGTCTGGAGCTATCCCGGATTGTCCGCACAAGATATGGAACGCCGGGTGGTGCTCATCAGCGAGCGTGGATATTCGACTACGGTCAATGGAATTTCGCGGATCGAATCGCAGTCGATTCCAGGCATCGGCCTTCTCAAAGTTTATTTTCAGCCGGGGACGGAAATTGGTGCCGCCATTGCTCAGATTTCATCCGTCTCAAGCACCATTCTTAGGATCGCTCCTCCGGGAATAACTCCGCCGAGCATCATTCAATTCAATGCCACGAATGTACCGGTGGCGCAACTTACGGTTTCCAGCAACACGCTCTCTGAGCAGCAAATCTACGACTACGGTTTGAACTTCATCCGCGTACGGTTGTTTACCATCCCCGGCCTTTCCACTCCCGCACCCTTCGGCGGAAAGGAACGCCAGATTATTGTCGACATCAACCCGCAAGCACTGGCTGCGAAAGGCCTGTCGGCGGGTGATGTAGTCAGCGCCCTGCAAGCCTCGAATGTGATTCTTCCCGCTGGCGATGCCCGCATCGGCGGAACCGATTACGTTGTACAGCTAAATTCCAGCCCTGACAATGTAGCGCAGTTCGGTCGCATACCCATCAAGGTCGTGGGTTCGGCACCTGTCCTGATCGGCGATGTTGCCAAGGTCTCTGACAGCTACGCAGAGCAACGCGCCATCGTACACGTCAACGGGAAGCGCGCGACGTATCTTGCCATCCTCAAACACTCCGACGCTTCTACCCTCGCTGTGGTCGAAGCTACACGGGACACCCTTCCTGTAATCAAGGCATCCGACTGGCGATTTTTACCGCTATCATCGGACTCAATTTGGGCGGCGATACCGTCAACATCATGACCCTCGGTGGTCTAGCGCTCGCCATCGGCATGCTGGTGGACGACGCTACGGTCGAAATCGAAAACATCAATCGTAATTTCGACATGGGCAAGCCCATCACTGTCGCGATTCTCGACGGCGCCAGTCAGATCGCCGTGCCTGCCATAGTTGCCACCCTGGCAATCTGCATTGTCTTCTTCCCGGTAGTTCTGCTTTCAGGTGCGGCGCGGTATCTTTTCACTCCCATGGCCTCGGCGGTCGTGCTGGCGATGCTCGCGTCGTATGTCCTCTCCCGGACCTTGGTGCCGACACTTACGCGCATCCTCTTTGAAGGACACCGCGAATCCGATCATGCCAAAGAAGAGCCCAAGGGCATCATGGGGCGCCTAAACCGCAAGCGCGAACACGCTTTCGAGCGATTGCAATCGGGCTATGGCAGTGTCTTGGACCTGGTGCTGCATCATCGCGTCTTCGCTCTCTGCGTTTTCGGTCTGCTCTTCGCGATCACCGCGATTCTGCCCTTTATGATCGGCACGGACTTCTTTCCCACCGTCGATGTTGGGCTCATGAAGCTTCACTTCCGCGCTCCGGTAGGCACCCGACTTGAGGATACCGAGCGCATGCTGGCACAGGTCGAGAGACGAATCCGCGAGATTATTCCCGCCAACGAGATCGATACCATCAACGATCTGCAGGGCGTGCCAACGTCCTACAACCTCGCGTTCGTGCCGACCGACAATGTCGGAGACATGGACGCCGAAGTCCTTATCGCCCTCCGGCCCGGCCATCATCCGTCAGCAGGCTACATGCAGAAGATCCGGGAACAACTGCCGCAGGAGTTTCCCGGTTCGAGCTTCTATTTTCAGTCCGCCGATATTGTCAGTCAGGTGCTGAACTTTGGCGTGCCTTCCCCTGTCGACATTCAGGTGGAAGGTCCCAACCTCGACCGGTCCTATGAAATCGCGCGTCGCCTGCAATCTGATATCAGCACCGTCCCCGGCGCTGTCGATGTTCATATCAAGCAGGCCATTCGCTATCCCGCATTGCGAATTAACGTGGACCGGGAAAAGGCTGCTGAGTTGGGCTTGACTGAACAGGGCGTCGCCAACAGCATGTTGATTTCGCTGTCTTCGAGCTCGTTGATCGCACCTTCATATTTTCTAAATCCCGCCAATAACGTGAACTACACGGTGGCGGTGCGTATCCCTCCCGAGCATTTCGACTCAGTCGATACTTTGATGAGTTCTCCGCTGAGCTTGCCTGGATCGGCAACGCCATTACAGGCAGCAAGCTTGCCGCAGACACAGCCGGTTCCGCAGCCGCAGTACGAAACGCTAGCCAACGTATCGCGGATCGTGCCTGAATCTGTACCAGCCGAGGTTAACCATTACACGGTGCAACGTGTGCTCGACATCAACGCGAATTTGCAGGGCCGCGACCTGGGTTCGGTGGTCGCTGGCATACAGAAGAAGATCGACGCCATTGGCAAGCTTCCCATCGGGATGCGCATTACGGTGCATGGTCAATACGAGGTCATGAATCAATCCTTCCGCAGCCTGCTCATGGGATTGATCCTCGCCATCGCATTGGTTTATCTGCTGATTGTCGTGCTCTTTCAGTCGTGGATCGATCCTTTCATTATCATGATTGCGGTACCCGGCGCTCTGATCGGGATTCTCTGGATGTTGGCCGTAACTGGTAGCACGATTAATGTGGAATCGCTGATGGGCTCCATCATGGCGGTGGGGATTGCGACCTCAAACTCGATTCTGCTGGTGAGCTACGCCAACGATGCGCGCGTCGAGCAGCATATTTCCCCAATCGAAGCCGCTCTAGAGGCCGGTAAAACACGGCTTCGCCCCGTGCTGATGACGGCGCTCGCCATGATCATAGGCATGATTCCGATGGCGCTGGCGTTGGGCGAAGCTGGCGAGCAGAACGCTCCGCTAGGACGCGCCGTGATTGGTGGCCTGATCGTCGCAACCCTGGTTACGCTCTTTGTTGTTCCCGTGGTCTATACGCTGCTGCGAAAAGAACTCCCCACGCGGCACTTGCTCGATGAAAAATTCGCCGCCGAAGCGCGCGGCGAGGAATTTGCGATGGAGGGACGCTGATGGCTGAATCACAACCACAACGCAAAGGATCTGCCTGGCTTTACCTTGCCGGAATTATCGCCGTGGTTGTGGCTGCGGTCATGGCCTTTTTTCTCTTCACGCGCCAGCGCAGCAATGTGGAGGCCGCGACGCAACAGCTTTCGATGGAAACGAAGAAAGGTCCGACCGTCGAGATCGCCGTCGCCCGCAAAGTTGCAGGCTCCGACACTCTTCGACTGATCGGCGAGGCGAGGCCATTCCAGACTGCCATCGTCTACGCCAAGGTTGGCGGCTATCTGCGTAGCATCAGCTTCGATAAGGGCGATTTAGTGCGCGCCAATCAGACGATCGCCGTGATCGAATCCCCGGAAACTGACAAACAGTATCAAGCTGCCGTGGCTGATGCGCACAACAAGGAACTCATCGCCAACCGCGCCGCAACCCTGGTGAAGAAAGAAATGATCTCGCAGCAGGATGCGGACCAGGCTGCTGCTGATTCCGCCGTTTCCAAAGCGAATCTGGAACAAATTGGAACGTTGAAGTCGTACGAAGAATTGCGCGCTCCATTCAGTGGAACCATTACCGCGAGATACGCCGATCCCGGAGCTCTGATTCAGAATGCCGCTGCTTCGCAGACCAGTGCCCTGCCCTTAGTTGAGATCTCCGAGACCTCCCGGCTGCGCATCTACGTTTACGTCGATCAGGCTCACGCCGCATTTGTTCGCACACACGACGCAGTGACAATCCTCGATCAAGCTCAGCCATCCTTCAAATTGCAGGCGCGCGTTACCCGCACCAGCGGCGAAATCGATCCCAAGACGCGGACTCTGTTGGTCGAGATTGACGTGGACAATCCGCATAACCGCATTCTCGGGACAATACTGTGAAATTTACTCAAGTCGTCGTGGCCGACCAGACCGGTGAATCCGCGCGCCTGCTCACAGGGCTGGACGAAGGAGAACGCGTGGCCCGTAACCTCGGAGAGCGCGTCGCCGAAGGCGGCAAGGTACAAGTGGCTGCGCGGCCGGGTAGCTAGCACTAATAATTTCAGATCGCATGAAACAAATGCATCAAGATCGTTTCGCCCGGCTTGCAGCGAGTACATTGCTCGGCATAGCCCTCAGTGTGTCCGCCATAGCCCAGGATAATCCCCTCTCCCTTGCCGATTGCTACCGTCTTGCCGAACAGAACCAACCCGATCTCTCCACTGCGGAATCGCAAGTTCAAGTCGCTGAAGCGCATCTGAAAGAGCGCCGCTCCCCCTACTTTCCCCACCTCAGTTTCGGCGCCTCGCACAATCAGCAAACATACAATTATGCTGGCTTGCCCGGCACTGCTCCTGGCACCGCAGCCAAACTATTCAACGGCGAGTCCTGGTCGAATTCTCCTTATTACTTCACTGGCCTCAACTTTAGCCAGAACATCTATGACTTCGGCCTGACCCGCGGCTCGGTTCAACGTGGAAAAGCGGAGTTGGCGCAGGCTCAGCAGAATCGGGACCGCATCCGTCAGGAAACGCTGCTGAACGTCCGCAACGGATACTTTGGGGTTCTGGCGGCGCAGGAATTAGTACAGGTCAGGCAGAAAACAGTTCAAAATCAAAGCAAACATCTGGAACAGATCCAAGCCTTCTTCCAGGTTGGGCGCGTTCCGAAAATTGACCTCACACGCCAGGAAGTCCAACTCGCCAACGCGCAATTGGATCTAGTCCAGGCGCAGTCCGACCTGACCGTTGCGCAAGCCGCTCTGGCAACATCCATGGGGTTGCCAGTGAAAAATACTTTCTCGCTGGTCGATGTTCTTGGCAGCGCTCAATCACTGGATTCGGTGGACAGTTACTTGTCACAAGCGCAGGCCACACGCCCCGACCTCCGTGCCCTGCGCGAGGTCGTCAAGACTGCGGAGGCAGACATCGTCGTGGCCCATTCCAATTTCAAACCCAAGCTGAACTTCACCAGCTTCGCGGATTTCGAGAATCTGAAGTTCCCTCTGATTTGGAATGTTGGAATCGGCGAGTCGTTACTGCAACCGATTCTTTCAGGGGGTTATAACCGCGCTTATCTGTACGAAACCGAGCAAGCTAAGAACGCAGCACAATCGAATCTAAAGTCTGCCACCCAACAAATCGATCGTGAAGTTTTCACCGACTACGCCAGCACCACCGTGTCGCAACAGCAGATCGATCTGGCCACCAAGGCTGACGCGGAAGCGCGAGAGAATCTGACCTTCGCCGAAGGACGCTATTCGGCTGGAGTAGGCAACATTATTGAACTTACCGATGCCGAATTGTTGGCCGCAACTGCCGGGGCGCAATTGGTCACCGCACGTTACAGTTATCAACTCTCCTACGGACGGCTAGAGGTCGCATCGGGCAAAGATCCCAGCGACTAGATCGCGCCCCGCTCCGATTCATCCTCGAACTTCCACTTTCATTTGCATCCCGTACTTCGGGCGCAGCGTAATCAACGGCTGCGGTTCGATACGGTGCCCGGAAACCAACTTTAGCTTCCACTTCTGCGCGAGGGTAGCCAACAGCAACACACCTTCCATCCAGGCAAACGATTCGCCAATACACTGCCGAACCCCGGCACCGAAAGGAAAGTACGTGAATTTCGTGCGTCGCGACTTGGCTTCTGGCGCAAAGCGTTCCGGATCGAAGCGCAGCGGGTCGGGAAAGTATCGGCTATCGCGCTGCGTAACGAACTGGCTGATAAGAACAGTCGTCTTGGCCGGCAAATAATAATCTCCCAGCTGAAAATCATTGTGCGCGTATCGTCCCATAGCCCAGGCTGGGGGATACAGCCGCATCGATTCCGCCATCACCATTTCGACATAGCGCAGTTGCGGAACATCGTCGAAGGTCGGCAGACGTCCTTGCAGCACGGTATCGATTTCGGTGTGAAAGCGCCGCTCGCACTCTGGATTCTCCGAGAGTAAATACCACGTCCAGGACAAAGCATTCGCCACCGTTTCATAGCCTGCCAGAAAGATAGTGATGACCTGATCGCGCAAGGATTGCTCCGACGCAGCACTGTTGTCGGGCGAGGCCGCAATCATCAGATCCAGCAGGCTTCTGCCATCTGAGCCACGCTTGCGATGCGCATCGATCATGCGATAGACCACGGCATCAATTCGCTTGCGTGCTCGCACAAATGCCGCCAGCCCTGGAGGCCGCACATGCACCAGCCACTCCGCCGCCGGCAGCATGACTAAAAAGTTGTAAAGGCCCATGATCCGGTTAATGGCGTCGGCGAGTTCCTGTGCCTCCTCGCGCAAGTCTGTTGCGAATAACGTATTGGCCACGACGTTGAGCGTCAGGTGCATCATGTCGCTGGCAATGTCACGCTCTTCGCCCGCACGCCAGGTTTCGCGCATGCGCACCGCTTCCTGAACCATCACGTCGGCGTATTGCGGGATTCGTTGACGATGAAATGCCGGCTGCGCCGCCATCCGTTGCGCTCGGTGCTGCACACCCTCGCTCGTAATCATCCCCTCGCCGAGCAGCATCTTGGTGCGCTGAACCGTGCGTTCCTTAATGAAGTTGTCGTTCTGAACCACCAGTACTTCGCGGATGTAGTCGGGATGATTCAGGAAAACAATGTGATGCCACCCGATCTTGTAGTGGGCGATGTCTCCGAATTTATCAGTCAAGTGCTGAAACAAAAGAATGGGATTGGCGGGACGAAATTTGCGAAAGGCAAACCACAGCAGATTGCGCTCGAAGCCGGGCGGAAAGCGATACTCCCGCTTGCCGCGGCGTACTTCATCCTGAACAGCGGTCGCCATTTTTCTAGTTTACGCCGATGGAGTTGATCAGCGAGAAGACGGAAGAGCCAAGAAGTCTCTCGAATTTCCAGTCAAGAAAAATCGCGCCATGACTTTAGCGATCCGCTCTCGAATTTTCCTAGCGCGCATCCACTGACTTCCGCAGCGCATCGAGGTCAGCCAGCACTTCCTCGCTGTGTTTTGACGGATTCACACTCATATAAACCTTCGCAACCTTTCCCTGAGGATCGATGATGAAAGTATGCCGTGCCGAGAACTTGACCAAACCCAAATTGGTTAGCGATCCGTACGAGTCCGTAACTTTGCGCTCAGTATCAGCCAGCAGCTTGAAGTTCAGCCCCTCTTTGGCACAGAAACGTTTATGCGAGTCGACGCTGTCAACACTAACGCCTAGGACCACCGCATTGCGCGCTGCATACTTCGGTTGATCAACTTGAAATTTATGCGCCTCGATCGTGCACCCGTGGGTTTGATCCTTGGGATAAAAATAAAGGACAACCCACTTCCCTCGATAGTCTTTCAAACTGACCGCCGAACCCTCTTGCGACGGAAGCGTAAAGTCGGGGGCGTTGCTGCCTTGCGCCGGACTTGCCGAATGTGACAAAAGTCTGGGAACAAGCAGAACAACGATCAAAACCACGGCTAGAATCAACATGATCCGCAACATATTCCCCAGATTGAAACCGATGGCCTGGAAGTTCTGGAAACCCGCGAATGGGTTGATTCTCTTGACTATGTTCTCGCCAGCGGAGGTCCGAACCGGGCTGGCCGCTTGTTGCAGCAACTGTCGCTGCACGCTCGCCGCGAAGCCGGCGTAAACCTTCCTTTTTCCGCGACTACGCCTTACCAGAACACCATCCCCGCACAGCAGCAAGCCCCATTTCCCGGCAGCCAGGAGATGGAGCGCCGTATCAAGAGTCTGGTCCGGTGGAATGCACTGGCCATGGTTGTGCGCGCCAACAAAATTCAGGAAGGCATCGGCGGCCATATCTCGACTTTTGCCTCGGCAGCCACTTTATATGAAGTCGCCTTCAACCATTTCTTTCGTGCAAAAACGGAGAACGGCGACCGCGACGTCGTCTACTTCCAAGGCCACGCCGCCCCCGGAATATATTCTCGCGCCTATCTTGAAGGCCGTATTTCGAAGGAAAAGCTGCAGAACTTCCGCCGCGAACTGAACCCCGGAGGTGGACTGAGTTCATATCCGCATCCCTGGCTCATGCCCGATTTCTGGGAGTTCCCCACCGTCTCCATGGGCCTAGGGCCGATTCAGGCGATCTACCATGCGCGCTTTATCAAGTATCTGGAAAACCGTGGTTTGAAAAACTCCACTGGCGGAAAGGTCTGGGCTTTCCTGGGCGACGGCGAAATGGATGAACCGGAGTCGCTCGGTTCCATCACCTTGGCCTCGCGCGAAAAGCTCGACAACTTAATCTTCGTCGTCAACTGCAACCTGCAGCGCCTCGACGGTCCGGTTCGCGGCAACGGCAAAATTATTCAGGAACTGGAAGCCATTTTTCGCGGCGCGGGCTGGAACGTCATTAAAGTTATCTGGGGCAGCGACTGGGACAGCCTCATCCAGAATGATCGCGATGGCTTGCTGGTCCGCCGCATGGGTGAAGTGAGCGACGGACAATACCAAAAATATTTCGTGGAGAGCGGAGCCTACTTCCGGCAGAACCTGTTCGGCTCCGATCCGCGTCTGCTCAAAATGGTCGAGCATTTGTCTGACGATCAACTCGCCCGCCTGCGACTTGGGGGCCACGATCCCATCAAGGTGCACGCTGCCTTCCGGGCTGCGGTTGACCACACCGGCGCGCCCACCATCGTCCTCGCCAAAACCATTAAAGGATACGGATTAGGCGAGGCCGGCGAAGGCAAGAACATCACACACCAGCAAAAGAAACTGAATGATGACGAGTTGAGCATGTTCCGCTCACGCTTCGGAATTCCCATCCCGGACGACGAATTGCATCTCGCCCCCTTCTATCGTCCGCATGACGACAGCCCGGAAATCAAATACATGCAGGCGCGCCGCGAAGCACTCGGCGGCTACATGCCGCAGCGCAAAGTGCGCGCAACAGCTCTTAAATCGGTACCAGGCGCGCACTTTGAAGAATTCCACAAGGGTACTGACGGCCGCGAAGTTTCCACCACCATGGTCTTCGTTCGCCTTCTATCCAAGTTGCTGCGCGATCCCGAACTCGGCAAGCTCATCGTGCCCATCGTCCCCGACGAAGCCCGCACATTTGGTATGGAAGCCTTGTTCCGGCAGGTCGGAATCTATTCCAGCGTCGGCCAGAATTACGAACCCGTCGACATGGACACGCTGCTCTATTACAAAGAAGCCAAGGATGGGCAGATTCTGGAAGAAGGCATCACTGAAGCCGGATCGATGTGCTCGCTCATCGCGGCAGGCACGGCCTATTCCAATCACGGGATCAACACGATTCCGTTCTTCATTTATTACTCCATGTTCGGATTTCAGCGCATCGGCGATCTGATCTGGGCCGCTGCTGACATGCGCTG
>WNFI01676363.1_pt1 | contig 24727 bp, 22 predicted proteins | sample 5400471 | NCBI WGS metagenome assembly WNFI01 (sample SAMN13153348, study PRJNA577476) | soil metagenome | isolation source: 100 cm saprolite on Douglas fir-dominated hillslope | place: USA:California | collected 2013-09-17 | reverse complement strand
CACCCAGGACAGATGGTTTAGCCCGCCGAGATCGCCGACGATGCGCGGCAGCGCGGTCGAGACGACGAGCTGGTCGAGCATTGCCAGGATCAGCGCCAGCAGCAGCCCGGGCAGCACGATCATCACATCGCGCCTGCGCCCGAATGCTGGCGCGGATTGCTCGCCAGCAGCAGCCTCAGCCTCAGCCATTGTCAGGCTCCTCATTTCTGATATTCGTAACCTACTTGCCGACCGGCTAGTATCTGACCGTGAAGTAGGATAAGCTCCTTACTAACCGGCCGTCAAGTAGGTTTCAGCAAGGGGCAGGCACCACGATGAACGACATCGCCGAGGCCACGCTGGCCGCGGCGTCCGGCACCGGGTCAGAGGGTGCGGCAGGCGGAAATGTCGCCCGGCCCGACCCGCGGTCCCGCACCGACACGCGTGCCCGGATTCAGCAGATCGCCGTGGAACTCTTTACTGAGCACGGCTATGAGGGAACCTCGCTGCGCGAGATCGCCGAGCGGCTTGGCGTGACCAAAGCGGCCCTCTACTACCACTTCAAGTCCAAGGAAGACATCATCCTGAGTCTCGTCGAGGACTATCAGGCGCAGATGGATGCCCTGATCGCCTGGGCAGGGTCGCATCCGACGAACGCCGAGACTCAGCGGGAGATCCTCAGCCGCTATCTGCGCATCGTCGCCGAGCGCAGTCAGGTCTTCCGCATGCTCCACCAGAACCAGGCCGCGCTGAATACCATGGCATCCGCGCTCCGGACGCTGAAGACCGCGCCGCTCCTGCTGGCCGATCAACTGGCCGGGCCCGGCGCGTCGTTGCGCGAGCGGGCGAGAGTCATGATGGCTCTCGGCGCGATGAGCGTCGGCTGGATGTACCTCGCCGACCAGGTTCCCGATCGCGACGAGCTGAGCGAGATCGTCTGCGGCATTGCGAACGAACTGGTCGGCTGCCAGCCGCCCGCCGCCCGGGCCTCCGGCTCGCAGTAAACCCTCACGCTTGTCCCGTCGCGCGGACCAGCGGCGTCGTCCGGTAACTGACCGCCGTCGCCAGGGCGATCACGGTCGACGTACGCATGACCCCCGGGACCTCGACGATCGCGTCGATGACGCGCTGCAGGTCCGCGTTGGTCCGCGCGACCACCCGGCACAACATGTCACCAGGCCCGGTGATGGTGTGCGCCTCCAGGATCTCCCCGATCCCAGCCAGCCGCTGCGCCACCTCGTCCCGGCCGCCGGACTGCCTGAGCTCCACCGTCAGGAACGCCGTCACCACGTGGCCGAGCGCCGCCGGGTCGATGTCCGGGCCGAAGCCGGTGATCACCCCGCGGCCCTGCATCCGGTCCAGCCTGGCCTGGACTGTGCCGCGCGCGACGCCAAGCCGCCTGGATGCCTCGAGGACGCCGATCCGCGGCTCGGCAGTCAGCAGCTCGATCAGGCGAGCGTCCAGCTGGTCGATCACCGATAAGCCTTCCGTTGCATCGTGTTCAAGTGTGCCCGCTCCGGACTCTGATTGCTATGCAAACTGCGTAGTACCATCCGAGACAGTTGCACACCTTGTATTCCTGGTCGATGCTGCGAGGTAACAGCGACCATGGTTCGCCGACCACCGCGAGCAAGGAGCGAGATCATGACCACTCAGACCACCGCCGCCGGCCGGTCAAGCAGGCAGGCGGACGAATTCCCGGTCACCGGCATGGACGCGGTCGTCTTCGCGGTCGGCAACGCCCGGCAGGCCGCGCACTTTTACTCAAGCGCCTTCGGCATGACGATGAGGGCGTACCGCGGGCCGGAGACCGGCTGCCGCGATGAGGCAGCCTACGTGCTCGAGTCGGGCTCGGCCCGGTTCGTGCTGCGCGGGGCCGTCCGGGCCGGATCCGATCTGGCCGGCCATGTCGCAGCGCACGGCGACGGCGTCATCGACCTGGCCATCGGCGTCCCATCGGCGCGCGAGGCCTTCGCCTACGCGGTCGCGCGCGGCGCCAGGCCGCTCGATGAGCCGCACGTCGAGGAAGACGCCCACGGAAAGGTCGTCCTCGCCTCGATCGCTACCTACGGCGATACCAGGCACACCCTGGTGGAACGGGCCGACTACGCGGGTCCCTACCTGCCGGGCTACGTCGCCGCTGACCCGGTCCTGGCCGCTCCGCGGGCTCCGTTCTGCACCGGGGTCGACCACTGCGTGGGGAACGTCGAGCTCGGCAAGATGGACGAGTGGGTGGACTTCTACCACCGGGTGCTTGGATTCACCAACATGAAGGAGTTCGTCGGCGACGACATCGCGACCGAGTACTCGGCCCTGATGAGCAAGGTCGTGGCCGACGGGTCGCGCAAGGTCAAGTTCCCCATCAACGAGCCCGCGGCCGGCAAGAAGAAATCGCAGATCGATGAGTACCTGGAGTTCTACGGCGGTCCCGGGGTGCAGCACATCGCGCTGACAACCGACGACATCGTGGCGGCCGTCCGGCACATGCAGGAGGCTGGCGTCAGCTTCCTGCCCACCCCGGACAGCTATTACGACACCCTCGGCGAGTGGGTGGGCGACACCAGGGTGCCGGTCGGCGAGCTCAGGGAGCTGCGGATCCTCGCCGACCGGGACGAGGACGGTTACCTGCTGCAGATCTTCACCAAGCCGGTGCAGGACCGGCCGACCGTCTTCTTCGAGCTGATCGAGCGGCACGGTTCCGAGGGATTCGGCAAGGGGAATTTCAAGGCCCTGTTCGAGGCGATCGAGCGCGAGCAGGAGCGCCGCGGCAACCTCTGAGCGCGTCGCGGCGAGCCCGTGCGCGGGCCGCTCGCCGCGCTTTGAGATCGTTCCGGATAGAAGTCGCTGATGCGTTCGGAGTCGCCAGGGCATGATGTTCGTTGTGATACGTCCTGACCAGGCAGCCGAACCCGGCACGGCAGCGAGCCCTGGGCCGGCGGCAGACCCTGACCCGACGCTCGCCTCGTGGCAGCGGCGGCTGATCGCGTTCGTGATCGACGGACTCGTCCTCACCCTCGTCACCGGAGCGCTCTGGGGACGGCTGCTCGCTTCCTTCGCCAACCGGATGAGCCAGGCGGCGGCCTTCCCGGCGCAACCTGCCGCGCGAGGCGCGCACGACGCCGTCTGGCGGGTCTTCAGCGTCACGACGGGGCCCTACCTGGTCGTGCTCGTCCCCACGATCATCCTGGCCATCACCTACTACTGGCTCCTGACCGGCTACTGGGGCACCACGATCGGCAAGCGATCGGCCGGCGTCTGGGTCGTCAGTGCCGCCGACCGGTCGAGGGTCAGCCTGCGCACCTCGTTGCTGCGGGCGCTGGTCTTCGTCCTGGGCGGCGAGGTCGTGCCGCTCTTCTTTCCGGTCGACAACCTGTGGCTGCTCAGGGGCCGGCGACGGCAGGCGCTGCACGACAAGGCAGCCCGCACGCTCGTGGTCACGCACCGGCCTCAGGCGAACTGAGTCGGTTGGCCGGCCCGGCGGCCAGCTAGGCTAGGCGCGCGCTCAGTCCACCCGCCAGTAGCGCTCGCCGGCGGAAACCAGGGCGGCAGCGCCAATCATGCCTGCGTTCTGGCCGAGCGCCGCCGGGACGACCCGTACCTGCCGGGTGAATTCCAGCCTCGCGTGCAGGGCCAGGGCCTCCTGGAGCGGCTCGAACAGCAGCGCGCCGGCCTGGGACAGCCCGCCGCCGACCGCGACCACCTCAAGGTCGCACAGGCTGGTCGCCGACGCGATCGCGATGCCGAGCGCCCTGCCCGCCCGGCGCAGCGCGTCCCGTGCCACGCCGTGACCCTGCGCCGCGTCGGCGGCCAGCTCCTTGGCGGTCACGCCCGGCCGGTCGGGACGCCAGCCCGCCGCCTGCGCCCACTCCACCAGCGCGGGTCCCCTGGCGATCGCCTCGACGCATCCTCGCCCGCCGCAGACGCACGCCGGGCCGTCGGGGTAGACGACAACGTGCCCGATATGGCCCGCGTTGCCTGAGGCACCGTCGATCAGCCGGTTGTCGAGGATCAGCCCGCCGCCCACGCCGGTCGAGACCACCATGCCGAGCACGTTCTTCGATCCCCGGCCTGCGCCGCGCCAATGCTCCCCGGCCGCCACGCAGATCGCGTCGTTGTGCACCCGGACCGTCAGCCGCCCGCCGCCGAACCTGGCCGCCAGCCGTTCCCTCAGCGGGAACCCCCGCCAGGCCGGGATGTTCAGCGGCGAGACCCGCCCGGCTGGCCACTCCATCGGGCCGCCGCAGCCGCAGCCCAGGCCGGAGAGCTCGGCGGCATCATTGACCTTGGCGACCTCAAGTACCTGTAGCAGCAAGTCCTCAAGCGTGCGCCACAGTTGCTCGGCGTCAACATCGCGCGGCGTCGGCACCTGGGTCCAGGTGATCAGTCGGCCGGTGGGCTCGGCGACGCCGGCTGCGATCTTCGTGCCGCCGATATCGGCGACGAGCACAGGTCCGCTTTCTACCATTTCCGCTTTCCGTCCCCTCCCGAGATGCGGACCACGCCACGCGGGACATAGTGTCGAATGGTGCAGCCACACAGCCAGTCAACCTCAGCCACCGCCATAGCAGCCGCCCCAGCAGTCAAGACCCTCGGGGAACTCCGCGCAAGCGGCCATCAGTTCCGGAGCGTCAAGGACGAGGTGCGGCAGAACCTGATCGCCAGGTTGCGTGCCGGTGAAGATCCATTTCCCGGAATCCTCGGCTTCGACGACACCGTGCGCCCGCACCTGGAGCGCGCCCTGATCGCCGGTCACGACGTGATCCTGCTCGGCGAGCGCGGCCAGGGCAAGACCAGGCTTATCCGTACCCTGACCAGCCTGCTCGACGAGTGGTCGCCGGTCATTACGGGGTGTGAGATCAATGACCATCCGTTTGCCCCGGTCTGCGTCAGGTGCCGCCGCCTCGCGGCCGAGCTCGGCGATGACCTGCCCGTCAGCTGGCATAGCCGCGACGAGCGGTACGGGGAGAAGCTCGCCACGCCCGACACGAGCGTCGGTGACCTGATCGGCGACATCGACCCGGTGAAGGTCGCCGAGGGCCGCACCCTGGGCGACCCCGAGACCATTCACTACGGGCTCGTCCCGCGGACCAATCGCGGTGTCTTCTGCCTCAACGAGCTGCCCGACCTGGCCGAGCGGATCCAGGTCTCGCTGCTGAACGTGCTCGAAGAGCGCGACATCGCCGTGCGAGGGTACGCGCTGCGGCTGCCGCTGGACCTCGTACTGGTCGCCAGCGCCAACCCGGAGGACTACACCAACCGCGGCCGGATCATCACCCCGCTGAAGGACAGGTTCGGCGCCGAGATCCGCACGCACTACCCGCTCTCGCTCGATGACGAGCTTGCCGTGGTCCGGCAGGAGGCCGAGATCGCCTGGGGCGGCGAGAATCCCGATGCCGTGCTGCCCAGGCACCTGACCGAGGTGATCGCCAGATTCACCAGGCTGGTGCGAACCTCGCCGGCGGTGGATGCCCGCTCCGGCGTGTCGGCACGGTTCGCGATCGCCGCCGCCGAGGCCGTGGTCGCCGCGGCGGTGCGGCGGGCCGCGATCAACGGCGAGGAGCAGCCCGTCGCCAGGATCTGCGACCTGCCGGCCGTCGTCAGCACGCTGCGGGGCAAGGTCGAGTTCGAGGTCAGCGAGGAAGGCAGGGAGGCGGAGGTCCTCGAGCACCTGCTCCGCCGCGCGACAGCCGAGACCTTCCGCGCCCATCTCGGCAGCGCCGACCTGTCCGCCCTGGTGGCGCGGTTCGCCGAGGGCGGCAGCGTGGAGGCGTCCGAGCTGCTTCCCGCCGTTGAGCTGCTGCGGCGGATCGGGGAAGTGCCGGGACTGGCCAGGATCATGGAACGGCTAGATGGCGGTGGTGGCGAGTCGTTCGGCCAGGCGGCCGCCGCCCTCGAGTTCGCGCTCGAGGGGCTGTACCTGATGCGCAGGCTGTCCAAGGATGTCGTGGACGGCGGCGCCATCTACCGTGGCTGAGCGCGTGCCCGAACGGAAGGTTGGCAGCAGGTGAGCGGCTACCGGTATGGCCAGTATCACGGCGGGCCTGATCCGCTCGAGCCGCCCTACGACGTGCGCGGCGCGGTGGATGCGCTCGGCGAGTCGGTCCTGAACGGAGACGATCCCGCGAGCGCCCTGCGCGACCTGCAGAGGCGCGGCCTGACCGACCACCGTGGCCTGGATGACCTGCTCAGGCGGGTCCGCGAGCGCCAGCGGGAGCTGCGCAGGAGCGGCCGGCTCGACGGCATACTCGAGCAGGCCAGGGCGCTGCTCGACACGGCCATCGGCCAGGAGCGCGCCGAGCTCTTCCCCGATCCGAGCGATGATGCCAGGCTGCGCGAGGCCGAGCTCGACGCGCTGCCGTCCGACCCGGCGGGCGCGATCAGGCAGCTGTCGGACTACCAGTGGCGCAGCCAGGCTGCCGCGCAGACCTTCGAGCAGCTCAAGGAGCTGCTCAGGCGCGAGGTGCTTGATAGCCAGTTCCGCGGCATCAAGGAGCAGATGTCGGAGTCGAACGCCGAGGGCATGCAGCGGGTCAAGGAAATGATGGCCGCCCTCACCGACATGATCGAGGCCGATGCCCGCGGTGACCACACCCAGGATGACTTCGACGCGTTCATGGCCGAGTACCGCGAGTTCTTCCCCGACTCGCCGGAGAACCTCGAGCAGCTCGTGGACTCGCTGGTGCGCCGCATGGCCGCGGCGCAGCGCCTGCTCAACTCGCTGACCGACGAGCAGCGGGATGAACTGTCCGGCCTGATGGCCCAGGCCATGGAGGACGCCGGCCTGGCGCAGGAACTGGCCAGGCTGGCCGAGGCGCTGCGGGCCAGGCGCCCCGACATTGACTGGGACGGCCAGGGCAGCGAGCGGATGACGGGCCGCGACCCGCTCGGGCTCGGCGACGCCACCACCGCGCTGGCCGAGCTCGCCGACCTGTCCGAGCTTGAGGACGCGCTGCGCCAGGACTACCCGGGCGCCAGGCTCGACGACATCGACGAGGAGGCGGTGCGGCGCGCGCTCGGCCGCCAGGCCGTCGACGACATGGAGGCGCTCAAGCAGATCGAGCGCGAGCTGCAGCGCCAGGGCTACCTCACTAACAACGAGGGCAAGCTGGAGCTGACCCCGAAGGCCGTGCGCAGGCTCGGCGACACCGCCCTGCGCAAGGTGTTCGCCAAGCTTGCCGAGGGCGGATACGGCGACCACGATCAGCGCGACGTCGGTCAGGCCGGCGAGCTGACCGGCTCCACCAGGCCGTGGCGGTTCGGCGACGAGCAGGCCATCGACACGGCCGCGACAGTACGCAACGCGCTGTTGCGGGGCGGCGTGCCCGGCCTGGTTACGGACCGCGGCGAGGACCGGGGCACCGGCGGCGCCGGGGCCGGCGGCGGCGTCCGGACGGCGGTCAAGCTCTCGGTCAGCGATTTCGAGATCGGCGAAACAGAACGCCGGGCGTCGGCCGCGATCTGCCTGCTGGTCGACCTGTCCTACTCGATGGCGCTGCGCGGCACCTGGAGCGCGGCGAAGCAGACGGCGCTCGCGCTGTACTCGCTGGTCAGAACCAGGTTCCCGCAGGACTCACTGCAGGTGATCGGTTTCTCCAACTATGCCAGGGAACTCAGGGAGGCCGACCTGGCGGGCCTCGGCTGGGACATGGTGCAGGGCACCAACCTGCATCACGCGCTGGTGCTGGCCGGCCGCTTCCTCGACCGGCGTCCCGAGCACAACCCGATCGTGCTGATCATCACCGACGGCGAGCCGACAGCGCACTTGCGCCGGGACGGCAGCTCCTGGTTCGACTGGCCGCCGTCACCAGAAACTCTCGAGCTGACCATGGCCGAGGTCGACAAGATGACCAGGCGGCACGCGACGCTGAACGTCTTCATGCTCGCTGACGACGAGCGGCTGACCGCCTTCGTCGACGAGGTCGCCAGGCGAAACGGCGGCCGGGTGCTGCGCGCCCTGCCGGACAGCCTGGGCGAGTACGTGGTAAGCGACTTCCTGCGCGCTCGCAGGGAGCGGAGCAAGTAGCGGAGCAAATGGTGCCCGCACCGGGAACCTTCATGGAGGTTTCGGGCGTTTTCCTGAAGTAGCCACCTCTCGGAACCTGCAAGTAGTACGTTGCCGCACGTAGTGATCTCCCCCCGGCGGGCCGACCGCCGGGCACCGGGAAATCCCGCCCTCCAGGAGCCGGACGACGGCCCCGGAGATTCCCGCCCTCCGAAGGAGCAAGAAAGTGAGTTCTACTGTCTCTGGCGGCGCCGGCTCGAAGCGGCCGCTGGTCATCGCCCTCGCCGTCGTCGGCGTCCTGTTCATCATCCTGGCCGTACTGTTCTTCTCGGGCGTCGGCCTCGGCCCGCTGAACTCGATCGGGCACACCGGCAAGGTCAACCATGGCAGCCACGGCGTCCGCGGCTCAATCAGCGCGGTCATCGGCGTTGTCGCCCTCGCCGGGGCCTGGATCATGAGCCGCAGGTCAGCCGGCTGAGGTCGCTGAGGCGAACCTGCGAAATTACAGGCATGCCTGCCTCAGCCGACCACAAGCACGACCCCGAGGGACCGGTAATGCCGGGACGTGCCACAACGCCCGGCCCGGCATCATCGGCGTTCCTACGGTCATGGCAGCCGGGAATCTGATTCTCCTCGTTCTAGACTCGCCACATGTCCTTTTCCCAGCGCCTGGTCCTGTGGTTGCACGTCGCGTTCGTGATCTTCACGATCGGCCCGGTCACGCTGGCCATCATGTCGACGCCGCGCTACATCAGGAAGCGGGACATTCCGATCCTGCGCTTCCTGACCAGGATGACCTTCATTTTCGCGATCGCCTCGCTCGGGGTGCTCATCGCCGGCTTCGGGCTGGCATCCATGATCAGCAAGGCCGGCAAGCCGTGGATCATCGTCTCCGCGACGCTGTTCGTCGTCGCGGTTCTGCTGCTCGCCCTGATCCACCGGGATCAGCGCCACGCGATCAAGGCGCTCGAGGCCGACGCCGCAACCGCGGCCGCCGCGGCCGCCGTGCCTGCCGTGCCCGACAAACCGGCGAGCGCGGCAGCGGGCGCCGACCAGGAACCCGGCGGGCAGGCAGGTGGCGGACAGGCGCCCGCCGATCAGGCAGCCGGCGGGGAGGCAGCTAGCGGGCCTGCCGCCGCGGCTGGCGACTCGGCCGCGGGCAAAGGCGCCCACCAGGCAGGCGAACCGGCCACAGCCATTCCCGAACAGCTGGCCAGCGTGGAGCGCGGCCGGATTGCCATGATCGGCGGCGTGGTCAGCCTGATCTGGCTGGTCATACTCGTGCTGATGATCTGGAACAGCTGATCCGGTGCATCGGACTTCCTCAATCGGGTAGACCCGAATAAAGCAGGAAGGTACCGGCGCGGCCGGCGCGCCAGGCAGTTTCTCGCTGGACGGTGATGATGACGCGGACGGGCCTGGCAGAGTTGGACGAGTTTTCGCCCTTTCCGCCGATCGCCGACTACGGCTTCTTGTCCGACTGCGAGGTAGCAGCGCTGATCGCGCCGAGCGGGTCGGTCGAGTGGATGTGCCTGCCGAGGCTGGACGACCCGAGCGTCTTCGGGGCAATGCTCGACCGGGATGCCGGCTGGTTCAAGTTCGGGCCTGCGGACATGTTCGTTCCTGCCGACCGCCGCTATCTGGCCGGGACCATGGTCCTGGAGACGGTCTGGGACTGCGACGAAGGCTGGCTCATCGTCCGGGACTGCCTCCTGATGGGCCCCTGGCGGCACCAGCATCCCCAGCGCGCGGCGCACCGGCGGCCGCCGACCGACTACGACGCCGAGCACACGCTGCTACGCACGGTCCGCTGTACCAACGGTTCGGTCCAGTTGGTCATGGACTGCCATCCGGCATTCGACTACGGCCGGCGTCGCGAGCAATGGAACTACACCGACCGCGGGTTCCACCAGGTGAGGGTGCAGCCCGCTGGCCAGGACGTGGAACTCACCCTCACCTCTGACATCAGGATCGGGATCGAGGGACCGAGCGCCCAGGCACGCACCCTGCTCAGGGAGGGTGACAACAGGTTCTGCGCGCTGTCCTGGGGCGGTGACCCGCCGGAGGACTTCGAGGACGCCAATCAGCGGATGCTGTGGACCGCGCATCACTGGCGGCACTGGCTGGCCCGCGGCAGGCTGCCCGACCATCGCTGGCGCGCGCACCTCACCCGCAGCGCCCTGACCCTCAAGGGGCTGGCGTACGCCCCGACGGGTGCCATCGCCGCCGCGGCCACCACATCGCTTCCCGAGACCCCCAAGGGCGAGCGGAACTGGGATTACCGGTACAGCTGGATCAGGGATGCCACATTCGCGCTCTGGGGTTTGTTCACCCTCGGCTTTGAGTGGGAGGCGAGCGACTACTTCGCCTTCATCTCCGACATCCTCGAGCGCGATCACGACGACCTCCAGATTGTCTACCGGATTGACGGCTCCAAGGACCTCGACGAGCACCTGCTTGATCACTTGCACGGCTACCAGGGCGCAAGGCCAGTCAGGATCGGCAATTCCGCGTATTCGCAGCGGCAGAACGACGTCTGGGGCGCCGTTGTCGACTCGCTGTACCTGCACACCAAGTCACGGGACTGGCTGGACGACCGCGTCTGGCGGATGGCGCGCCAGCAAGTGGAGCAGGCACTCCTGCACTGGCGCGAGCCTGACTGCGGGATCTGGGAAGTACGCGGCGAGCCGAAGCACTTCACGTCCTCCAAGCTGATGTGCTGGGTGGCGCTTGACCGCGGCGCGCGGTTGGCCAGGATCAGGGAAGACGAGGAAGCCGCCGAGCGGTGGCAGGCGGCGGCCGACGAGATCCACGATGACATCTGCACCAACGCGGTCGACGAGCGCGGCGTGTTCTGCCAGCACTACGACACGACCGCCCTCGACGCCTCGCTGCTGCTGATGCCGCTGGTCAGGTTCCTGCCTCCAGACGACAAACGGATCCGCGACACCATTCTGGCCATCGGTGAGGAACTATCGATCGACGGCCTCATCTGCCGGTACCGCACCGATGAGACCGATGACGGGCTGCGTGGCCATGAGGGCACGTTCACGATCTGCTCGTTCTGGATGGTCTCGGCGCTGATCGAGATCGGTGAGTTTCAGCGGGCACGCGACCTGTGCGAGAAGGTGCTCTCCTACGCCAGCCCGCTGATGCTCTACGGCGAGCAGATCGACCCGAAGTCGGGTCGTCACCTGGGCAACTTCCCCCAGGCGTTCACCCATCTGGCGCTGATCAACGCCGTGATGCACGTGGTCAGGCATGAGCAGCTGGCGGCCCGCCGCGCCCTCGTCCCCGACGCGACCATCGCGCCTGCCATCGCCCCGCGACTGGCGCTGTAGGCGCTTCGCCGCTGCGCTCCGGTGGCGCCCATGCCGGTCAGCCGAGAGCGGCGCGGAGGTCCTCGATCAGGTCGTCGCAGTTCTCGATCCCGACCGACAGCCTGACCAGGTCGGACGGCACCTCAAGCGGTGACCCGGCGGCCGAGGCGTGCGTCATCCGCGCCGGGTGCTCGATCAGCGACTCCACCCCGCCGAGCGACTCGGCCAGAATGAACAACCGGGTCCGCCCGGACATCTCGACGGCTGCTGGCTCACCGCCGGCGTGCCGGAACGAGACCATCCCGCCGAATCCCCGCATCTGCTTGACCGCCACCTCGTGGCCGGGGTGCTCGGGGAGGCCGGGATAGTAGACCTGCGCGACGCGGGGGTGATTGGCGAGCATCTTCGCGACCTGCGCTCCGTTGTCGCAGTGCCGGTCCATCCGGACGGCGAGCGTCTTGACGCCGCGCAACGTCAGCCACGCGTCGAACGGGGCCGCTGCCGAGCCGACGGCGTTCCGCAGGAAGGCGAGCCGGTCCGCGAGCCCGGTGTCGGTGACCACGAGGGCGCCGCCGACTACGTCGGAGTGGCCGCCCAGGTACTTGGTGGTGGAGTGGATCACGGCATCGGCGCCGAGCGCGAGCGGCTGCTGCAAGTACGGCGAGGCGAAGGTGTTGTCCACCGCGAGCATGGCCCCGGCCGCGTGCGCGATCTGCGCGAGGGCGGCGATGTCCGCGATCGACAGCAGCGGGTTGGTGGGCGACTCGACCCAGATCAGCGTCGGGCGATGGGCTGCCGCCGCGGCCCGGACCGCCTCGGCGTCCGAGATCGGCACCGGATGGTAGGTGACGCCCCAGCCGGCCATCACCTTGTCGAACAGCCGGTACGTGCCGCCGTACGCGTCGTGCGGGATCAGCACGTGGTCTCCGGGCTGGCAGACCGCGCGGACCAGGCAGTCCTCCGCGGCCATCCCGGACGCGAACGCCAGCGCCCGGAGGCCACCCTCCAGCGCCGCCAGGCATTCCTCGAGCGCGCCCCTGGTCGGGTTGGCGGTGCGGGAGTACTCGTAGCCCTCGACCCAGCGCCCCGGGCCGGTCACGACATCGCCGTGCCCGGCGGCCCCGTGGCCGGATGCACTGCGCCTCCCGCCGCGCAGGCCGCCGACCCCGTCCTGCTTGAAGGTCGACACCTGATAGATCGGGGGGACAACGGCACCGGTGAGCGGGTCTGGTTCCTGCCCCGCGTGGATGGCCAGCGTCTCGAAACCGTCCCCGTGCTCGATCTGAGCCATGCCGTGCCGTCCCATCGCTCGTCGTCTGACCTGACCTCTACCCGGCCAGGAACATCAGCACATCCTGCCTGGTGATCATTCCGGTCGGCTTTCCGTCAACCAGAACCACCGCCGCACCTGCCTTCTCGAGCGCGGCGATCGCGGCACTGATGGGCTCGCCGGACCCAATCATCGGGAGCGGCGCCGACATGTGCGCGGAGACAGGATCACCGGGCGCTGCCCGCCCGGTGACCAGCGCGTCGAGCAACTCCCGCTCGGTGATCGAGCCGACGACCTCGGCCGCCATCACCGGGGGCTCCTCTTTCAGCACCGGAAGCTGCGACACGTCGTACTCCCGCAGCGTCTCGATCACGGCCCTGACCGTTTCGCCGGGATGCGCGTGCACGAATAGCGGCAACTGACCTCTCTTGCGCTCAAGCACGTCAGCGATCCGTGGCTCGGCGGTCTGTGCGGTGAGGAATCCGTAGTCGGCCATCCAGTCGTCGTTGAACACCTTGGACAGGTATCCCCGTCCGCCGTCGGGCAGCAGGACGACGACGACATCGCCGGGCTCTGCCTGCGCAGCGACCCTGAGCGCCGCGACCACGGCCATCCCGCCTGAGCCGCCGACGAGCAGGGCTTCGTCGGCGGCGAGGCGTCTGGTCATCAGGAACGAGTCGGCGTCGCTCACCGCGATGACCTGGTCGCAGACTCCCTTGTCGTAGGTCTCAGGCCAGAAGTCCTCGCCGACGCCCTCGACCAGGTAAGGCCGGCCTGTCCCGCCCGAGTAGACCGATCCCTCCGGGTCGGCTCCGATGACCCTGACCCGGCCGCCAGAGATCTCCTTGAGGTACCTGCCCGTCCCGGAAATGGTCCCGCCGGTCCCGATACCGGCCACGAAATGGGTGACCTTCCCCTCCGTCTGCTCCCAGATCTCCGGGCCGGTGGTGAGGTAATGCGACTGCGGGTTGGCGGGATTGGCGTACTGATTCGGCTTCCAGCCGCCGGGGATCTCCCTGGCTAGCCGGTCGGAGACGCTGTAGTACGAGTCTGGCGAGTCGGGCGAGACCGTCGTCGGGCAGACCACCACCTCGGCGCCGTAGGCACGCAGCACGCTGATCTTGTCCTGCGCCACCTTGTCCGGGCAGACGAACACGCACTTGTAGCCCTTCTCGGCGGCCACGATCGCCAGCCCGACGCCGGTGTTCCCTGAAGTGGGCTCGACGATCGTGCCGCCAGGGCGCAGCGCGCCAGAGGCCTCGGCGTCCGCCACCATCCGCAGCGCGATCCTGTCCTTGACCGAACCGCCCGGGTTGACGTACTCGACCTTGGCCAGGACCGCCGGGGCGGTGCTACGACTGTGCCCGCTATCCAGGTGCCGGGTCACCTTGCGCAGCCTGACCAGCGGCGTGTTCCCGATGAGATCGATCAGCGACTCGTGCACTTGCATGGCTGAACCACCTCATTCTCCGGCGCGGTGAGCGGTAGTCCGGCCTCGTGCCGGACGCCTGAGCCTGCCGCCGCGGTGATGACAGGCCACTACTTACCCTAGCCGCGCGAGCGAACCATGGACCTGTTCGGGCGACCCGCCGCCGATGTCAGCGCCAGATCACGCGGCCCCAGGCGGCCGCGCTGCCGCTACCCACAAGGGGCGGCGCCGACAGCGATCATCCGTCGCTATGCGCCGCGAAATGGCTCGAGCGCGAGCTAACGGACCGTTAGGGACGAAGGTCGAAAGCCCATTACGGCTCGCAATCCCGTTGTTACACTCTGTGCGCTAACCAATAGGCACCGGCATTTCGAGCCGAGGGGGGACCTCGTGACGTTGCTGCTGGCCGATCAGGGCAGGCGGCCGAGCCGCCCGCCGATCGAGCATTTCTCGCCCTGCCTGCCCTCGCTTGGCCCGTTCCGCGGAGCGGTCAGCGACCTGGTCAGGGAGGTCGCGCAGGTCGCGCCGACCGACACCAAGCGCGTGGAGCGCATCCTCCGTAAGCGGCTTGATCAGGACGACTTCGCGGCGGTGATCGAGGCTACTCCCGACGGCCGGAACGTGACCGTGGCCAAGCTGCTCTTCGAGGTCAGGAACTACGAGCCGACCACGCAGAACGCGACGGGCACTCTCGCCGCATTGGTCCGGATCTCCATGCTCGCGCAGATCGACGCGGTGTGGTGGGGCCGGACCCCCAGCTACCAGAACGACGACGACCTCCGCGACGCCGCCGAGCTTGTCGATCTGGACGAGGTCGGCGAGACCGGGCAGCTCCGGTTCTGCTACCGGCACCAGGCCATTACGCTCGTCGCACGGGCCGCCCGCTCGGCCGAGCGGCGGGCGCTGCCCGGCCGTTCGCCGCGCACCGCCGGGCTCTGGCTGGCCAGGGCCCGGCCGGAGCTAGTGGCCTGGCTCAATGACATCGCCGACGAGTTCGATCAGATAGCGCCCGACGGAACGCCGCCGCTGTGGGTCACCAGCGTGACGAGGAGCGTGGAGCACCAGCTGCACCTGAAGTCGCTCGGCTACATCGCACCGCTGCCGAGCTCGCACTGCGTCGGCTATGCCGCTGATATCGAGATGAAGTGGTACCGCCGCTTCCATGCGCACCGGATCCTGCGCGGGCTTCTGCTCGACCGGCAGCGGGCCGGCGAGGTCAACGTCATCGACGAGGGCCAGGCCTGGCATATCTGCCTGCGGCCCGACGCGATCAGCGGCCTCGGGGGGTTCGGGGGGGTCGTCCCCGCGGACCAGCAGCGCCGCGCCCCGATCCACGGCTGACGTCGCGCCGAACGTAAGCTACTGTGCGGTAAAGGACCAGTTCCGCCAGGGAGCCAGCCATGCCAGAGGCAGTCATCGTCGCGACCGCGCGCTCGCCGATCGGACGGGCATTCAAGGGAACCATGACAAGCATTCGCCCCGATGACCTGACGCTGCAGATGATCAAGGCGGCCCTGGCGAAGGTTCCGCAGCTTGATCCCGCTGACATCGAGGACCTGATCCTGGGCTGCGGCCTGCCCGGCGGCGAGCAGGGTTACAACATGGCCAGGGTGCTGGCCGTGATGCTCGGCTTCGACTCGCTGCCCGGCACCACGATCACCAGGTACTGCTCATCGTCGCTGCAGTCCACCAGGATGGCCTTCCACGCGATCAAGTCCGGCGAGGGCGATGTCTTCCTCTCGGCAGGCGTCGAATGCGTCAGCAGGTTCGGCAAGGGCAGCAGCGACGGTGCGCCCGACACCAAGAACCCGGTCTTCGCCGAAGCCGAGGACCGGGCTGCCGCCCGCGCAGCCGGGGGTGCCGATGTCTGGCACGATCCGCGCGCGGACGGTCAGATCCCGGACATCTACATCGCGATGGGCCAGACCGCGGAGAATGTCGCCCAGATCCGCGGCATCAGCAGGGCTGAGCAGGACGAGTTCGGCGTCCGGTCGCAGAACATGGCGGAGAAGGCGATCGCGGACGGGTTCTGGCAGCTCGACATCACGCCGGTCACCTTGCCGGACGGCACCGTCGTCGCCGCCGACGACGGCCCGCGGGCGGGAACGACGCTCGAGAAGGTAGCTACGCTGCCGCCGGTGTTCCGGCCGGACGGCACGGTGACGGCCGGCAACTGCTGCCCGCTGAACGACGGCGCGGCCGCCGTGGTGGTCATGAGCGATCGCAAGGCTGCCGAACTGGGCATCACGCCGCTGGCCAGGATCGTCTCTACCGGCGTCACAGCGCTCTCGCCGGAGATCATGGGGCTTGGCCCGGTCGAGGCGTCCCGCCAGGCCCTGGCAAGGGCCGGCCTGACCATCGAGGACATCGACCTAGTCGAGATCAACGAGGCGTTCGCCGCGCAGGTCATCCCGTCCTACCGGGACCTGAACATCGACATCTCGAAGCTCAACGTCAACGGCGGCGCGATAGCGGTCGGCCATCCGTTCGGGATGACCGGAGCGAGGATCACCTCGACGCTGCTGAACAGCCTCCAATTCCACGACAAGACCTTCGGCCTCGAGACGATGTGCGTCGGCGGCGGGCAGGGCATGGCCATGATCTTCGAGCGGCTGTCCTGACTCCTGACTCGTCCGGTATGCGGTGATCTAATCTCACTCAGGTCTCTACCTCGTCTCTAATGTCGCGGCGCGCTGAGCCGGGAAATCGACCTTCCGCAAGGCGCTGACCTGGAGCTATATCGCTCCAGCGGCCAGTGCTCCCTGGTCTTCGCCAAGGCGCGGCCTGGCGATATGTGTGCTTCACTACGGTGACCGGCGATCGGGACCGGTCTGGCCTGTTCACGTCCTAGCCCGGGGGGACTGGGCTGGCCCAGGTAAGCCTGGGCCAGCCCCCCGCTCCTGGCCGACCCGTCAGCCCGGCTTGGGACCCGCCAGGGCGGGCAGTTCTGGACCCGCGGCCGGTGCGGCCGGATTAGTCGGGAGGCCGTCGTTAAGTCTCTGTTCGGATAACGAATAGGTCACGTTCAGGTCTTGCCAGGACGCCTCCTGTGGTGCAGGCTCGACTCAGGAGATTCGTCTCGGCCTGGAGGTGCCCCTTGTCCCTAACCCACTCTCCCGAGATGCACAAGAACCTGATAGCCCGCATCCCGCGGGTGACCGGCAGCGATCTCAGAGAGTGGTTCCACCGCTTGGAATCGGGGCCGTCGTTCATACGGCATACCGAGCGGGCGACGTGGCTGGCGGACGAGCACGGGCTGACGCACGCGTATGCGGCTGCAATCGTGCACGAGTACGAGGTGCAGCGCCGTATCCGGCTGAACAGCGCCTGATCCGCACGCATGCAACTGGAGCGTGCCAGGGAGTTCATCCGTGTCAACCACCGGGCAGTGCTGGCGACGAGCCGGTCTGACGGGCGTCCCCAGCTATCCCCCGTTACGGTTGGCGTGGGAGCGGACGGCCGGGTCCTGATCAGCACCCGAGAAACGGCCATCAAGACCAAGAACCTGGAGCGCGACCCGCAGATCTCGCTCTGCGTGATGAACGACAGGTTCTTCGGTGACTGGATCCAGGCCGAGGGCACCGCCGAGATAATCCGGCTGCCGGAGGCCATGGACCTGCTGGTCGACTACTACCGCAGGATTTCTGGTGAGCACCCGGACTGGGATGACTACCGGAACGCCATGCGCCGCGACCGGCGGGTTATCGCGGCGATCACGCTAACCAGGGCCGGGCCCGACCGCAGCGGCTGACCCCAGCCTGACCCGGTTTCCGCAGCTGACCCGGAACTGGGCCGGACCTGGCGCCCGGCCTGGCATCGGGCCGTGGGCGGACCGATGCGCTGGCCGGAATCGGGCTGACCAACCGAGCCGCGCGGGCCGACCCTAACGCTGTTCTGCGTAACGCCAAAATCGGCTACTCACGTAGTGCTTCCGGAATTCCTGTTGTCTCCTCAGCCCCGCGATCGCTAACGGCCCGAAAGATGTGATTCATAAATCTTGAATGGGCGATACAGACAGCACTCGCTACCAGCGATTCACAAATGGTAGGTCGCAGTACAGGGATCGCCAGTGGCTACCCAGTTCATCGACGCAGCGTGCAGTCAATTACTTAGCGCCCTGACCTGCGATGACGCGCGAAGATCGCGTCGATAGGGCTGACTTTCGTGATCAGTACCCCCGGTCGGGCTCGAACCGACACTGGTGCCCTTTTAGGGGGCTCGCCTCTTCCCTTGGGCTACGGGGGCGCGAAAATCGTACCTCAGCTTGTGCTGTTTATTCAAACATTCTCTGGAATCGGGCAGGTGACTCCTATAGGCTACCAAATAGACATTAGGCGCCCGAAGAACTGTGCAGTTGCACATGCAATTTGGCCATTGTTACTACACGGCAAGTGCAGTTACCGCGCCTTACCAGGGGGATCCCGCGCGGCAGGTTCAGGCGATGCCAGCGACTGCGCGCGCCCGCGCGAAGACAGCGTCCAGCATCGGGCCGGTGACCCGGCCGGTGAACGTGTTCTGCTGACTCGGGTGATAGCAGCCGATGACGAGCAGCCGGGCCAGCCGGGCCTCGACTCCGTGGCCGAATGCGGGTCGCGGGACCGGGACCTGATACCCCATCCTCGCCAGCTCGCGCCAGGCCGCCTGCCAGGCGAAATGACCGAGGCATACGATTACCCGAAGGTCGGCTGACACGAGGTCGAGTTCGGCGGCCAGCCACGGCTCGCAGGTGTCCCGTTCGAGCACCGTTGGCTTATTCTCCGGGGGCGCACACCTGACTGCCGCCACCATCCTGACGCCGTTCAGCCGCTGTCCGTCGCCCGCACGCACGCTGGTCGGCTGCGCAGCGAGGCCGCACCGCCAGAGCGACTCGAAGAGCACGTCGCCGCTGCGATCCCCGGTGAAGATCCGGCCGGTCCGGTTGCCGCCGTGTGCCGCAGGCGCCAGGCCGATGATCACGATGCCGGGATTCTCGTCGCCCCAGCCTGGTACGGGCCGGCCCCAGTACGGCTCGGCAGCGAAGGCCCGTCGCCTGGTCGCCGCGACCTGCTCCCGCCAGGCAACTAGCCGCGGGCAGGCACGGCACACCGACTGCCTCGCCGTAAGCTCGGCAAGTGAGGCTGCTCCGGCCGAGAGGGCACCAACGCTGTGCTGGCCGGTCGCTACCGGCGTTGCCGGAGTCGCCGGATCGCCTGGCCACCCGGCTCCTGGCGGAACGGGGCCGGGGGCGGCAGCACGGCGCACGCTCTCGCCGCCGGGCGCAGTTGCCCAGCCACCGTGCACCGTGCCCATGCCTGCCGGCCTGCTCATGCCCCCCGCGCTCATGAGCGGCATGGTTCCTGCCGCGCTCCGGTCACGATCGACCACGCGATCCCGTCGAGAATGTCGTGCTCGCTGGCGACCATCTCGCTGAAGCCGAACCTGTCCATGACCCGGTCCAGGATCAGCGCGCCCGCGCCGATGACGTCGACACGTCCCGGATGGATCACCGTCAGCGCTGCCCGCTGCGCATGGTTCCTGCCGAGCAGGTCGGCCGTGACGTCATGCACCCTTGTCGCGCTGATCCGCGCGTGGTGAATCCGCGCCGGGTCGTAGGCGGTCAGGCCGAGCGCGATGGCGGTCAGCGTGGTGACCGAGCCGGCCAGACCGACCAGGCTGCCCGCGCTGGCCGCTGGCACAGACTCGGCGACGGTCGCGAGCGCGGCGTCGATGTCCTCGGTCGCGGCAGCGACCTGATCCCGCGCTGGCGGGTCGTCCTGCAGGTGCCGTTCGGTGAGCCGGACGCAGCCGATATTGACCGAGACAGCCGACAGGCCGTGCTGGCTGTCGGCATTAGCCGCGCCGAAGACGAATTCGGTTGATCCGCCGCCGATGTCCACGACGAGGAAGGGGGGCTCAGGCCTGCCTTGTGAATCCGGCCAGGCCGGCGGCTCAGGCGCACCAGGCTGGTCGCCGCTGCCAAGCTCAGCCGTGGCGCCGAAGAAGGACAGGTAAGCCTCATCCGCACCCGTCACCACCTCGGGGTCCACGCTGAGTATCCGCTGCACGCCCGCGGTGAACTCCTCCGCGTTCGATGCGTCCCGGGTCGCGCTCGTCGCCACCAGCCTGACCGCGGCGGCTCCAGAGTCGGCGATCGCCCGCGCGTACTCCCCGAGCATCGCGAAGGTCCTGGCCAGGGCATCGGGCGCAAGCCTTCCCGTCGCGTCGACTCCCTGACCAAGGCGGACTATCTCCATCCGGCGCTGCACGTCCGTCAGCTGATGGCTGGCGGGATCGATATCGGCGATCAGCAGCCGCAGCGAATTCGTCCCGCAGTCGATCGCAGCCACCCGCTGCGTGCCAGATGCAGCCATAATTCCTCCGCAACCGCGTCCCCGGGCAGTTCAACGCAGGGCCCGGCTGCCCACCACTCTGCCATGGCCGCCACAGCCTCCCGGCCGAGCGGGTTGGCGCCAGGCGCAGCCAGTTCGTGGGCGACCAGGGCATGCAGGCATTTCACCCGGTCCGGCATGCCCCCGGCCGTCGCCGCGTCCGGCCGGAGCGGCGGCACACCCGCTGCCGCTGCCGCCGCGGCCCGCCTTGCCGCGTAGTCGCGGTGTGCCGCGAGGTAAGCCTCCCGCAGCTTCGGATCCCCACGCAGCCTGGCCGTCATCTCCCGCATCAGGCCGCTGGCCTCCAGCCGGCTTGCCGCGGCGGGCGGACAGGGTCACCCGTGCCGCACCGACGGCTGCTCATTGGCCTGCTGAACCGATGACCATAGGCGCGCGTACCAGGGCGCCTGATCGCCCCGCGCCGTCGTCGCCAGGGCGTTCCTCGGCATGGGCTCGATGATCAGGTAGCACTTCTGCGTCGGCATGCACATCTGCAGCCTGTCGCGCGCCTGCTGCTCGATGTAGGCGGGATCATGCAGTCTGCGCTGCTCGTGTTGCAAGCGCTTAAGCTGCAGCGCGATCTGGCTGCGCTGAGCCTGCAGCTGGTCGATCTGCCTGCGCTGCGCAATGTACTCACGAACCGGGTAGGCCAGGCACAGCGCTATCGCGCAGAGTACGACGGCCAGGATTGCCGCCCGGCCGGTGAATCGCGGCCTGGAGCCCGACAGCCGAGTCCCAGGGCTCGCCGGCTCGGTCACCGGCCGCCTGCCGTGAACCGCCGGAACGCGGCCTGTCCCGCGTAGGCTGCCGCGTCGTCGAGCCGCTCCTCGATCCGCAGCAGCTGGTTGTACTTCGCCACCCGCTCTGATCTGGCCGGCGCTCCGGCCTTGATCTGACCGCAGTTGACCGCCACTGCGATGTCGGAGACAGTCGTGTCCTCGGTCTCGCCGGAGCGGTGACTCAGCATGCAGGCAAAGCCCGCCCGATGCGCGAGCTCGACCGCACTGAATGTCTCGGTCAGCGTCCCGATCTGGTTGACCTTCACCAGCAGCGCATTCGCTGCCCGCTCGGCGATCCCGCGCTGGATCCGCTCCGGGTTCGTCACGAAGAGGTCATCGCCCACGATCTGCACCCGGTCACCGAGTCGACTCGTCAGCTCGCGCCATCCGGCCCAGTCATCCTCGGCCAGCGGGTCCTCCAGTGACACGATCGGGTAGGCGTCCAGCCAGCGCTCGTAGATGTCCGCCATTTCAGCCGCCGTCTTCGTGTGGCGCTCGAAGTTGTAGCCGCCCTCGCCGTAGAACTCGGTAGCGGCCGCGTCGATCGCGATGGCCACATCCTGGCCAGGCGCGAACCCGGCCTGATCGATCGCCTCGATCAGCAGGTCGAGCGCCGCCTGATTGTGCTCCAGATTGGGCGCGAACCCGCCCTCGTCGCCGACGCCGGTGTTCAGGCCGTGCTTCTTGAGTACCGACTTCAGGCTGTGATAGGTCTCGGCTCCCCACCGCACCGCCTCGGAGAACCTGCCCGCGCCGACCGGGGCGATCATGAACTCCTGGATGTCGACATTGGTGTCCGCGTGCGCGCCGCCGTTGCAGGCTGACCCCGAGTATCGCGTTGGCGCCAAGCCTGGACTTGTCCGGCGTGCCGTCCAGGTCGATCATCGCGAAGTCGATCAGCCGCTGCTCGTCGACTTCCTGACCGAGCAGCTCGGGCTGGATCTCGTCGATAACCGCGCTGACCGCCTGCTCGACGCCCTTGCCGCCATACTCCGGGCCGCCGTCCCTGAGCTCGACCGCCTCGAACGCTCCCGTCGACGCACCGCTCGGCACGGCAGCCCGGCTGTGCGTGCCGTCGTCCAGCACGACCTCGACCTCGACGGTCGGGTTTCCTCGTGAGTCCAGAATCTGCCTGGCATGGATGGCTTCGATGGACGACAAAGAGAACTCCCGCGGCGTCGCTGCTTCTCCGTGGGAGCCTAACTGAGCCAGCGAAACCCGCCGTGGTCGGCACGCCGTTCCGCTGTGGTGTGCCGCCGCGTGGCCGGGCGCGCGTGTCCGGGCGCGCGAACGCGGGCACATCGATGAACCCTTGATGGTGCTATGACGCCATCAAGGGTTCATCGATGCGGTTGGCCGGAGTCGGAATCGTCGCCGGACGAGGAGCGCTCCCAGGCCTGGAAACGGTCGCGGAAAACCTGTGCCGCGCGCCTGAGCTCCAGCTCGGGGTCGACGCCAGCCTCCCGCGCCTTCGCGACCAAGGAGAATAGCTCGGCGCCGATCGGACTGGCCCGGCCGACGGTCGCCTGCGGGTCAGCGTCCGATAGATCCGCCAGCCCTGACGGCGCTCCCGCGGCTGAGGCCCTGCGCTGCAGCTGAGCGGCGAGCGACAGTGCGGGCTGGGACATCGGAACGCCGTCGAGCGCGGACGCCTGGCCGCCGCCGGCCGCCGCCCGTTCCTCGGCCTTGATCGTCTCCCAGTTCCGCTTCACCTCCTCGGCGCCCGAGACGCTCACGTCCGCGAACACGTGCGGGTGCCTGCGCACGAGCTTGTCCGCGATGTCTGCGGCCACGTCGTCGATGGTGAACCCGGTCCCGTCGGTCCGCTCCGCGGCAATGCGCGAATGAAACAGCACCTGCAGCAGCACGTCGCCCAGCTCACCGCGCAGTGCTGCAACGTCACCGCGTTCGATCGTTTCGAGCGTCTCGTAGGTCTCCTCGAGCAGGTACGGCACAAGCGACTCGTGCGTTTGCCTGGCATCCCACGGACACTCGGTCCTGAGCCTGTCCATGATCGCGACGAGCTCAAGCAGGGCGGCACCTGGGACCTGCGCCAGATCCGGCATCTCGCCCGTGCTCATAGCGCCGTCAGCACCTTGGGGTCAGCTGCGGCGCCTGGCTTGCTGGCGTCTTGCGCCCGCCCGGGGCTGCGGCCAGCTTGTTCGGCGCCGGCACGACGACGAGGTGGCCGTAGTCGAAGACGCCGTACTGCGGGTTGACCTGTATTTGCAGGCTCTTGGCCGCCTTGCACTGCACCTGATTGACCTTGAGCAGCAGCGCTTGCTGCGCGGCCGCCGTGGTGGGCTGAACACCGTGATCGAGCTTGGCCTGCAGCTTGATCTGGATCGCGATCCACCGGCCGAGTTCAGGCAGCAGGTCGGGCGGCAGGCCGTTCAGCACGGCAGCCTCGCGGAGGGTGTCGCCCGCCTGATTTGCCCTGGCCTTCTCGGCGATCAGCTGCGCCTGCGCCTGCGCCGGGGTGACCGTTATCCCGGTGCGCGTGGCCACCCGCTCAGCAGTCGCGAACCTGAGCAGCCAGCTGAGCACCTGGCGCGGCATGTCTGCCGCCCTGTACGGCATCTGCAGCCTCGACTTGTAGGCCTGATACCCGGTGCTGAGGTTCGACACCTGCGCAGCGAGCTGGGCGGTCGAGATCCGCTGATTCTGATACAGCGCGGCGGCACCGAGCCGCGTCTGCCCGCACCCGGTCACTGCCAGCGCCAAGCTCGCCACGGCAGCGGCCACGGCCGTCCACCTCAGCCCGCCGCGCTGCCTGCTGTTCCGCCGCACCACGTGTCTCCTTCGCACGCCTGACGCCCGGCGCCGCCTGCCGCCGCATCGTCGCCACCTAGCCGCACACAGGCTAGCCGCCGGCCGGCTGGTCTGCGCCCGGCTGGCTGGCCGGCCGGTCGTCGAAGATCTCGCCGATCAGCTCTTCGCACCACGCCAGCAGCTCGCCGTCGCGCAGTGACGGGGCACCGATCGGGGTCACCGACGCCGCGCTGGCGCTGGACCGGCCCGAGCCGCGCGAGCCCGGCCGGGTGCCTGCCTTCGGCACCGGTACGAGCATGGTACGCACCGGGGGCTTCAGCAGGGTGCGCGGGTACAGCCGCTGCACCCTGACCGCACGCGAGTCCGGCAGCTCCACGGGAGCGAACCTGATGTGATTGCCCTGCTGGGTGATGTCGGTCAGCCCGGCGCTCCGGGCCCGAGCGCGCAGCCTCGCTACCTCGAGCAGGTTGAGCACGGCCCGCGGCGGCGGCCCGTACCGGTCGGTCAGCTCTTCGGCCACCGAGATGATGTCCCTGTCGGACTCGATCGCCGCGATCGCCGTATACGCCTCAAGCCGCAGCCGCTCGCCTGCTACGTAGTCATGCGGTATGTGCGCGTCCACCGGCAGCTCGACCCTTACCTCGGCGCGCTCGGCCGGGCCGTCACCCTTCATCTCGTGAACCGCCTCGCCGATCATCCGGACGTACAAGTCGAACCCGACCCCGGCGATGTGCCCTGACTGCTCGCCGCCGAGCAGGTTGCCGGCTCCGCGGATTTCAAGATCTTTCATGGCAACGAACATCCCGGC
>WNFI01046612.1_pt1 | contig 24740 bp, 19 predicted proteins | sample 5400471 | NCBI WGS metagenome assembly WNFI01 (sample SAMN13153348, study PRJNA577476) | soil metagenome | isolation source: 100 cm saprolite on Douglas fir-dominated hillslope | place: USA:California | collected 2013-09-17 | reverse complement strand
GTTCAATCTCTGGCGCCGCGGAGAAATGGCGCCCGTGGAACAGCGCGCACACTCGGCGTAGCGGCGCTACACTCTTCGCTTGGCGCGGCCGCTCGACCGTTGCGTGCGTGGCAGGAACGCGTATCCCACGCCACGCGCGTACTTGATCACGACCTGTGCGCTTGTCCCCAGCTTTCGGCGCACGTAGCTGACGTAGACGTGCACCAGAGAGCGGCGATCCGCCTTGTCTTCGTCGCCCCACACGAAATCCGCCAGCGTATCCACCCCCACCGGCTTGGGCGTATGCCAGAACAGGCAGTCCAGCACCGAGAACTCATGCGGCGTCATCGGGACTTCGTCTCCGGCCACCCATACCCGGCGTGCCTCGCGGTCCACGACGATGTCTCCGATGGCGATCCGGTTCTGCGCGTTGAGCGTGCGTGCGCGCCGCGTCGCCGCCTGGATGCGCGGGATGAGCTCCTCCGAATCCTTCGCGATGGCGTCGTCGGCGCCACTCTCGAGCAGATCGATGCTGCGCTGCTCGCTCGCGACCTTGAAGTAGAGGATGTGCACCGATGGCTGCCGCCGGCGGATCTGCCGGATCTGGAGCATCGCGTCCGCGTCCTCGTCGTCTTCCATGACGATGACGTCCGGCGTGGTCGCCGACATGGCGGCAAGGAGGGCGGTGAAGGCGATGTACGCCAGGACCGAGGTCGTCTCGTCAGCGAGGAGAGAAATGACTCGCTTGACGAGCGATCGGTCTCCACTGACGATGGCGATTGTGGCCGCTGCGGCCCGTATGCGCTTCATGACGGGCTGTCGGGGAGTGAAATTAGCCGCCGAGCTCGCCCATCAGCTTAACGAATCCTCAGTGTGGGCGCAAACAGTTGTCTGCGGCTGTCCATTCCCCGTCACGCGGATTCTTCATCAGCTCCCAGAGCGGTCCGTGTACGACCAGGCGCCGCCCAGCGAGCTCACGCGGCTACCCGCCGGTGCGGATGGTTGCACTCCCGTGGCCTCCGTCGCTCGTGTTCGTCCTCCCGATGGCCTTCGTCAGTTCGGCGAGCGAACCGTGAACGATCAGCCCCGGCGGCACATATGGCGTGCGGATCGGCTGGAGCGCATCCTCGGCCCGGCTGAACGCACCATCGCGTCGCTCCTGACCGTCAGTACCTGAATGGTCACTCATGATTCCTCCTTGGGCGCCGGAGCGTTGCCGTGAGGGCTCGGATAGCGTTCTCAACGGCGCCACGAGCCATCAATATAGCACATAAGCTACCAATCGTTGATGTGACGATGAACACAACCCATCTCGTCCCTTGGTGAACAAGTCTAGGGAGGCCGTCTGGCACTTGATGCTGGTCGCCGCGCGGCAGGCCGCCGGCGTCCAAGACGACCTTGCCGAGCTTCGCGAAGCCGCAAGCGATGTTGACGACTGGCCCGAAGCGGTCCGGATGGCCCGGGAGCACGGTCTGCTCGTGCTCCTGGGGCGCAACGTCATCGCCGCGCACGTTTCGTCGTCGGCGCTTCTCACCGATGCGGTGCGCCACGAACTCGACCGCTCACTTGCCCACGTTCGCGTGCTGCGGGAGGTGGCGGGCATTCTCTCGGATGCTGGCGTGGACGTCCTGGTCTTCAAGGGACCGGTACTCTCGCTCCGCCTGTACGGCGACGCCGCCACGCGCATCTCGGCCGATCTGGATCTCGTCGTGGCACGCCGAGACTATACACTTGCGCGCAGGATTCTCCTGACCGCCGAGTCCGCGTTTGCCCGAGGCGAGGACTTCGTCGTAGGGGGTGTAACGGTGCGCGGTCTGTCCGATCTCGATAACGCCGTCGTGTTATCTGCACACGCTGCACGGCATCTCTACGAGCGGCTCGAATGGCTGAGCGGCATCGCCAGGATCTTCACGGCGAACGAGTATCGAGTGACCGAGATGCTCGCGCATTCCCGCGCGCTGGGGGCAGGGCGCGCGCTTCTAGTGACTGCACAGGTCGCACACCTCGTGTTGGGCATGCCACTCAACGCCACATGGACCTCTGCGCTGGACGCCGACAAGGACGCGAGACGTCTTGCGGTCGACATGGCATTCAATCTCGATTCGTATGGGCGCAACGGCGTGCCTTTTCCTGAAGGTGGCTCGCTCCAGATGCTGTATTCGCGCTTTCTGACCACGCGACGGGAGCGAACGTCCGTCCTGGTTCGCACGCTGGTCATGCCGACGGAACACGATTGGCAGTCCGTGCGCCTGCCAGACACCCTGATGCCGCTGTACTGGGTCATCCGTCCAGCGCGCCTTGCACTCTTGTACGCCGGCCGGCTGCTCGGCGTACGTCCGGCATGAGCGGATTCCTCGCGCTTGTTTACACCGACGGCCGGCGCGCATCACGCGACACTCTGTCGGAGCCTCATCGTATCCTGGAGCGACGCGGTCCACACGGAAGCGAAACGTGGATCGGCGATGACGTCGCGTGCTGCTTTACACGCTTCATTTCCCACGACGGGGAGCGCACTCAGCGGATCATCTCCCTCGCCGACGGCGGTCGACTCGTCGGCCACGTACGCGTGGACGATCGGCGCTCGCTCGGCGCTTCATCCGGCGTGGAGAGTGATGCTGCGCTGATGGCTTCGCTGCTCGAGGTCAATGGATTCGACGATCCGTGCGCGCTACTTGGCGACTACAGCATCGCGACCGTCCATCCGGCGCCCTCGTCAACAGCGCTCCGGGCGTGGCGCGATCCGCTCGGTGTACGACTGCTCTACTATGTGAATACCGGCGGCATGATCGCGGTGAGCAACACCATCGAGGCGCTGCTCGCCATCCCGGGAGTCGGCAGCGCCATCCATCACGGCACCGTGTCGCAGTGGCTGAGCCAGGGACTTCCCAGCGATCGCACGAGAACCTGGTATGCCGACGTCCGCACGGTGCTGCCGGGTCAGGTGCTTTCCGTCAGTCGCGATGTCGGGCTGACACTCAGCACGCCATGGCGCTTTCCAGATGCGCCTCGGATTCGCTACAGCGACGCGCGCGACTATCCGGCCCACTTTCTGGAATTGCTCGATCAAGCTGTGCGCGCCAGGCTTCGCACCGATCATGCGGTGATCTTCATGAGCGGCGGGTTGGATTCGACATCGATCGCCGCTGTCGCCGCGCGAGCTGCTGCCGATCGCTCGCACATACGCTGCGTCACGAGCGCCTTTACTCGCTCGGTAGCCAACACCGAGACATCGTTCGCGCGTGCGGCCGCCAAGGCATCAGGCTTGGAGCTGGACGAAGTTGACGCCGACGCATTCGGCTATCTCGACGACTGGGACGAGGTGACGCGGCGCACCATTCCGCCGGGTGAACCGGACTTCGCGCTTTGGCACGAGCTGGTGCGGCGAGGCGCACGAGTCGGGACGGCGGCGATGATGGGCTATGACGGAGACGCGCTCCTTCAACCGCCGGGTATCCGTTCGCTGTTGCATGAGCGCAACCCGCTTCAGGCGGCGCTGGACGTCGCGCGTCATCTGCTCGCGCATCGGCGCAGACCGCACTTGGGAGTGCGCGCCCTGTTTCAACGTCCGCAGCCGCGGCGACGATGGCCATGGGTCATTGATGACGAAGTTGCGCAAGACCTTGGGGAGACGACGATCTCGGTATCCTCCAAGCGGCCGGAGATGTATGCGGGGCTCACCGCTCCTACGTGGCAGCATCTCTTCGAGATGATCGACTTCGGCATGTCCGGAGTTCAGCTGGACGTGCGATTCCCCCTCCTCGACCGACGGATCATCGAATACGTTGCCGGCGTCCCTCCAATCCCATGGTGCCAGAACAAGCTCCTGCTTCGTGACGCCATGCGCCCGATGCTGCCCGACGTGGTGAGATTGCGACATAAGCAGCCGTTCACCGGGTACCTGGAGTCACGGCTCCGTCAGCTCGACTTGACGCATGGGCGTGGCGTGCACATCCCGGTGTCACCTGACCAGCGGTTGTCCGATTTCGTGAATCAGCGGATGCTCCCCGACGCGCTTCCCATCGAGGACGTGGATCAGTCGCTCGCGTTGCTTCGTGTGCGCGAACTGAACGATTGGCTCGCAGCGCATCCGTCCGCATGAACGCACGTCTGTTCGGGCTCCGGCTGCGGGTTCCTGATTCTCTCGCATTGCTGCTGCCGATTTCTCCGGACGCAGGCCATGACATCGACATCCTGCTCATCGATCGGCCGCCTGACGCCGCGGAGGGGGAGCGACATTACGCGACAGGCGCGTGTCTGGACGAGAGTGAAGGGTTGCGCGTTCTACGGAAAGCCGACGACACCTTCGAGTTCTGGTTCGGCGACGGCACATGGGCGCGCATCAACGGCGACGCGACACAGATCGACGCGTTTACGCCGGCTAGCAGCACCGACGAAGACACCTTGTCGTATCTCACCGGGCCCGTACTCGGCTTCGCGCTCAGCATGCGCGGTGTGCTTGCCCTGCACGCATCGGCAGTCGTGTTGGACGGCGTGGCGATCGCGTTCGCCGGGCCATCCGGTGCGGGGAAGTCCACAACCGCCGCGTTGCTCTCGCTGGCCGGCGCCAGAGTGCTGACGGAGGATCTGCTCGCGCTCACCGGCGTCGAGGACGGGGTACAGATCGCCGCGCATCCGGGCTTTGCTTCCATCAGGCTCTGGTCCGACGGTGCGTCGCTGCTGGGATTGTCCTCGCTCAGCCGCGTGACCGCGAACTGGAACAAGCTCGAGCTGCCCGTTGCTCCTGCGCCAGAAGGCGTGCCACTCGGTCTCGTCTATCTCCTCGATGTCGATGCGTCCGCATGCGCCGAGTCGGTGAGCGCACCGCTCACCAATGCCACGGTCTTGCTGGAGTTGGTGGCGTCGACGTACGTGTCGCGGCTATTACGCAGAACGGACAGCGGCAGGACGTTGGTGCGACTTGGCTCGCTTGCGTCACGCGTTCCGGTGCGTCGGCTGACGATTGCGCGCCCTCCCGACGTGAACGCGCTGCGAGCTCTCCTCGAGCGAGACTTGCACGACGCGCGGAAGCCCTGGTGAGCGCTTTACGCGATCTATTCGCGCCGGTGCGCTCGCGGGTCGCCGGTGCCATTACGCTCATGGCGTGCGTGGCGCTATCCGAGGCCACAGGGCTCTTCGTCCTCCTCCCACTTCTGCAACGAACCGGTCTCGTCTCCGGGCGAGGAGCCTATCCTGCACCGGTCGAGCGCATATTCTCGGCCCTGCCGGCGCGTCTCATGCCGATGTTGGCGCTCTTCGTCCTCGCAGCCTTTGTGCGATCAGCGTGTCAGTTCGCCGAAGCAGGCGTGGTAGCCGCCATCGAGGCGAGAATCGTCGAGACGTTTCGTGTGCAGGTCTTCGGCGTGCTCGCGCGCGCTCGATGGGATGTCCTTGCCCGCCAGCACGGCGCGCGCATTACCCAGGTGCTCACGGTGGAGCTGTCGCACGCCGGCGCCGCGGCGACGATGGCGCTGCGCTCAGTGTTCGAGCTCTTCGTGGCACTCGTGTATGTTGCCGCGTCCTTTGTCATCTCGCCGGCGTTGACGGTAGCGTCGATCGCGAGCGCCGTGCTGCTCCTCCTCATCGTCATGCCATTCCGCGCCGCTTCACGCGCCGACGGCGAGGCGCTCGGCCGGCTCGAGCAGGGCTTGTTCGTCGGTGCGACGGAGGACATCGTCGCCCTCAAGGCCGCGAAAGCGTCCGGGCTCGCTGACGCCGCCGCACTCGACTTCGGCCGTCACGCGTCCGCATATGCCCACGCGTGGGCGCGTGCGCAGCGCCGAGGACAACAGCTTCAGGCGCTGCTCGGTGCCGGTGCTGCACTGTCACTGGCCATCATCACGTATGTTGCCATTACGGTGCGCGGAGATTCCGGTCCTGCGCTGATCGCCTTGATGCTCGTGTATGGGCGGCTCGTGCCGAAGCTCATCTCGCTGCAATCGGCGGTCGTAATGACGAATCGGTATCTGCCAGCGGTCGAGCGAATTCAGGAGCTGATCGTACAGCTCGAGTCGAGCCCCGAGGCTGATTCAGTTGGCACCGAACTGCCTGTTCGCAAGGGCAGTCTGCGTCTGGATCACGTCACCTATCGGTATCCCGACGCGCTGACGGATGCCGTCAACGACGTCTCGCTGACGATTCCCGCCGGCGCTGTAACCGCGCTCGTTGGCCCCTCCGGCGCCGGCAAAACGACGATCGCCGACATCATCCTCATGTTGCTTGCACCAACGAGTGGCACGCTGAGCGTGGACGGAGCGCCGCTCACGGTTGCGCACCGATCATCGTGGCGGAGATCGGCGGCGTACGTCGCGCAGGACACGCTACTCCGACATCGTACGCTGCGGGAGAACATCGCCTGGGGACTGAATGTGAGTGACAAGGAGGTGCTGGAGTCACTCGGGCGCGCGGGTGCGAACAAGCTGCTCGCAACGCTGCCGGACGGGCTCGACACCGTGCTCGGCGACCGCGGCGTACGACTCTCCGGCGGCGAGCGCCAGCGCATCGCCATCGCGCGAGCGCTGTTGCGGCGTCCGAAGATGCTCGTGCTGGATGAAGCGGCGTCGGCACTCGATCTGGAGAGTGAGGCCGAGATTCGAGCGTCGATCGCCGCGCTGACGCCGGCGGTGACCGTGCTATTGATCACGCATCGGGTGACATCTCTCGGAGACGAGGATCACGTCGTCGTGCTGGGCGGGGGGCGCGTCGTCGCGGAAGGACGTCGCGAGGCGCTTCGGCGCACGTTGGTGCTGCCTTAAGAATTTCTCAGCGTCGAGTTGCGAGGAGCGACCGAACGGATACGTTCGCCTACCGGCTTCGCTCGCGGAGATGCGCGGGCGTGAGCGTTCGCTCCTGGGGACTGTATGAACAAACAACTGACTTCGATTGCCGTCGCGGGCGTCGTCGTCGCGGCGGCGACGGGCTCGCCCTCGCGTACACCGGCAACGGTAGTTGCGGGTAAGGCTCCAACAGAGCAGACCGGCAACACCACCGGCAAAGAATCGGGCACGGACCTGTTCATCAAGCGCGACATCAGCCGCGCGAAGACCGGCACCCAACTCCTCGACGGCTACTTCCAGAGCAAAGCCCGCTTGCTGCGCAAGGGACGGACGAAGCCCTCACTCGACGTCGTCATCGCGACGCTCCCCGACCCCCTCGACTCGCATCTCGACTACGCGTACGACACTGAGCTCGGCGCGTTGCGGCAGGCCTTCGAGACGTCCGGCTACGTCACCGATCGATTCTGGCTCCCCTGGCCGCTCGACCGGGAGAAAGCCGACCTGGCCGCTCGCAACAATCGCATCGATACGACGGCTTACCGGCAAACGAATCCGGGGATCGTCCTCTTTCGCGACACCAGCAACACCCACCTTCGGCTGCTGTACATCGTCGGTGAAGTACCCACCAGCGGCATCAACCCGGCGGCGGTCGACCAGGCGTTGCACGACCGCACGCGGGTGCTCGCGGATCCCCGCGTGGTGAGCGGAAGCCACACGCTTCGCATCGTCGGACCGGTGTTCACGGGCGGAGGGCCCGCACTCGCCGAAGCGCTGGCGCGCTGGCGTGCCGGCGGGGAGAAGGACAGCATCGTCGTCATCAGCGGTTCGGCGACCGGCGACCCGGCGCTCGACTCTGTTCGGGTGCCGCCGCCGTTCTCGTATCGCGCCACGGTGCACTCGGATGCCGTGCTCGAGCGCGTGGAGCGCAACGTACTGTGCGAGCTGCTGCAGATCCCGATCGCACAGATCGCGCAACTGCGCGAATCGTCGACGCAGTACGGCGCGACGCCCCCGGACTCGGCGGTGCTGGCACAGAACCATTCGTCGCCATCCGCCTCCACCAAGGAGCTGTCTCGGTGCTCCGGGAAGTTCCTCGACATTCCGTTTCCCGCGAACATCTCGAGCTTGCGCACCGAGTACGCGCGCATTCCGGTGTCGCCGCCGCCGGAGGTGGGGTTGGGCACCGGCGCGGCACCCAGAATACCCCTGAACCTGCAGGATCCATCGCGTGCGATGGAAAATCCGCCAGTCATGTCGGGGCTTACGCCGGCGATTCTCGACGTCATGCTCGACGAGCTTGCGCGGACCCTGGTGGCACACCGGATCCGTGCCGTCGGCATTCTCGCAACCGACACACGAGACAAGCTGTTTCTGGCCGAGCAGCTTCGCGCGCGGCGCCGCGACCTGACGTTGTTCACGACGGAGAGCAACGTGCTTCTCCTGCGAAAGGAGGTGAATTCGGCGATGCGCGGCATGCTCGTCTTCGCCACGTATCCCTTGCAGGTCGACGCGCAGCGATGGGACACGGCCGGTGTCGGCGAGCGCCGCCTTGCGTTCGCCAATGATGCGGCCGAAGGAATCTTCAACGCGACGCGCCTGCAACTCGCGCAGAATCCGTGGCTCGCCGAGTACGGCGCACCCGGCTTGCAAGGGGCTGCACTGTACTGCGAGCCGGGATACCGCGAACTGCGAACGAACGCGCCAGACAGCGTCCCACCGGTCTGGGTGCTGGCGATCGGACGATCCGGCTACTTCCCGATTACTGCCTGCCCAACCGGCAACGCGAACCACCTGATGCCGACGAGGCCGCGCGGCGCGCCGCCGCCGCCGCCCGCGTACGACGCGCCGGTGCTCGTCTATCCGATCATCGCCATCGCGCTCATCTCCCTTGTCGTGCTGTTCGTCGGGCTGGAGAGGCGACAGTTCAGGTTCATCGTGGGCAAGGTGCCACGCATGCGTCCGGATACATGCATGCGTGGGCTCGATTGGGAGCTTCTCCTTCTTCAGGCCCACCTTTACGCAATCCTGCGGGTGTGTGCGTTGACCGCGCTGGCGGCCGGCCTCAGCGTCGGCATCGTGCACAGCCTTGGCGACGAACTTCACGAGTCGACGTCGCTGGAGGTAGCCGCCGGCGTGTCGCTTGTGACGGCATTCGTCATCGGCATCGTCCGCGCGGGGGCGGCGACGATCACCGTGCGGCGCGTCCTGATGCTCATCGGAACGGAGCGATGGCCCGACGACGAACGGCGCGATCGCATCTATCGATGCTTCGATCTCCTTGGCCGCTTCCTCATGGTGCCCGTCGCCGTGGCCTATCTCGTGATCGGCGCGCGATTCCTCCTACAGGTTCGCTCGCTGGGCGACATCTCTCCGCTCCGGCAGGAGCTGTTTCTCCATCGCGCGGGCGAACTCACCGGCGGGTATTCGCCGGCGATGGTCCTGGCGCTGACGGGCGCGATGTTCGCGCTGTGGTGCTCGTGGCACATCAACCGCATCGAGATGCTGCTGACGACGCCGAGCGCGTTCGAGAACGCGTCGTTGTCGGGATGCGGGGGGGCGCCAACCGAAGCGGGCAGTTACCGACTCGCGCGATGGGCGCCATTCATGCGCAGGACACGCACGCTGCTGCTGGTGCTCATGCCGGACGGCCTGACGCTGGGCGCGTTCGTCGCCAGCCTTCTTCTCGCCGTGCTCATCGCGCGAGCCATCGCGCCGTCGTACGAGACCCTGTTGTTCCAGCGGTACGAGTTGCCGTTCGAGACGCCCGGCGGTGTGAAGCTCCGCATCACGCTCTTCGACGTGCTGGCACGATTTGGTTTGACCGCAGCACTAGCGGCCAGCGCGTGGGCGCTGCTCCGCACCGCGCGCGTATGGCAAGCGCTGCGGCGGACCCTCGACGAGCTTGGACGAACGCCGCGGGTGACAGCCTTCGAGCGGCTGCCGCGGCGCATCGCGCGGCTGACGCGGCTCAACGTCATTCGGCCGCATGCACAGAAGCTCGTCCGCACCATCGCCATCACGCAGTGGAGCCACATGCGGCGGCTCTATGCGGCAATGTCGCCCGAGGAGCAGCTGGAGCTGACTGACGGCATCGCGACCGTGAAACTCGCCAACGGCGCCTACGTCCCTGCGCCAGAGTACCTCGAGGCGTTGATGCGAGGCGAACGCGTCTCGGCCTGGGAGCCGGACGACTTCATGGCGCCCAAACCCCCCGCCTCGTCGGGCAAGGACGAGGCGACGGCCATCCGCTTTCTGTTCGAGGTGACGAACCGCGCGCACTTCAGCGAGCCACCGCACGGCGATCTGGAGAAGGTGCTCGCCCGCACCGAAGCCAAGGCGGAAGACGGGGGACCGAAGAGCACGAGCGGCCATATCCGACGTACCTTCGGCGACACGATGCGGCTCTGGTTGCGGTCGGCCGAAGAGCTCATCGCGGTGCAGGCGGTGGATTACATCCGGTGGGTGATGCAGCACCTCCGGTATCTCACGCTCTACATCGTCGCGTCGCTGGTCATCCTGACGGAGCTCATCTGGTCCTACGAGCTGCATCCCGTGAGCACACTCTGGCTGCTCGCGATCCTTCTCGTCTTCGCGGCCGTCGTCGTCCTCCTCACGGTCGTCGTGCAAATGAATCGCAACGAGGTGTTGAGCCGGATCGCTGGCACGACGCCCGGCACCGTCACCTGGGACCTGCCGTTCGTCATGAACATCGCGGTCATCGCGCTCGTTCCCATCGTGACGTTCATCGGCGCCGAGCTCCCGTGGTTGCGGGAGGGGCTCTACTCCTCGCTCAATCCAGTCCTCCGGGCGCTCGGAGGACATTGACATGGGAGGTCGCCATGGATCCGCGCGGTAGGCACGAATACGACGAACGGATAGTCGCGGTCGATACCGCCGATGGCGGGCCCTGCAACGTCATCAACGTGCGCGGCACGGCACCGCCGACACGCATACCGGTGCTGCTCGTGCATGGCGCGGGCGTCCGCGCGAACATCTTCCGCGCGCCGGTGGAAGAGACCCTGATCGATCATCTCATCGCGCGCGGCCATGACGTCTGGCTCGAGAACTGGCGCGCCAGCATCGACTTCGAGCCGAACGAGTGGACGCTCGATCAGGCGGCGGTGTTCGACCATCCCGCCGCGGTGCGAACCGTCGTCGCGGAGACGGGGAGCAGGGAACTGAACGCCGTCATCCACTGCCAGGGATCGACCAGCTTCATGATGTCCGCGGTGGCGGGGCTGGTACCCCAGGTACGCACCATCGTCACGAACGCAGTATCGCTCCATACGGTGGTGCCGGCGCTTTCGCACGTGAAGCTCGTGACCGCCGTGCCGGCCGTCGGCGTGCTCACGCCATACGTCAATCCGCACTGGGGTGTGAACGCGCCAACGGCCCTCGCGCAGGTCCTGACGGCGTTCGTCCGTCTGACGCACCACGAGTGCGACAATACCGTCTGCAAGTGGGTGAGCTTCACGTACGGCAGCGGATTTCCGGCGCTGTGGCGCCACGAAAATCTGAACGACGAGACGCACGAGTGGCTGAAGGAGGAATTCGCGGCGGTGCCGATCTCCTTCTTCCGTCAAATGGCGAGGTGCGTGGGTCGCGGGCATCTCGTTGCGGCGGAGGGATATCCCATCCTCCCGGCTGATTTCGTTGCAGCGCCACCACGAACCGACGCGCGCTTTTCCTTCCTTGCCGGCGAGCTGAATCGCTGCTTTCTGCCGGAGAGCCAGCAGCGAACCTTCGCGCACTTCGACGCACTCCGCCCTGGGTACCACAGTCTGCACACGTTTCCCGCGTACAGTCATCTCGACGTGTTCATGGGGAAGAACGCGGCACGCGACGTCTTTCCCATCATCGCGCACGAGCTGGAGCGTCCGATCACATAGTAAGAGTAGTAAGAGCACATCCTCACGATCCACTCCTTCCAGTGACAGGACTGCTACCGATGACGCTGTTGCCTCGACGCTTGCGAGATCAACGGGGACGATGGGCACTCGTTGATGGAATTCCCTTCGACCTTCCCGTGAGGTCGGAGCACACGCCCGCGCTGATGGCTGCGTTTCCAATCGACGCGGATCGCGCCGCCGCACTGTTGCCCGGTGACGAGCTGCGCCCCTTTCGCCTGTTCGGCAAAGGTCTGCTCGTCATCACCGTGGTGGACTATCGCAAGACCAATATCGGCAAGTACATCGAGTACAGCATCGCCATCGCGTGCACGCACGGGCGGTCCCCCGCGCCCCCGCTGCTGCCCTTGCTGCTACAGAAGACCTACGGACTCGGTCAATTCGTCTATGACCTCCCCGTCAGCACGGAGATCTCCGAAAAGGGCGGCAAGGGCATCTGGGGCATGCCGAAGCACAAGGCCAGTCTGGACTTTCTCGAAGACGAGCACGTCGTGAGCAGCCAGTACAACATCGACGGCCAGCTCGCGATGCGCATCGACGTCGACAAACCGTCAGGCATTCAAATCCCGATCTTCAACCTCCCCGCGGCCAACTACTGCGCGTTCCGCGGCATGCTGTACAAGTCGTACATCTACTTCAGCGGAAAGATCGGCATGACGCTCGGGAAGAAGGGCGCCGCCCGCCTTACGCTGGGAAATCAGCCGAGCATGCGCGCCTTGACGGATCTCGGAATTGGAGCCGACCCGGTGTTCACCGCGTTCTTTCCCGAGACGCACGGCGTGCTGGACGATCACTTTGAGTGCTGGTTCCTCAGCGAAGCGACCCTGCCCACCGTTCCGCCCGCGGGAATGGAGACGGTGGTGAACCTTGGCCAGAGCCAGGAGTGGCTCGAGCCGCCGCGGCCGCACGCGCCGCCAGCGCGGTGAGTGGTATGGTCGCAAGCGCAACGGGCGACCGAATGCCGTGGTGGCAGGTGGCGAACGCCGTGTTCCTCCTCCTCTGCGTCTCCATGTACCTCGGCACCGGTTGGTCGTTGGTGCTCTTTTCCTTTCCTATCGCACCGAAGCTCACACCGGCCACGTACTACCTCCAATTCGTGCCGCAGGTGGACGCTGCCACGCGCTTCTTCAGCCATATGACGATGGCGATGATGGCGAGCGCCGTGCTCATGCTGTGGAAGGAATGGCAGACGGGCTATCGCTGGGTGCCGGCCGCGGTGCTTGCGAGCATCATCGCGGCTACCGTGCTCACGACGCGCGCGATCTTCCCGCTCAATCATGAGATGTCGGCGGGCATCACCGATCAGGCGCGACTCACCGTCGTGCTCGACCATTGGATGCGGCTCAACGCGATCAGGGTCGTGCTCTGGTCGGTGCAATGGACGGTGATGGCGCTGTACTTCGCCTCGAAGACGGCGCGCGCCCCTCGTTCGCTGGGAGGATCGCCATGAATCGAATACGACTCGCCCTGCTCGCCATCGCCGTGATCACCATCGTGAGCGGCGCGACACAGCTCGTGGCGCCGGCCCTCGTGCTTCGTGTCGTGGGCGGCGAGGCCACGACGGCGACCACGCACAGCTTCGCGATCATCGGGATGTTCATGGTGCTGTTCGGCGGACTGCTCTGGCAGTCGCTGCGCGCGCCGACCGTGCTCGCCGTGCCATTGTTCTGGGCGGCGCTACAAAAGATCGGCGCTGCGCTTGCCGTGGGGTTGGGCGTCAGGCGTGGAATATTCTCGACCCTCGCGCTCGCCGTCGCCTCCTTCGACCTGCTGTCTGGCGCGCTCGCGCTCTGGTATTGGAACCGGGTGCGTGAGTCATGACGTCCATCACCGTCTCTGAGACGCCGGTCCGCTCTCTCGTTCTTGCCGGCGGCGGCATGCGCGTAGCGTATCAGGCGGGCGCCATTCGCGCTCTCGCAGAGCACGGCCTCCGGTTCCAGCACGGCGACGGTACGTCGGGAGGCACGATCAACCTCTCGATGTTGCTCTCGGGCATCACGCCCGACGACATGTGCGAGCGCTGGCGCACGCTCGATGTGAAAGCGTTCGCCACGCCGATGCCCCTGCTGGAGTACTTGAAGGGTCCGCTCGCCATGGCACTCGGCAACGCCGACGGTATCGTGGGAACGGTGTTCCCTCACCTGGGCGTCGACGTCGCGCGCATCCGCGCGGCCACCCACATGGCCGGCACGTTCAACGTCTGCAATTTCACGCGCAAGACATCCGACGTCATCCCGCACACCGACATCGATCTCGATCTGCTCGTTGCCGGCATCTCGCTGCCGATCTTCATGCCTCCCGTGGCGTCGCGGGGTTCGCTCTGGACCGACGCCGTTTGGATACGCGACGCCAATCTCATGGAAGCCGTACGCCGCGGCGCCGACGAAATCTGGCTGGTGTGGTGCATTGGCAACACGCCGACGTACTTCCCGGGCGCATTCCGTCAGTACGTGCATATGATCGAGCTGAGCGCGAACGGAATGCTCTTCGAGGAATTCGCGCGCATTCGGGAGCTCAACGAGGCGATCGCGCGCGGTGAGCGTCCGTATGGGCGATCACGGCCAATCGCGGTGCATGTCATAAAGCCCGACTTCGCGTTGCCGCTCGACCCCGACTTCTTCATGGGCCGCATCGATGCCCGCACGCTCATCGACACGGGCTACGCAGACGCTGCCCGCTATCTCGCGAGCATGCGCCCAGAAGGCGTTCCCCTGACTCCGGAGGCGACACGGATGGAGGATGAACCTGCTGGCATCACCTTTCGCGAGATGATGACGGGCCCGTTCGCGCTGGGAGAAGCCGACCCGGTCGCCGGAGCGGCACGCGGAAAGGCGGCGGGAACCGCGCTCACCATGCACGCCACCGTCACCATCCACGACGTCGATCGCTTCATCGCCGATCCGCGACACACCGGGTCGCTCCTCGGAGAGATCGATTTCACGCCGTATGGCTCGGCCATGCTATCGCGGAGCGGCGTGTTCAATCTCTTCGCGCCGAGCGGCGATCCGAAGCTCAAGTACATGATCTATGAGTTGGCGTTCGCGCACGACGGGAAACCGTACTACCTCGCCGGCAAGAAGGAGGTGCGCGACGACCCCGGGTTCGATCTCCTGAGCGACACGACCACGCTCTATACCCGACTGCACGAGGGCAGCAGCGCGGACGGACCGGTGGTGGGCGCGGGGATCCTCAAGCTCGGGATGGGCGATTTCGCGAAGCTGCTGACGACGATTCATCCCGTGGGACCGCATCCCGCCACGGAGGGCGCCGTCGCCGTGATGAAGTTCGCGAAGTTCTTTGCCGGCCAACTGCTGGGCACGTACGGGGGAGCACTCGCCCACTTCATTCCAGGGAGCGGCAGATGAAACGTTACCAGGTGCCACCGCCGGAAGAGGCGCGTGCGTCAATGGTTGGCTGGTTCGATCCCGGCCAGCTCCTCAAGACTGGTCTCGAAGTGGTGGTGTCCACCGCATTCGCGCGCAATGCCGACCGGCGAATTCTCGATGCGGTCATTCACCCGAACGTCGTGCCGTGCGACTATTCGTCGCACACGGAGCTATGGATCGACTACGTGGCCGACACGGGCGACGGCTGGAACTCGACGTACGCCGTGGCCCACGCGCTCGCGCAGCCGACGTTGCGGCTCGACAACATCACTACGGAGCGCGGCCAACTCCTCGTCTTTGGCGGCGATGAAGTCTATCCCACCGCAAGCCGCGCCGAGTACGAGCGGCGGCTCATTGCCCCTTACGAGACAGCGCTCCCGAGGACGAGCACTCCCAACCCCAAGGTGTTCGCGGTCGCGGGCAATCACGACTGGTACGACAGTCTCGTCGCCTTCTCACGTATCTTCTGCAGCGGCGGCAAGCGATGGTTCGCGGGGTGGCAGACGCACCAGACGGTGAGCTACTTCGCATGCAAGCTTCCACACGACTGGTGGTTGGTCGGCACCGACGTCCAGCTCGATTCCGACATCGACGAGCCGCAGCTCCAGTACTTCCGCGACGTCGCGAAGCTCATGAGCCCCGACGCGCAGGTGATTCTCTGCACGGCCGAGCCGCACTGGGTCTACGAGGCCAAGTACGACAAGTTCGATCCGCGCATCAATCAGGAGAACCTCACCTTTCTCGAGCAGAGAATCTTCGGGAACCGCATCGCCGTGTTTCTCTCGGGTGATCTCCATCACTATCGCCGTCACACCGATGGCTTCGGGCGACAGAAGATCACGGCAGGGGGTGGCGGCGCTTTCCTGTATCCCACGCACAGCGACGTGGCCGAGGTCCAGGTGCTGCGCGATGGATACACGCTGCGGGAGAGCTATCCAAGCGCGAAGCAGTCGCGGACGCTCTCCAATCGATTGCTTCGGTTTCACACGATCAACCCGAAATTCGGTCTCGCCACGGCGCTGCTCTACGTGGTGCTCGCGTGGGCGGTAAAGGTGGACCTCGGTGCCTACGGCCTTGGCGACTTGGGAACGGTCGCGCGCATAGTCGTCCGCGGAGTGCTCAGCAGCCAGCTCGCCGTGCTGTGGGGTCTCCTGCTCTTCTTCGGCTTCTTCTTCTTTACCGACACGCGAAGCCCGCGATTCAAACGCTGGGGCGGATTCACGCACGCGATCGCTCATCTTGCGGCGGTGCTGGCTCTCGGCTGGTTCGCGTCGTGGATCACCGTTGGCCAGCTTCACCTCGTCTTCGGTGGAATCGGCCAGCTCATGCTATCGGGCGCCATCATCGGGCTCGGCGGCTACCTCGTGGGCCCGCTCATCATGGGCCTCTACCTCTTCATCGCGCTGAACGTCTTCCACCGCCATGCTGGTGAGTTCTCCGCCATCAGGTGCGAGGATTTCAAGAGCTGGCTGCGGTTGAGAATCACACCGACGGGCGACCTCGAGATCTACGCGATCGGCATACCGCGCGTTCCTCGAAAATGGAAGGTGGCGACGCCGAGCGACGATGCGCCGTCGCTGCTTGTTCCGGACGATGAGCTGACCGTCGAGCTCGTTGACGACGTTACCGTGCCGGCCGGCGTGATTGCGAACGTGCGCCACGCGCGAGGAGGCTGACCATGGCCGGCGATATGCACTTCGACGCCATCGTCGTCGGCAGCGGATTCGGCGGCTCCGTGATGGCGTATCGCCTCGCACAAGCGGGGCAGCGCGTGTGTCTTCTGGAGCGCGGCCGTGCATATCCGCCCGGTTCGTTTCCACGCACGCCGAGCGCCATGTCGCGCATGTTCTGGGATCCGAGCGACGGGCTTTACGGCATGTTCGACGTATGGTCGTTCTCCGGCCTCGAGGGTCTCGTCTCGAGCGGGCTCGGTGGTGGTTCCCTCATCTACGCCAACGTGCTGCTTCGCAAAGACGAGCAGTGGTTCGTGAACGACGATCCGGGGGGCGACAGAAAGCCATGGCCCATCACTCGCGCCATGCTCGATCCGCACTACGCAGAGGCCGAGCGCATGCTCGGCGCGACGCCATTTCCGTTTATGGCAGCGGGGTACAGCGACACGCCAAAGACGCGCGCAATGTTCGACGCGGCGCACAAGATGGGACGCGGCCGGGACATTCAACTTCCGCCGCTCGCGGTGACGTTCGCGAACGACCGCCAGGCTCCAGCAAGGGGAGAACCGATCGTGGGCGGTGAAAAGAACCTGCACGGCCGCCCGCGGCTCACGTGTTTGATGTGCGGCGAATGCGACGTGGGTTGCAACTACGGTGCAAAGAACACGCTGGACTACAACTATCTCAGTCGCGCCAAGGAGTTCGGCGCCGACATCCGGACGCTCGCCGAGGTGCGCACGTTTGCTCCGCGACGCGACGTGAACCGTGGGTACAGCGTGCAGTACGTGCAGCACGATCTCAGGAACGAGGGGCAGATTCTGGACACGAGCAAGCTGCCTGTCACCTCCCTGACGTGCGATCGGTTGATTCTGTCGGCCGGTACGTTCGGTACGCCGTTTCTCCTACTCAAGAATCGCGACAAGCTCCCAGCCTTGAGCCCGCATCTCGGCTCCTGTTTCTGCGGCAACGGCGATCTTCTCACCTTCGCCATCGATTGCACCGAGTCGGGCAGCTCGGGCCCACAGAGCCGCGTGATGGATCCGAGCCGCGGGCCAGTCATCACGTGCGCGCTTCGCGTCGCGGATGCACTGGACGGTGGAGAGGAAAAGGGTCGCGGGTTTTACGTGGAAGATGCCGGCATTCCAAGCTTCATGACGTGGATGTTCGAGATGACCGATGCCGCCGGAGGCGCCAAGCGCGCTGGTCGCTTCTTCGTGGACCGGTTGCTCAAGGTGCTGCACCTCTCGAAGGGCACTCACCTCGGTGGCGCGCTCTCTCATCTGCTGGGCGCCGGCGCGCGGTCGAATTGCTCACTTCCGCTTCTGGGAATGGGTCGCGACGTCCCCAACGGCACCATGTCGCTGGACAAGGACGGGTTTCTCGAGAACGACTGGAGCATCGACGCATCGAGGCAGTACTTCGATCGAGTGCGAGAGATCATGAAGGAGATGGCAAGCGCGTGGGGCGCGCGGCACTTCCAGGACAACCCGCTCTGGTATCTGAATCGGGTCATCACGGTGCATCCGCTCGGCGGCTGCCCGATGGGTACGAGCACGCAGGATGGTGTGGTCGACTCGTGGGGCGAGGTGTTCGGGTGCCCCGATCTTTACGTCGTCGATGGATCGGTCATGCCGGGTCCGGTCGGCGCGAATCCGTCGCTCACCATCGCCGCGCTGTCCGACCGGTTCGCCACCGGCATCGTCGACGGCGAGGCGTGAGTTTCATGTCAGCATCGAGAACTTCCGTGGGTCGGTCGCACAGCGATTCGTGCGCCCTACGCCGGCAACATCTGGATCGTCGACCGGGCCGGTGGTACCGCGCGGCGGCTCACCAGCTTTCCCGGCGAAGCCTCCAACCCGAAGCTCAGTCCCGATGGCAACACCGTCGCATTTTCGGCACAGTATGCCGGCAATGTGGACGTGTACACAGTTCCCATTGAAGGCGGCGAACCAAAGCGACTGACCTTCCATCCTGGCGCAGACGTCGTGCAGGGATGGACGCCCGACGGCAAGGAGATCGTCTTCGCGAGCGGACGTGCGACGCAGGCGCCGACTCCCGTGCCGCGCTTTTTCAAGGTTGCCGTTACCGGTGGACCTGAGACACCGATGCCAATGCCGCGCGCCTATCAAGGAAAGATCTCGCCCGACGGCAAGCGCGTCGCGTACCGCATGAACAATTCGTGGGACGAAGAGCGCCGCAACTACCGCGGCGGACAGAATCGGCCCGTCTGGATCGAGGACCTGACGACGCACGACATCGTGACGCCGCCGTGGACCGACAGCAAGGAGATGGATCCCGCGTGGATTGGCGACGTCGTCTACTTCCTCAGCGATCGCGACGGTGTCTCGAACGTCTGGTCGTTCGACACGAAGTCCAGAGCGCTGAAACAGCAGACCACCTTCCGCGACTTTGACGTCAAGACGCTCGACGCGTCGACCGCCGCGAACGCGGTCGTCTTCGAGCAGGGCGGCTACGTCCACGAGCTCGATCCCTCCACGGGACGCGAGCATGTCGTCACAATCGCCGCCAACGGTGATTTTTCGTGGATGATGCCGCAGTGGAAGGACGTCACCAACCGCGTCGTCGCACTTGCGATCTCGCCGACCGGCAAGCGCGCCGCCGTCGAAGCGCGCGGCGACATCTTCACCGTTCCCGCCGAGAAGGGTGATGCGCGGAATCTGACCGCGTCGAGCACGGCGGCGGATCGCGATCCAGCGTGGTCGCCCGACGGCAAGTGGATCTCGTGGTTCTCCGATTCCACCGGTGAGTATCAGCTCATCATCGCGTCGCAGGACGGCATGACGAAGCGCGCCATATCGCTTCCGGAGCCGTCGCACTACTACACGCCCGAGTGGAGTCCCGACGCGAAGCATATCCTCTTCCACGACACCCATCTTCGCGTCTGGGTGCTCGACGTCGCCTCGGGCAAGAGCACGCACGTGGACACCGACGAGTACATGGTGCCCGAGCGGTCGCTGGCGCCGAGGTTCAGTCCGGATGGGCGGTGGATTGCGTATGCGAAGCGGCTGCCGAGCATGTTCCGCGCGATCTTCGCGTACAACGTGGAGACCGGGCAGAAGATCCAGATGACCGACGGTCTCGCCGACGCGAAGAGCCCCGCGTGGGATGCGAGCGGCAAGTATTTGTGGTTTCTCGCGTCGACCAACTTCGGGCCAACGAGCGGCTGGCTGGACATGACGTCGTACGACCACCCGGTCACTTCGGCCCTCTATCTCACTGTATTGAAGAAGGGTGAGCCGAGCCCGTTGTTGCCCGAGAGCGACGAGGAGCGCGCGGCCGATAGCACACGCGCCGCCGCCACACCAGCGGGTCCGGGCGACAGCGTTCGCACGTCGCGTGCTGCTCGTCCGACTATCAGCATCGACGTCGATGGACTCGCGCAGCGCACTCTGACCATACCTGGCATTGCGCAGCGGTCGTATCGCGATGTCATTGCTGGTCCTGCCGGCACCGTGTTCTGGCTCGAGGCTGTAGCGCCCACGGGCACCACGGAGCCGCCGCCGGGACAAGCCGCCGCCGGCGCGACACTACATCGGTATGTGCTCAAGGATCGCAAAGCTGCGCAGTTTGCCACTAACGTCGCCGATTACGTCGTCAGTGCCGACGGGCACAAGCTGTTGTATCGCACCCCGGGTATGCAGAGCGCATTGTTTCTCGTCGACGCCGACAAGGCCATTCCTGCGGCGCAGGCCGGGCGGCTCGCTGTGCAGCTCCGTGCGAACGTCGACCCGCGCGCCGAGTTCAGGCAGATCTTCGATGAGGGGTGGCGCATTCAGCGCGACTATCTATATGTGAAGAACATGCATGGCAGCGACTGGCCGAAGATGAAGCTCATGTACGGCGCGCTGCTGCCATATGTGAATCATCGAGCGGATCTCAACTATCTGCTCGACATGATGGGCGCCGAGATTGCGATCGGGCATTCGTACGTGCGTGGCGGCGACATACCCGAAGTGCAACCGACCACCGCCGGGCTCCTCGGCGCCGACTTCACCGTGGAGAACGGGCGGTATCGCATCGCGAAGATCTATGATGCGGAGAGCTGGAATCCTGATTTACGCGCGCCGCTTGCTGCGCCTGGCGTGGACGTGCGTGTCGGGGATTACGTCCTCGCGATCAACGGTGCGGAGCTTCGTGGCGGCGACAACGTCTATCGTCTCCTCGACGGCACGGCGAACAAGCAGACCGTTCTTTCCGTGTCCGCACAGCCGGCATTTGGCGCCGCCGCGCGTCGCGTGACAGTTGTTCCCGTGCCGAACGAGGCCGGGTTGCGTGCGAGAGCGTGGGTCGAGCGGAACCGTCGCATCGTCGATTCGTTGAGTGGTGGCAAGCTGGCGTACGTGCATCTGCCGAATACCGGACAGCCGGGATTTGCCAGTTTGAATCGCTATTACTTCGCGCAGCAGGACCGGCAGGGCGCCATCGTGGACGAGCGGTACAACGGCGGAGGCTCGGCGGCTGATTACATCATCGATCTCCTTCAGCGTGATTTCGACGGCTACTTCAACAATCCGGTGGGCGAGCGTCGTCCCTTCACGTCACCCTCGGCGGGACTGTGGGGACCGAAGGTGATGATCATCAACGAGATGGCGGGATCGGGCGGCGATCTGATGCCGTACATGTTCAAGTACCGTCACATCGGTCCGCTGGTGGGCAAGCGGACATGGGGTGGCCTCGTGGGGACGTGGGATACGCCGCCGTTCGTGGATGGCGGGTCGATGATTGCGCCGAGGGGCGGGTTCTTCAATCGGGCGGGGAAGTGGGACGTCGAGAATGTGGGGGCGTCGCCGGACGTCGACGTGGAGAATTGGCCCAAGGACGTGATTGCGGGGCATGATTTGCAGTTGGAGCGCGCGGTTCAGGAGGCGATGCGAATGCTCAGGGAGAAGCCGGTGGAGCGGTTGACGAAGGAGCCGCCGAGTCCGGAGTGGGGCAAGCGGAAGCCGTAGCGCTTTTTCGCCGCCGCGCGTGAATTCGGTGACGCGATTCGACGCGCGGCGGGCTGAGTTGGGGTGTCGCCATGACATCGCCTCGGCTGCCACTGATTCCCCTCTCGCATCTCGCCGCGAGTGATCCGGAACGAAAGTACCGGCTCATGGAGGTGGTGCGGACGCGCCTGCACGAGCGGCGGTACAGCGTCCGCACGGAGCAGGCGTACGTGTTCTGGATCCGGCGCTTCATACTGCATCATGGGAGGCGCCATCCGCGGGAGCTGGGCGAGTCTGCCGCGCGTGACTTCCTGTCGCATCTCGCGACTGTGGATCACGTCGCGGCGTCAACGCAGAATCAGGCTCTCGCGGCGATCACGGATTGCGCGAGCCGGTCCGGCTCTGCGCGGCGCTGATGTATGGGAGCGGGTTGCGGGTCTCGGAGTGCATGTCGCTTCGATTAAAGGATGTGGACCTGGACCGCGGTGAGATCATCGTGCGCTCAGGCAAGGGAGGGAAGGATCGCCGGACGCCGCTGGCCGAGCGCTGTGCTGTGCCTTTGCGACGATGGCTTGCTGGGCGCGAGCGTCTCTACCGGGCCGACCAGCGCGCTTCCGTCCGCGTGACGGGGCTGGGCGACGCGCTCGAGCGCAAGTATCCCAGTGCGGCGACCGAGTGGCGCTGGAGCTACGTCTTCCCCGCAGCGCGCACGTTTCGGGATCGCGACGGTCTGCTACGCAGACACCATCTGCATGAGACCGTGCTGCAGCGCGCCATCAAGGAGGCGGCGATAGCGGCAGGGCTGAACAAGCGTGTGAGCTGCCATTCGCTGCGGCATTCGTTTGCCACGCATCTCCTGGAGGCCGGAGCAGACATCAGGACGGTGCAGGAGCTGCTCGGGCATACGGATGTTCGGACGACGATGATCTATACGCACGTGTTGAATCGTGGTGGGCTGGGCGTTCGGAGCCCTGTCGATCGATTGTAGCGCCTCGCTCGAGGCTCGAGTGGCTATTCACGCGCGGTGGGGCGGCGGGCGCCGCCCAGGCCTTTCGCGGAGGGAGGCACCGGCGCGATTTCGCCGTGGGCTCAGCTCCTACGGTCTCCGAGGATGTCTACGACGACAATTGGGCGCCTGGCAGGTTATGCAGCGACGCCTCGCCGCATAAATATCGCGCGGAGGAAGACGACAGCCCGTAAGGAGCGTTGTAGCAAACAGATATCTGGACGAGGCCGGCGCGCTGTGCAGATTATGCAGCTGTAAATTACTCGCCACGGCGCATAACCTGACAGCCTAATTGGCGTTATTGCGCGGAGACAATGCCACTGGCTTGGTGAAGGTGAGCGTACTCTTGGCGCGCCGGGTCGGCCGTCGTCGCAGTGAGATCACCGCATTCCGCCGGCCCGAGTAAGCGGGAGAATGTCGTCGCCGCCGGCCCGGCGGCGCTGGCCGACATGGTTCACGAGAGACTCCTTAGGTTGCGCGCCACGGGCGGTGCCGGCCCGACCGCGACGCCATGCGGTCCTCGCGAGAGCGCGCCTGTGCATTCCACGCTGCCTTCGATGTCCGCGCCATAACCCAACGCTGCTGCTGCCAAGGGCGCGTTGGTGGCGGCGGCTCCGCCGCCGGGTTCTATTTGATGCCCTTGCAGCAGAGCTTCGCGTTAGCCGGACAATCGACCTTTCTTGTGAATTCTGATCTCGTCATCGCACTCGTCATGTGCGCCGCCACCCTGATCGCGAGTTACGGTCTTTGGCGTTTAGTCCACGTGCGCCATAGCGGGCCTATTCTGGCAGGAATGGCAATACTCGCCGTCGTCTTGATGATTGCGCCGGGCAGTATCCCTGGGGTGCCGCGTCAGGTCGTCGCCGTTGGCTTCGTACTGGCCATCGTGGTCACGTTTGGCGTCCTATACTGGCGCCACCGAGATGAAGACGGCGATTGGGCCGACGTTGCGAGGGTTCGGTACATCAAACCCGTCGCGCAGAGCGAGTTGGGACAGCAATCGCCGGCCTTCTGCTTTGTTTCGCCATCGTCGGTCCGGCGAGCATTCCACTTCGAACGCGACTTCTTGCCGCATGGCTGCTTCCCATCGCCTGGGTCATCGTCGTTCGCGGACGGCCACCAGCGGATCGGTCCAATCCGGACGGTCGATAGTCTCATCCATCGTCGAGCATCGGCGTTCTTGCTTGGTACCCGTTGCCGGCTAACGAACGCTGAAGCCGTCAAAGAGTTTATTGATTTGTGATGGCTGCGCCGTCACTCTTATATGACCCCTTTGCGGCTTAGCTGGGGCGTTATGTGACTTCCACCGCTTCATCGAAAGGATAGATGGAAGACCTCGCGCGCGAGTATGCTGCTGCGGTTACACTCTGGCGCGATCTTACCAAGACAACGCCGTGCCTCTCCGCGCCCTTTGTTGTTGCTCCGGACGTGCGCTATCGCGAGGCTGCCGTTCGGCTCATGATCGTCGGTCAAGAGACCTTCGGCTGGGGCGAAGGAATCGATAACGGCCAGTCCGCGGAGCAGTTGGTGGAGATTCTGCGTGATTGGTATCGCTACTTTGACCTCGGCGCGAAGTACCGTTCAACACCGTTCTGGAGCGCGGCCGATCACATCTTCCGATCGCTGAATCCCGTTGCCGAGACGCGGGCGTTTCTGTGGAGCAACCTGGTGAAAATGGACCTCGGACGGAGTCGCGTGACGCCCGAGGTTGAGGAGCGTGTCGCGGCGCTTCGGCTCCTGCAAATGGAGATCTCGGAGTTCAGTCCGGAAGTCGTCGTATTCTTCACTGGCCCGCGATACGATGAGCGATTGCAATTGTCGTTTCCGGGCGCGCGGTTCGAGGCCGCCGGCCCCCTCCTCGCGCGCGTGGTCCACGCTGACCTGCCCGTTCGAACCTACCGTACGTATCATCCACGATACCTGAGAATGTCGCGCCACTGGAGCGTCCTCGACGAGCTGATTTCACGATGCAAAGTCACATAACGTGCGTTGCACTTGTCAAAGGGGCTTTGGTAGCTCGCTGCGCTCGCATTTTATAGGTTCCTTTGCAAGTGAACTTGGGCGTTA
>WNFI01034806.1_pt2 | contig 24749 bp, 21 predicted proteins | sample 5400471 | NCBI WGS metagenome assembly WNFI01 (sample SAMN13153348, study PRJNA577476) | soil metagenome | isolation source: 100 cm saprolite on Douglas fir-dominated hillslope | place: USA:California | collected 2013-09-17 | reverse complement strand
GCGACCGGTATCTTTCACTCTGGCGAAGGGAGAACAGAACGAATGGCTGGAAGTCGAATCAATTGACGTTGATTCCGGCACGGTCAAAGCGCTGTTGAAAAAACCGGTGGTGCGGATCCGGAATGTGGGAGTGGAGGTGGTGCTTTCGTTTCAGACTCATGGGATAAACCGCATCGAATGATAATCGTTACGCATGCTTGACGACAAATATCCTCAACCCCCGAGCCAGCCCAGCTTTAACCTGTCGGGCTAGCACGTTTCGGGTGGGAGGGGGGTGGGGGAAAATCACCAATTTCTCTCCCAGCGTTCCGTGTATCCGACCGGCGGACGGCCTTCTTGCCCGATAGATATCGCAACGATGGGGATTCCCCATTCACAACGTGATGTAGAATAATAGTTATGTTTCATTCTCAGTCAGCCCAGTCGTCCGCGAGACTCATTGATCTACGCTGTGAACACCTTTTCAATCCGCTTGGACTGGATGAAACGGAGCCTCGCTTTTCATGGAAAATGGTCGATGCGCGCCTGGGAGCTGGCCAAACTGCGTATGAATTGGTGGTCGCTTCAAATGAAGCTCGCGCTCGAGCTGGCCTAGGGGACATCTGGAGTTCGGGTAAAGTTGTTAGCAAGCAATCTCACCTAGTAGTCTACAATGGCGAAAAATTATCGGCTCACACCCGGTATTTCTGGTGCGTACGCATCTGGGATCACCTGGGCAAGGTGACTCAATGGAGCGACGTGGCTTGGTGGGAGACAGGATTCCTTGGGTTGCGTTGGCCGGCGGTATGGATAGGCGTATCCAAGAAAGACGAGAAGCGCGTGTCGCCCGCGCGTTACCTGCGCCACGGCTTCGAGCTGCCTGAAGCACCGGCCAGCGCCCGCCTCTACATATCAGCTTTGGGACTTTTTGAGCCCTACCTAAACGGCCAGCGCGTGGGTCGCGACGTGCTTGCGCCAGGATGGACGGATTACCAGAAACGCGTGGAGTATCTGAGTTACAATGTTTCGGCCCTTATAAAACCTGGCCGCAATGCACTCGGAGCGATTCTTGCTGATGGGTGGTTTTGCGGATTTCTCGGATGGCAGAATCAGCGCAACCACTACGGAGCCACACCAGCGCTCCTCGCGGTTCTGCGGCTAGTGCTGGGCGACGGCACGGTCCGGTGGATTGGCACCACCACCGCTTGGAAGTCAGTCCCGGGGCCGATTCTGGCGGCCGACCTTTATCACGGCGAGACTTATGATGCCCGGGTGGGAAATACGGCGTGGGCCGGAGGCAATTTCCCTGATGCCAACCATCCGGCCGTTCGTCCCATCACTACGCGCCCGGTATCCATCTTCGGCAAGGCGACTCCACCAGTTCGCGCAATTGAAGAGATTGTTCCGCAAGCAGTGACGCAGCCAACACCAAGCTGCTTTGTTTACGACCTTGGACAGAACATGGTGGGCGTGGTCCGACTCTCGATAACCGCCCCGCGGGGCACTCGGCTGCGCCTTAGGTACGCGGAGATGATAAATTCTGACGGTACGATCTACACAGCCAATCTGCGTTCAGCCCAAGCGACCGACTATTACATCTGCCGGGGTGGCGAAAAGGAATCCTATGAGCCGCGTTTCACCTTCCACGGATTTCGCTACGTCGAACTAACCGGCCTCCCGAACAAACCAGCTCTTTCCGCTATCACCGGTATAGTCTGGCACTCCGATCTTCGGCAGACCGGGAGTTTCTCTTGTTCAAATAAATTGCTCAACCAGCTTCAAAGCAATATTCGTTGGGGTCAGAGGGGTAACTTTCTAGATGTGCCAACCGATTGTCCGCAACGTGACGAGCGTCTCGGCTGGACCGGCGATGCGCAAGTTTTTGCCACAACCGCCGCTTTTAATTACGATGTCTCCACGTTCTTTCGCAAATGGCTCCAAGACTTGCGCGACGGACAGCATCCCAATGGTGAATATCCCGATGTTGCCCCCGATGTGCTCTGTCTGGCGGCGCGAAAGGACGCTGCCGCATGGCTTAAGCACGGCAACAAAGGGAATGCTGCCTGGGCTGATGCCGGCGTCATATGCCCTTGGGTCATTTACCGGCGCTATGGCGATGCGCGCGTGCTGGCTGAGAATTACACCGCAATGGCCAAATGGATCTCTTTCCAAGAGCGCACGAGCCGGAAACTGATCCGCCCCGACACTAATTATGGCGACTGGCTCGCGACTGACGCCGTCTCTCCCCACCGGGCCCCCACGCCGTGCGATCTAATCGGCACAGCGTATTTCGCGCATACGACCGGACACATGATAAAAATCGCGACGATTCTCGGCAAGACCCTCGACGCAGCGACTTATCGTCAGTTGCACTCCAGGATAGTCGCAGCTTTTAACCACGAATTTGTGAGCGCCAGCGGCCGTATCACAGGTGACACGCAGACTGGTTACCTATTGGCACTAGCCTTTGATCTGCTGCCCCAGCGGCTCCGGCGGAAAGCAGTCGCACGGCTCGTTCATCTTATAGAAAAGAACCAGAACCGGCTTGCCACCGGGTTCATCGGGACACCACTCTTGGGTCCAGTGCTGACGCGTTTTGGGCGGGTTGATGTAGCCTATCGTTTGCTCTTGCAGCGTGAGTATCCGTCTTGGCTTTATCCCATTCTTAATGGCGCGACGACAATGTGGGAGCGGTGGAACAGCTGGACCAAGGAGACCGGCTTTGGGGAAGCTGGGATGAACTCCTTCAATCACTACGCCTATGGCGCGATAGGCGAGTGGCTCTACGCCAACGTAACTGGCATCGACTTCGCCCCATCGGTGCCTGGCGGGCGCCGGCTTCTTCTTCACCCGCAACTTGGAGGTGGCCTGACCTACGCCCGGGCCAAATTATGGCTGCCCTACGGCGAAATAAGGAGCGCTTGGAAGTTGCGGGGTCGTATTTGGACATGGGACGTGACGATTCCGCCGAACGTTTCAGCCAGTGCCGAACTACCGACAAACAACGCAAGGGCAGTGCGTATTAATCAAAAGCCGCTCGGTTCACCTGCAGGAATCTCGTCTTTGAGGAAAACCAACCGCGCTGTTGTGGCACTGCTTCAGTCCGGTAATTACAATTTTGTGGTCACTGACCCTCATATTGAAGGTAGAGCATGTTAGTCACATTCGATGCTTGCCGGGCCAGAATCTACATCCCACGCGCAGGAGGGCTTAGCTGGGATTAGACGCATCTCCACCTGGTCTCGCTATTCAATATCAGATTTCTGGAGAGCCAGAGTGGGCCCCTGACCGGCCTCAACTTTTCGAGCCACCCCGGTCGACTAACACAACCCTGGCTCAAAAAACCGTATGCACGTCACCGGTCCAGTTTTAGGGGACAGGATCAAGCGTCTGTCCCTCAAAATTTCTCCGAAATATTTGCTACAGGATTTGCCAAAAAACTTCTTTTCGATTGAATTCACTTACATTCGAGGTAAGTTCTTTTCTGTTCTAACTCACTTGTAACAACACAAAAGCACGCTCCACGAGCGAATCGTGTTGTTGGGCCTGAGAGGTTCGAATCCCTCCCTCTCCGCCATTTTTCTTTCGAAGGTCGAAAGAAAAGTGCCCTCCGTAGCGTAGCCTTGGCAAAGGAGGGCCTTACACGGCCGGGGGAATCCGGCGTTCAAGGAGAATCAAGCCCCCTCTCAGCCAATTTTGCGCCAGTTTCTGGCGCTTCCCGACGGCAAGTCATATTGCGGGCCGCCCGGACAAAAGCTCCTTGCGCGGGGAGGGTCGGCTGGTAGCTTGGGTCGATTTTTATCCACCGCACACGCCCATGGTCACCGCCAGTCCGGAACTAACCTACAACAGCAAGATCGAGGGCGACGTCATCGTCACCCGGGCGGACGCGGCCATCAATTGGGTGCGCACCAACTCCATGTGGCCCATGCCGATGGGGCTGGCCTGTTGCGCCATCGAGCTGATGGCGGCGGCGTCCAGCCGGTTCGACATCGCGCGGTTCGGCGCGGAGGTCATGCGCTTCTCGCCCCGCCAGTCCGACTGCATGATCGTGGCGGGCACGGTCACCTACAAGATGGCCCCGGTGGTCCGCCGCATTTACGACCAGATGTGCGCGCCGAAATGGGTCATCGCCATGGGCGCCTGCGCCAGCTCGGGCGGCATGTATCGGAGCTACGCGACGCTCCAAGGGGTCGACCGCATCATTCCCGTGGATGTCTATGTCAGCGGCTGCCCGCCGCGCCCGGAGGCCCTGCTCGACGCCCTCATGAAGCTCCAGGCCAAGGTCAAACGCGAGCGCTCCTCCTCCCGGCTGCTCAGCGCCTGATCATCACCGCTGACGCGCATGACCACCGACGTCGATGTTACGACCGCCGTTAAGCAGCAGTTTCCCTCGGCCACGCCCCGGGCCAGCCTCGACTGCCCGGCCTTCAACGTCCCCGCCAACGACGCGCCGGCCGTGCTCGGCCACCTGCGCGACACGCAGGGCTATGATTTTCTGATGGACGTGACCGCGGTGGACTGGAGCGCGGAGAAATCGCCGCGCTTCACCGTCGTCTGGCACCTCTACTCGAGCACCAGGCACAACTATGTGCGCCTCGCGGCCGATTGCGCCAGCGACACCGAGCCAGCCATGCCCAGCGTCACCGCGCTCTGGCCCGGCGCCAACTGGCACGAGCGCGAAATCTTCGACATGTTCGGCATCAAGTTCGACGGTCACCCCGACCTGCGGCGCATCCTGATGTGGGACGCCTACCCGTATTTCCCGCTGCGCAAGGAATTTCCGCTGGCCGGCCGGCCCGCCGAGATGTCCGACGCGGATATCAACGCCGAGACCGGGACGGGCGTCATCTCCGCGCCGATGGCCGGCGGCCCGTTCGTGGCCACGCCGGGCGAGCCGATGAGCGAAGCCGAGCCTCGCGCCAAGGACGAAGCCTGGAACGAGCAGAGCGAAAAACCCGAGTAACCGCGATGGCCACTGATTTTTCATTTCCCGACACCGCCGCGAAAACGGCCGCCGTCCCGAAGGAATTCGAGCCGGAGAAGATGTCGCTCTCGATGGGCCCGTCACACCCGTCCACCCACGGCGTGCTCCGCATCCAGTTCGAGCTCGACGGCGAGATGGTGACCAAGGCCGACCCGGTGGTCGGCTACCTGCACCGCGGCGACGAGAAGATTGCCGAGAACATGACCTACAACCAGTTCGTGCCCTACACGGACCGGCTGGATTATCTCGCGCCGCTCGCCAACAACATGGCCTACGCTATCGCGGTCGAGCGCCTCGCCAATCTGCAAGTGCCCGCGCGCTGCCAGGCCATCCGCGTCATCACCGCGGAAATGGCGCGCATCTCGGCGCACCTCATGGGCCTCGGTGCCTACGGCATCGATGTCGGCGCGTGGACGGTGTTCATGTATTGCTTCGAGGAGCGCGAGAAGCTCTACAAGCTTTTCGAGGCGCTGACAGGTGCGCGCTTCACCACCAGTTATACCCGTATCGGCGGCCTGCAGCGCGACGTGCCCGAGGGCTGGGTGCAGCAGGTGGATGCGTTCTGCGACCAGTTCCTGCCCATTCTCGAGGAGATCCTCGGCCTGCTCTCGCGCAACAAGATCTTCCTCGACCGCACCGCCGGCGTCGGTGTCATCTCGCGGGCCGACGCCATCGCTTACGGCCTCACCGGCCCGAACCTCCGCGGCTCCGGCGTGGCGATGGATCTGCGCAAGGACCGCCCTTATTCCGGCTATGAGCAATACGAGTTCGACGTGCCGGTCGGCTCGAAGGGCGATTGCTACGACCGCTACCTCTGCCGCGGCGAGGAGATGAAGCAGTCCGTCCGCATCCTCAAGCAGGCAGTCGCCAAGTTTCCGGGCGGCGACTGGTTTGCGAGGGACGCACGCAAGATTTTCGCCCCGCCGAAGGACAAGATCCTCACGTCGATGGAGGAGCTGATCAACAACTTCATGATCGTGACCGAGGGCCCGCAGATGCCGGCCGGCGAGGTTTACTTCGAGGCCGAGAACCCGAAGGGCGTGCTCGGCTTCTACATCGTGAGCAAGGGCGGCGGCGTGCCGTGGCGGCTGAAGATCCGCAGCCCCTCGTTCTGCAACCTTTCCATCCTGCCCAAGCTCTGCGTCGGCAACATGGTGTCCGACGTCGTCTCCATCCTCGGCTCGCTCGACTTCGTCATGGGCGAGTGCGACCGGTGAAAATTCCATGATGAATTCAGAAACCATGAATCCAGAAATCAAACCCCGCACCGAGCATTCTTGGTTTTCCGGCTTCTGAATAAAACACCTTTCCCTTCAGTGAATCTCAAACCCGCCACGCTCCAGCAGATCGACGAGGTCATCACCCATTACCCGGTGAAGCGCAGCGCCGCGCTGCCGCTGCTGCATCTCGTGCAGGAGGACGCCGGTTGGATTTCGACCGAGGCCATCGAGTGGGTCGCGGCCAGGCTGGAGCTGCAGCCGATCAACATCTACGAGCTGGTCACCTTCTACCCGATGTTCCGGCAGAAGCCGATCGGCCGCCGCCACATCAAGGTCTGCCGCACGCTCTCCTGCGCGCTGACCGGGGGCTACCGGGTATGCGACCAGTTCCAGAAGGAATTCAACTGCCACCCGGGCGAGGTCTCGCCCGACGGCGAGGTCACCATCGAGTTCGTGGAGTGCCTCGCCAGCTGCGGCACCGGCCCGGTCGTCATGATCGACGACGACCTCCACGAGCGCGTCGATGCCGCCAAGGCCAAACAATTGAGCGACCAAATCAAAACCGCGGCCTCGCGCCGCCCCTCCACATGAAAAAGTTTCGCATCCTGCAGGTCCCCCCCGTGCGCTTCGGTCTCGTGCTCGGCCTGATCAATGGCTTCATCGGCCTGATCGTGGCCCCGGTCATCCTTTTTGCCGGCGGGGTCGTCGCCGCCGCCGAGGTGCCGCGACTGCTCGGCATTCCGTGGCTGTTCTTCGGCGCCGGCGCGCTGTTCATGCCGTTCATCCACGCGGTCGGCGGCTTCGTCGTCGGCGTCCTGCTCGCCATGGTCTACAACCTCGCCGCCCGGTGGACCGGCGGCATCGAGATCGTCCTCGACGACAAGTCCTGATCTCCGCCTCCGGCTCATCGCAAATCGCAAATTTGAAATCTAAAATTTTCTGATGCCCGCCCCCGCCGAACGCCGCCTGATCTTCGCTCATATCGATGAGCCCGGCTACACGCCCGACCTCGCCTGCTACCTGAAGCACGGCGGCTACGGGGTGTTGCGGCGCGCCGTCGCGCGCAAGCCGGAGGAGCTGTGCGACGAGGTCAAGAAGTCCGGTCTGCGCGGCCGCGGCGGCGCGGGTTTTCCCTGCGGGTTCAAGTGGTCGCTGCTCGACCGCAAGAGCGGCAAGCCCATCTACCTCGTGGTCAACGCCGACGAGTCCGAGCCGGGCACGTTCAAGGACCGCTACATCATGCACCAGGATCCGCACCAGCTGATCGAGGGCATCATGATCACCTGTTTCGCGAACAACGTGAAGCTGGCCTACATCTACATCCGCGGCGAATTCCCGCATGGCGCCAGGATCCTGGAAAAAGCCATCGCGGAGGCGCGCGCGGCGAATTTCTGCGGGCCGAACATCCTCGGCACCGGCTATGGCTGCGAGATTTACGTCCACCGCGGCGCGGGCGCCTACATCTGCGGCGAGGAGACCGGCCTCATCGAGTCCCTCGAGGGCAAGCGCCCGTATCCGCGCATCAAGCCTCCTTATTTCCCCGCGGTGCTCGGCCTCTACCAGTGCCCGACCATCGTCAACAACGTCGAGACCCTCTGCCACGTGAAGCACATCGTGGACATGGGCGGCGAGAATTACGCCAAGATCGGCACGCCCAACAACACCGGCACGCGCATCCTCTGTGTCTCCGGCCATGTGCAGAAACCCGGCTATTACGAATACGAGGTCGGCAGGATCACGATGGGCCAGCTGCTCAACGAGGTCTGCGGCGGCCCGCTGCCCGGTCGCAAGTTCAAGGCCGTCATCCCCGGCGGTTCGTCGGCGAAGATCTTGAAATTCGGCGAGACCTTCACGCTGAAAAACAAGGATGGCTCCACCCGCACGCTCACGGTCGAGGACATCCCGATGGATTTCGACACGCTCGCCGCCTGCGGGACGATGGGCGGCTCCGGCGGTGTCATCGTGATGGACGACTCGGTCAACATGGTCGAGGCGCTCGCCAACATCAACGCGTTCTACGCCCACGAGAGCTGCGGCCAGTGCACGCCCTGCCGCGAGGGCTCGCTCTGGATGAAGAAGATCACCGGCCGCATGGTGCACGGCGGCGCCCGTCCGAACGACGGCGAGATGCTCAAGAGCGTCGCCGACCAGATCGCCGGCCGCACCATCTGCGCCTTCGGCGAGGCCTGCGCGTGGCCGACGCAGAGCTTCGTCGCGAAGTTTGGCGATGAATTCAAGGCCGGTCCCGCCGCCAAACCCGCCGGCTCGCTCGAACTGGTATGAAAATGAATCACAGAGACACAGCGTTCACCCAGGCAAGACATAGGGTTCCTCTGTGCCCTCCGTGCCTCCGTGTTTAATTGAATTTCCTGAGATGATCCAATCCGCCAAACCCGACCTCGTGACCGTCAATGTTGACGGCCAGGACATCGCCGTGCCGAAGGGCACGAACATGATCGAGGCGGCGCGCCTGGTCAGCGTCGAGGTGCCGCATTACTGCTACCACCCGAAGCTGACCGTCGTGGGCAACTGCCGCATGTGCCTCGTCGAAATGGGCCTGCCGGCGGTGGATCCGGCCACGAAGCAGCCGGTGATGGATCCCGCCACGGGCAAGCAGAAGATCAACTGGATGCCGCGCCCCACCATCGCCTGCGCGACCAACGCCTCGCCCGGCCTGCACATCCGCACCAACACGCCCGCGGTGCAGGACTGCCGCAACGGCGTGACCGAGTTCCTCCTCATCAACCACCCGCTCGACTGCCCGATCTGCGACCAGGCGGGCGAGTGCAAGCTGCAGGAATTCTCCACCAGCTACGGCCGCGGCTACTCGCGCTTCATCGAGCAGAAGAACGTGAAGCCCAAGCGCACCGCGCTCGGCCCGCGCGTCACGCTCGATGACGAGCGCTGCATCCTCTGCTCGCGCTGCATCCGTTTCTCCAAGGAGATTGCGAACGACGACGTGCTCGGCTTCATCGACCGCGGCAGCTACAGCACGCTGGCGTGCTACCCGGGCAAAAAGCTGGAGAACAATTACTCGCTCAACACCGTGGACATCTGCCCGGTCGGTGCGCTCACCAGCACCGATTTCCGCTTCAAGATGCGCGTCTGGTTCCTCAAGCAGACCCCGGGCATCGACATCGAGTCCTCCGTGGGCGCGAACACCGAGGTGTGGAGCCGCGAGGGCGTCATCTACCGGATCACCCCGCGCCGCAACGATGAGGTGAACGACACCTGGATGGCCGACTCCGGCCGCGTGCTCTACAAGCCGGTGAAGGCCGACAACCGGCTCGCGGCACCATCCATCAACGGCGCCGCCACGGCGGCCGAGATGGCCCTCAAGGCTGCGGGTGACCTGCTCAAAGCCGGTCCGGTCGCGATCGTTGGCTCCGGTGGCAGTTCGGTCGAGGAGCAGTTTCTCCTTAAAAAGCTCGCCGACGCGCTGCAGGCTTCCACCGCGCTGGTCAGCCGGGTGGGGCAGGGTGACGGCATCCTCATCTCCGCCGACCGCAACCCGAACGTCCGAGGCGCGCTGGTCACCGGCCTTATCTCCGCGCTGCCTGCGCCGAAGCTCACCGCTCTCGCTGGCGCGATTGATACGGGCAAGGTAAAGACGGTCCTCTCCGCCGGCGAGGACCTGACGGCCGCCGGGCTCACGGCCACACAGCTCGCCAAGGTTTCCGTGATTTACCTTGGCACGCACCGGAACGCCACGAGCGAAGCCGCGCAGGTGGTCATCCCCACGCTCACGGTCTTTGAAAAGAGCGGCACGTTCGTGAACCAGCAGTTCCGCTTGCAGAAATTCGCCAAGGCCGTCCCCGGCCCGGCCGGTGTGGCTGACGACCTTGTTACACTGGCCGCGCTTGTCGCCGCCGTTGGCGGCACGAACATCCCTTCCGACCTCGGCTCGCTCTGGGCGACGCTCGCCACCGAGGTGAAGCCGCTCGCGACCGTCACCTACGTCAATCTGCCGTCCACCGGGCTGCTGCTCGACGTGACGCCGTGGGCCGCACTGCCCTTTATCGAAGGTGCGTCCCTTCACTTTAAACCCGCCGTGCCGGCTGCCGCCAACGCATGAGCACCGTGATTCAACTCTGGACTGGTCTTCATCCGCTCGTGCAGATGCTCGTCAAGGGCCTCGCGGTGATTGGCGTCATGTTCCCGTTCGGCGGCGCCTGCTCGCTGATCGAGCGCAAGGTCTCGGCGTGGATGCAGGGCCGCCCGGGGCCGAACCGCGCCATTCCGTTCTGGTTTGCGTGGATGCCGGTCGTCGGCCCGTTCCTGCAGCGGCTGGGTGTATTCCACCTGATGGCCGACGGCGGCAAGATGTTCATGAAGGAGGACTCGCTGCCGGGCCACGTGAACAAGTTCTACTTCCTGCTCGCGCCGGTGGTGGCGATGATTCCCGCCCTGACGACCGTCACCGTCGTGCCCTTCGGCGCCTACGTGGACGGCGCCGGCCACCTCGTGCCGCTCGTGCTGGCCAATCTCGACGTCGGCATCCTCGCGGTGTTCGCGGTGTCCTCGCTCGGCGTCTACTCGCTCATCCTCGCCGGCTGGGCCTCGAACTCGAAATATCCCTTCCTCGGCGGCGTGCGCGCCTCGGCCCAGCTGATCTCCTACGAGATCTCGATGACGCTGTCCGTGCTGCCGGTCTTCCTGATGATCAACGCGCCGGGCGGCGACGGCTCGCTCAGCCTCTTCCGCGTGGTGGAATTCCAGAGCGGCACGAGCGGGTGGCACGGCACCTGGTTCATCCTGACGATGCCGCTGGCGGCGGTCATCTTCCTCGTCTCGCTCTTCGCCGAGACCAACCGCCTGCCGTTCGACATGGCGGAGGGCGAGGCCGACCTCGTCGGCGGCTTCCACACGGAATACGGCTCGATGAAATGGGGCCTGTTCTTCGTCGCCGAGTATTCGCACATGCTGATCGGCTCCGGTGTGTTCGTCCTGCTCTTCCTCGGCGGCTGGAATCCGCTGCCATGGGTGCCGCTGGAGACACTGGTCGGCTGGCTCGCCAAACTCACGCCGCTGGCCGCGCACCCGATCTTTGTCGGCCTGCTCTCGATCGCCATTTTCATGGGCAAGGCGCTGTTTTTCATCTTCGTGTTCATGTGGGTGCGCTGGACGGTCCCGCGCTTCCGCTACGACCAGGTGATGAAGCTCGGTTGGCAGAAGCTCCTGCCGCTGGCCATCGGCAACCTCATCTTCTACGCGGTCCTCATCGCGTGGCTGCAACCCAAGATTCAATGAATCCAGCATCCAAGGAATCCAGAATCCAGCATGGGATTGCCACTTTTCAAGTGGCAGCCGGCGTTGGGTCGCCTTGCTTCTGGATTCTGGATACTGAATTCTAAATTCCTTCCGCTCCGCACCATGCCCTACGTCGTCGAACGCAAGCCCCTCACGCTCTCCGAGCGGCTCTACTTCCCGCAGATCCTCGCGGGCATGCGGGTGACGCTGAAGCATCTCTTCGCGCCGAACGTGACGATGGAGTATCCGGAGCAGCGCCCGGCCATCCCGCCCGGCTACCGCGGCGTGCCCACGCTGGTGATGGATCCGAACGGCCGCGAGAAATGCGTCTCCTGCCAGCTCTGCGAGTTCGTCTGTCCGCCCAAGGCCATCCGCATCACGCCCGGCGAGATTCCCCACGACGCCCCGACGGCGCACGTCGAGAAGGCGCCCCAGGCCTTCGACATCGACATGCTCCGCTGCATCTACTGCGGCCTGTGCCAGGAGGTCTGCCCCGAGGAGGCCATCTTCCTGCAGAACCAGTATTCCATGACCGGCTACACCCGCGAGGAGATGGTCAATGACAAGGCCCGGCTCTACGAGCTCGGGGGCACGCTGCCCGACTCGCACCACAAGTGGGACAAGAAGAAGGCCGCCGAGACGCAGGGCAACGCCCACTGAGCCCAACCAATTACCGCAACCTGTCATTCTGAACAAAGTGAAGAATCCATCATGACTCCCGCCGGCATATATTTTTCTGGATCCTTCGCTGCGCTCAGGATGACAGGCCACGAAGGGTTGGCCTTGTTCAAGGAATTCAACGCAGTTTCCGGCCGGCACCACTGAGTCATGGCGAACTTCCTCTTCTATACCCTTGCCTTGCTCACCCTCGCCAGCGCCGTGCTGGTCGTGGTCAACAAGAACGCGGTCAACGCCGCCATGGGCCTGTTGCTGAGTCTGGTCGGCGTCGCCGGCCTGTTTGTGCTGCTCGACGCCGCGCTGCTGGCGTTCGTGCTGCTGCTGGTCTACGCGGGCGCGGTCGTCGCGCTGTTCCTCTTCATCATCATGCTGCTCGACACGACGCCCGGCGCGCAGAAGCCGTTCAGCAGGCGCACCATCACCGCCTCGGCCCTCGGTGGCGCGCTGCTGGTCGTCGGCGTGCTGTCCCTCTACCATCGCGCGGAGTTCCCCGCCGCCGTGACCCCGGCCGCCGCGCCGACGCTCAAGGCCTACGCGGAGCAGCTCTTCACCACCTACCTGCTGCCGGTGCAGCTCGTGGGCTTCATGCTTCTCATCGCGATGCTCGGGGTGATTGTCCTCAGCCGGAAATACACCGGGGATGAAGCACTGAAGGTGGAGGGCCAGCCATGAGCATCGGCCTCAACCAATACCTGCACCTGAGTGCGCTGCTCTTCGCCATCGGCTTCTTCGGCGTGTTGCTCCGCAAGAATACGCTGGTGATCTACATGTGCCTCGAGCTGATGCTCATCGCCTCGACCCTCGCGCTGGTGGCGTTCTCCAAGTTCAACGACACGCTCGACGGCAGCGTCTTCGTCTTCTTCATCCTCACCATCGCGGCGGCCGAGGTCGCCGTCGGCCTCGCCCTCATCGTCGCGCTCTTCCGCCGCCGCCACACCATCCAGGTGGAGGAATTGAACCAGCTCAAACATTAGCCCCGGATGAACACAGATAAACACGGAATCCTTCTGGATCGCTGCCTTCAGGTAGGGACGGACCGCTGGGCCGTCCGCGAACGTGTTACGGCGCGCCCAGCGGTCGCGCCCGACCTTCTCGGGGCATTGACGCCATGACCATGCTCCAGCACGCAATCCTGGTCCTGCTCCTGCCGCTCGCCTCGGCGGCGGTGATCGCGCTCTTCCTGCGCAAGCAGGGCGCACTCGCCTCCTGGATCTCCACCGTCGCGGCTGGCGCGGGCGCCGCCATCGCGATCATCCTCCTGCAGCACGGCGAGCGCTTTGAAAACTCGATCGAATGGCTGCGCTTCGGCAACTTCAGCGTGCGGATGGGCATCAAGTTCGACGACCTCGCGGCGCTCATGCTGTTCATCGTCGGCTTCGTCGGCTTCCTGATCCATGTCTTCTCCCTCGGCTACATGCACGACGACCGGGCCCGGGCGCGGTTCTTCGGCGGCCTGTCCATCTTCATGTTCTCGATGATCGGCATCGTGCTCGCCGACAATCTGTTCATGATTTTCATCTTCTGGGAGCTGGTCGGTTTCAGCTCCTGGCTGCTGATCAACCACTATCACGAGAAGCAGTCCGCGGCTGACGCCTCGAAAAAGGCCTTCATCGTCAACCGCGTCGGCGACTTCGGTTTCCTGCTCGGCATCATCTGGTGCTACTACGGTTTCGACACGGTCAACCTGACCGAGCTGGCGAAGCTGACTTCCGGCGGGGCGATGCCGTGCAGCGAATGGATCCCCCTGTTGCTGTTCTGCGGCGCGGTCGGCAAGTCGGCGCAGATGCCTTTGCAGGTGTGGCTGCCCGACGCAATGGAGGGTCCGACGCCGGTCTCCGCGCTCATCCACGCGGCCACCATGGTCGCCGCCGGCATCTACATGCTTTGCCGGGTCAACATGCTCATGATGCCCGATGCGCTCACGGTCATCATGTGGACCGGCACGATCACCGCGCTTTACGCCGCGCTCTGTGCCATCGTGCAGCGCGACATCAAGAAGGTGCTGGCCTACTCGACGCTCTCGCAGCTCGGCTACATGGTCGCGGCGTTTGGATTGGGGTCGAATATTCCAGGGCAAGATGGCGGTGGGACACCCGTCCTTGCCGCAGGAGGTGCCGCCGCGATGTTCCACCTGACGACCCACGCTTTCTTCAAGGCGCTGCTCTTCCTCGGTTCGGGCTCGGTCATCATCGGCTGCCATCACGAACAGGACATCTTCAGGATGGGCGGGCTGCGCGCGAAGATGCCGGTGACCTTCTTCACCTTCACTATCGGCGTGCTGGCGATCATCGGCATGCCGTTCCTCGCGGGCTTCTTCTCGAAGGACGCCATCCTCTACCTCGCAATGGAGAAGAACACCGCGGTGTTCGTCATCCTCGCGTTCACCGCCGTGCTGACCTCGTTCTACATGGTCCGGCTGTGGAAGATCACCTTTCTCGGTGAGGCACGTTCGGACGACGCGAAGCATGCCCACGAGAGCGGCTTGGTGATGACGCTGCCTCTCATGATCCTTGCGGTGCTCTCGATCGCTGGCGGTTACACCGGCGTGTTCGGCAAGCTGGCCGGCGCCATTGCCCACCTCGTGCCCGAGGCCGAGGGTCAGGCGCACACGACCATCCTGCTCGTTTCGTTGGCCGTCATGACGGTCGGCGCCGGCGCGGCGCTGTTCTTCTACAAGTCCGCCGCGACCGACGCGCTGGAGGAGAAGGTCCGCCCGGTGTTCGCCGGGCTCACCTGGCTCAAGGAATCATTCGACCGGCTCTACAATTACTACGTGGCGAAGATCCAGCAGCGCTTCGCCATGCTGCTGAACTTCCTCGAGCAGATCTTCCTCGCCGGACTCATCATCCGCGGCTTCGCGGGCTTCGTCGGACTCGTCGGCTACAGCGCCCGGGCGCTCTACACCGGCAGCCTGCACGCCTACGTCTACTGGTTCCTGCTCGGCGCGGTGCTCCTCTGGGCCTTCGCCGCCGGCTTCCTCTGATTCATGATTTCCAACGCCCAACTTCTGCAGCTCGCCATCGCGACTCCGCTGGTCGCGGCGCTCATCATCGGGCTCGGGCTGCCCAAGCGGTTCTCCATCAAGCTGGCCGCCGTCGCCTTTACGCTGCCGGCGCTCATCGCGCTGTGGCTGTGGGCGAAATTCCCCGCGGAAGGCGCGCAGCACTACCAGTTTCTCAGCACGATGGACACCGGGCTGTCGGGCTTCGGCCTCAGCCTGAAGCTCGGGCTCAACGGCATCGCGCTGCCGATGTTCCTGCTCGCGGCCATCGTCGGCCTCGCGGCCGGGCTCTACGCCCTGCGCTCGCAGGCCGAGCGGCTGAAACTGTACCTCATGCTGCTGCTCGTCATGCACGGCGGCCTGCTGGGCGTGTTCGCCTCGGTGGACGTGTTCTTCTTCTATTTCTTCCACGAGCTGGCGCTCATCCCCACCTTCATCATGGTCGGTATCTGGGGCGGCCGTGACCGCAACTACGCGGCGATGAAGCTGACGATCTACCTGACGGCCGGCGCGATGCTGTCGCTCACCGGGCTCATCGCCATCTACGTGAAGAGCGGTGCGAATTCCTTCGACCTCATCACCCTGCGCGAGACGCTGGCCGCCGACCCGCTGCGCGTGACGACGCAGAAATACATCTTCGGGTTGCTCATGTTCGGCTTCGGCATCCTGGTCTCGCTCTGGCCGCTGCACACCTGGGCGCCGCTCGGCTACGGCGCCGCGCCCAGCTCCACCGCGATGCTGCACGCCGGCGTGCTCAAGAAATTCGGCCTCTACGGCCTGATCCAGATTGCGCTGCCGTTGCTGCCGGAGGGCGCGGCGCAGTGGGCGTGGAAACTCGCGCTGCTCGCCGGCTTCGGCAACGTGCTGGTCGTCGGCTTCATCACCATGGCGCAGCGCGACCTGAAGCAGATGCTCGGTTACAGCTCGGTCATGCACATGGGCTACTGCTTCCTCGGCATCGCCTGCCTCTCGACCATCGGCTCGGGCGGCGCGGTCCTGCTGATGGTGGCGCACGGCCTGTCGGTGGCGCTGCTCTTCCTGCTCGCCACCAGCGTGCACCACCGCACCCACACCTTCGATCTGGCCGAGATGGGCGGGCTGGCGCAGAAGACGCCCGTGCTCGCCGCGCTGTTCGTGGCCGGCACGATGGCCAGCATCGGCCTGCCCGGCTTTGCCAATTTCTGGGGCGAGCTGACGGTCTTCGTGGCGCTGTGGAAATTCTCCCCGGGCATCACGGCGGTGGCCGTCGCCGGCGTGGTCATCTCGGCCATCTACGGCCTGCGCGCCGCCGCGCGGGTGTTCTTCGGTCCGCCGAGCGAGACCTTGCAGCGTGTCATGGCGGAGCATCCGCCGGCGGACCTCGACTGGCGGGAGCGGCTGCCCGCGCTCATCCTGCTCGCCGCGCTGATCCTCTTCGGCTTCTACCCGCGGGCCCTGTCGGAGCCGGTCAACCAGGCGCTCACCGCGCCGGCCGTCGTCCACACCGCGTCCCCCTCGATTCACCGCTGATTTTCCACCCCCATGTCCACGGAACTCCTCCAGGCAGTCGCTGACACCAACGAATGGTGGGCCATCGGGCCGGAAATGACCCTGGCCATCGGCGCGCTCGGCCTGCTCGTGCTGGAAATTCTCCTGCCGAAGAAGGACCTGCGCTATATTCCGCCCTTCGCGATCATGACCTTGGTGGTCGTGCTCATCAGCGTGGTGCTGGGCTTCAACATCGCGGGCTGGGATGGCGAGCTTTTCGGCGGGCTCATCCTGCTCAGCGATACCGGCCGGATCGCCCGGGTGTTTTTCCTGCTGTCCTCGCTGCTGGTCTGCTTTCTCGGCACCATCTGCCTGCCGCGCGCCCGGGTGCCTCGCGTGGAGTTCTATCATATCGTGCTGGTGGTGACGGCGGCCCTGATGCTGCTCGCGCAGAGCAACCACTTTGTGATGTTCTTTGTCGCGCTCGAGACGGTGACCATCGGGTTCTACATCCTCGTCGGCTATTACCGCGAAAGCACGCTGTCGCTCGAGGCCGGTCTGAAATACCTGGTGCTGGGCGCGCTCAGCTCGGCCATCATGCTCTTCGGCATCGTGCTGCTCTACGGCGCCGTGGGCAAGGTCACCATCGCGGGCGTGGCGCACACGGGCTTCGAATATCCGATCGTGGCGGATTTCCTTCGCCAGCACCCCGACAACTTCCTTGCCACGGCCGGCGCGCTGCTCGTGCTCGGCGGCGTGGCCTTCAAGATCGGCGCGTTTCCGTTCCAGATCTGGATTCCCGACGTCTACCAGGGGGCGCCGACGCCCGTCACCGCCTTCCTCGCCGTCTCGTCCAAGGCCGCGGGCTTTGCCGTGCTGCTGACGCTGGTGCACAACGTCTTCGCCCCGCTGGAGGGCGTGCTGGTGCCGGTGCTGTCGCTGCTCGCGGCGGCGACGATCATCTTTGGCAACCTCTCGGCGCTCACGCAGCGCAACACCAAGCGCCTGATGGGCCTCTCCGGCGTTTCGCACGCGGGCTACCTGCTGCTCGGCGTCACGGCCTCGATGACCGTGTCGTGGGCGGCCGGCGCGGTGTGGTTCTACCTGTTCACCTACATGCTGGCCTCGATGGCGGTGTTCGGTGTCATGGCCCACCTGGCGGGCACGGACGATGCCGACCAGGAGCTGGAGCATTACGAGCGGCTGGCCCGGGACCGGCCGTTGCTCGGCGCCGTGCTGGCCATCGGGGTCGGCTCGCTCGCCGGCATCCCGCCTCTGGCCGGTTTCATGGGCAAGCTGCTGCTCTTTGTCGCGGCCTTCCAGGCACATCTCTACTGGCTGCTCGCCGTGGCGCTCGGCGGCGTGGTGGTCTCGATCCATTATTACTTCGGTTGGATCAAGGCCGCCTTCTTCGAGTCCTGGTCGCCGCCTGGCAGTGCAGCGACCCCATCCGTCCGTCCCGCGGCGGCGGGACCGTCGCTGGTGGGCGCGGCGACGCTGGTGGCGCTGGCGCTGCTGACCGTGCTGCTCGGTTTCTACCAGGCGCCGCTGACCAGCTGGCTGCTGAAGTAAACGCCGGCCGCGGCGTTTATTTCCTTCGCACCGGCGGGTGAATGTGTTTCGTGTGAGCCCGCTGCATGAAAGTCACCGGACTAGCCATTGTGCCGCCCCCTGCGGCCGCCGAACTGCCCAAGGTAACCCCCGAGTTGCTCGCCTCCGTCCTCGCCCGCTACTCGCGGAGCAATCAGGGCATCGGTGCCATCCTCGACAAGGTGGACCTCGCGAATCCCGACGCATCGATTGACCGCATCCTCAACTTCGTCGATTACGGCCATGCCTCCATCGGCGGCTTGACCGGCGGCCTGGCCATCGCGCTCGACGATGTGTCGATGTGGCTGGCGTATAAAATTTTCGAGCTGGCGCAAATGGCGGACGGGCAGGAGTCGAGCACGCGCTACATCACCATGGCCGCGACAAACCTGCCGACGCCGGAGGAGCTGGGCATTCCGGCGGACCTCGCACCGCGCTGGTCGGCGCTGATGGCGAAGGCGTTCGCCGCCTACCACGCCGAGTATACGCGACTCGACCAGCTGGCGCTGGCGCAGCCAAATCTCGTGCGGCTGCCGAAGGACGCGAAGCCGGCCGTCGTCAACCGGCTGCGCAAGAACTATGCGCTGGACCGGGCGCGCTATTTCATCCCGCTCGCGACGCGCACCAATCTCGGCCTTGTCCAGAGCTCGCGCATGTGGGCCGTGACGGTGAAGCACCTCGACTCGCTGCCGATGCCCGAGGCGCGGGCGGCGGCGAAATTGATCCGCGACGAGCTGTTGAAGCAGTCGCCGCGGCTGATGCGCCACAGTTTCGCCGAGAAATCATTCGCGGCGCAGGCGGAGCAGGAGCTGGCGGAGAGCCTGAAGCTCGGCCTGGCCCGGCTCTCGACCAAGCCGCTGCCCGACGAGGTGTGGGTGAAGGTCGAGCGCGACACCCCGCCGTGGCTGCGCGAGGAGCAACCGGTGGCCGAGGCGTTGAAGCACCGCGCCAACCGTTACGGCCATCAAGGCAAGGCCACGCGCCGGATGCGGGTGAGCTTTGCCTGGAACAACATGGCGATCGCCGAGCTGCGCGACCTGAACCGCCATCGCACCGGCCACCGCTACACGCCGCTGATCCAGGCCGGCTTTTACCTGCCGCCGGAAATCGCCCATGCTTCGCATCAAGGTTTGTTCGACGAGCAGGCGGCGCTGACCCGCGAGCTGATGGCGCGCGGTTCGCCGGCGTATGTGTATTCGCTGCTGCTCGGCGCACAGACGCCGTTTGAGCACAGCACGCACGCTGACAAATTCATTTACGAGGCCGAACTCCGCACCGGCATGGGGGCGCACTACCGCTATGCCGAGCACCTCAGCGCGGCTTTACGGGAATTCACCCGGCAGGTGCCAGAGGCAAAAGACTGGGTCGTCGAGGGCACCGCCGAACCAGAATAGGCTTGCCGCTGTTTTACGGGCCGCGGAACATCAAAGTCGCTTGCCGTCCATGAGCACGAAACCCCGCTTCAAGCTGCTGCAATTCAATATGCAGTATGGCCAGATGTGGGATGACGCGTATCCGGATCACGCGCCCATCCGAGTGGATCTGACCCTGGACGAAATCCGCGCGCACAATGCCGACATCGTCATGTTGCAGGAAGTCGAGCAGGCGATGCCCGGCGGGGCTCAGGCCGACCCGCCGCCACACTACACGCAACTCAAGGCCGAGCTGAAGGGCTACGACAGTTATTTTTGCTACCCCAAGCCGGACCCGCGCGAGCTGCCCTTCGGGATCGGGCTGGCGATTTTCTCGAAAACCCCGCTGCGCGAGCATATCTGCCTGAACCTGCCGTCGCCGCCGGTAGAGTTCGATTTCTTCGGCGAGAAGAAAACCCCGACCGACCGGTTGCTCATCGGCGCCAGCACCACGATCGACGGTCACGCCCTGCGGCTGTTCAACACCCACCTGCTGGCGTTCTTCATGCTCAAGTCGAGCAGCGAGATGCATCTGAACCAGCGCAAGCTGGTCGAGGAGCAGCTGCGCAAGACGGCCGGGATACCGACGCTGCTCACCGGCGACTTCAACGTCAGTAAGCACGAGTCGCTCATCCACCAGTTTTCCGAGGCCGGCTTCCAGTCGGTGCAGTCGAAGGAAGTCACCTGGCGCCGGCGGCCCTACGTGCTCGACCACATTTTCTACAATGACTGGCTGAAGCCCACCGGCTGGTGGGTGAAACCCACGCCGGCCTCGGACCACCACGCGCTGTCGGCCGAGTTCGAGTTTACGCGGTAGGGCGGCACAACGCGGTCGCTGGATCCTTCACGTTGCTCAGGATGACAGGCATGGAGGATTAATATCCAATACGGGTCATTCTGAGCGGAGCGAAGAATCCAGTCAGGTTCTGACTTATTTCCCCCGCCGCACGCGCTCCTTCTCGGACTCGCGTTCCTCCTCCAGCCGGGCTTTTTCGCCGGCCATCTGCTTCCGGATCTTGTCCGCCTCGTCAAACTTCTGCGCGCCGAGCGCCGCGTTGAGCTGCTGTTGCAGGAAGATTTCCCGCTCGGCGGCCTTGCCCTGGTAGACGCGGTCGATTTCCGCGAGCCGCGCCTTTTGGGCGGCGGTGAGCGACGGGGCGGCGGCGTCGCTTTTGGCCAGGCGTTCCATGGCTAGTTCATAGGCGCTTTTCATGGTTTGATGATGAACCACGAAATACACGAAACACACGAAAGAAAATCACCGCCATTGTCCGGATTTCGTGTCATTCGTGTATTTCGTGGTTACCCTCCGAATCTCACGCCCAAAATGATGATCAACGCCAGCGCCAGCACGGGCGGCCAGTAGCCGCCATGGCGCCGCGACCAGCCGCCTGCCCGCCCAGCCAGCATCACGGCGGTCATGAATACGAGCGAAGCCGGCGCCAGCCAGTCCGCGGTGTAGTGCGCCTTGAACCAGACGCCGGGCAGTTCCATGCCGTGCTGCAGCAGCCAGTCCATGACGATAATCGTGACGGCCGCGGCGGAATTGAAGAGCACACTCAACGGGAACAGCCCCACGAGACCGGGCAGCAGGGAAATAAAGCCGGCCACAATCGCAAGCGAAGAGAGCGGGATGATGATGAGGTTGGCCAGCAGGGAACCCGGCGAGAAGACCTGGAAATAGCCGATGCCCGCCGGGGCGCTGGCCAAGAAGGCGGCCCAGCAGGCCGCCCCGGCCCCGATGAGCTGGCGGCCGCACCAGTTGATCGCCGTGTGTGGCCGGCGCCAGTCGGCTTTCGGCAGCAGGGCAAAGGGTTTCCAGCGTTCCAGCCATCGCTCGCCCAGCGGCACGCCCATCACCACCAGCGCGACCACGACGGTGTAGGACATTTGGAAGCCGGTGCTGAAAAGCTGCAGGGGGTCGAGCAGCAGGGTGACGAGCGCGGAGGCCGCGAGCGCCGCGAGGGCGTTGCCCGGCAGCCGGAAAACCTGCGAGACGAGCAGGAAGGCAATCATCAGGAAGGAGCGGACCGCCGGCGAGCTGGCCCCGGTGATTTCCACATAGAGCCAGAGAATCAGCAGGCTCAGCACCGCGGTGTGGCGCCGCGGCACCCGCAGCAGACCCAGCCCGCCATAAAGGGCCACCGCGATGACCCCGACATGCAGCCCGCTGACGGAGAAAATATGGAAGGTGCCGCTGCGCATGAAGGCATTCGTCTGCTCGGTGGACAGCACGGCCTTTTCCCCCAGCAGCATGGCGAGATAGATCGAGGTGGTGGACGGATGCCTAGCCAGGCCGCGGCGCAAAATCTCTTCAAGCCGGTCCTCGGTGCGGCTGAAGAAGCGCTGGAACCAGCCCGGCGGGGCGGCCTCGCTGATCAACTGGGCGCGGGTGAGTTTGTGGCGGATGCCGAGGCTGGCGAGGTAGTCATTGAAGCCGGCCCCGGCCGGTTCACGTGGCAGCGGCTCGATGACCCCGCGGATGAGATAGCGGCCCGAGCGTTGCGGCGGCACGCTGATCCTGCGGATGGCGGAATAATAAATCCGGCGGCCGGCCAGGTCGCGATCGGATTCGCCCGTGGCGGTGATCTCGCCCAGGCCGGTCAGGCTGCGGGCCGAGGGGGCGACCGGGAAGGCCTGCAGCACCCTGATCGTCACGATGATTTCGCGCGGAGGCCGATCCTCCCAGTGGTGCAACTGGGGCTGCCGGACATGCAGCAGCACAAAACCGCCCAGCCCGGCGGAAAGACTGAGCGACAAGCCCCACACCACGCGGCTGAGCCGACCGTCCTTGAGCGAAAACCACCCGGCGGTGACGGACAACCCGCCGGCAACCAGCGCCAGCGGCAGCAGGCCAAACGCCGGTGGGGGCCAGAGCTTGGCGGCGGTGAGCCCGGCCATCAACGGCAGAAGCAGCCACAGGAGGGGCGCGCGAAGGTGCGTGGCGGGCGAAGGCATTTTTGGGACTGCGCCTCGGCCCGAGCGGAGCAGCGAAGCCAAGCGAACAGCATTCCCCGTCGCCTTCAAACTTGTTTCTCCACCGGGGGAGCCACAATCTGCCCGGACTCATGGCGCGCCCGACAGACGACACCGATTCACTTTTTGGCGACGTGGCCCCGCGTCATGTCACGGTGCTGTCCGACCAGGTGGCCGCGCATCAACCCCTGGCCGCGCGGATGCGGCCGCGCCGGCTGGAGGAGATCGTCGGGCAGGAGCACATCCTGCAGGCGGGCAACCTGCTGCCGCGGCTGATCGCCAGCAACCGTTTCGGCAGCTTGCTGTTCTACGGGCCGCCCGGCTGCGGCAAGACCAGTCTCGCGGAGGTCATCGCCCGCGTGACCCAGAGCCGTTTTGTCCGCATCAACGCCGTCATGTCGAACGTGGCCGAGCTGCGCGAAATCCTCACGGCGGCGCGGCGGCAGCCCGAGGCCGCCACGATCCTGTTCATTGACGAGCTGCACCGGTTCAACAAGTCGCAGCAGGACCTGTTGATGCCCGACGTGGAGGAGGGCAGCGTGCGGCTGATCGGCGCGACGACGCACAACCCCGGTTTTTACGTGAATCCGCCCCTGCTCAGCCGCAGCCATCTCTTCCGGCTCGAGCCGCTCGCCCCGGCGGCCATTGCGGGCGTGCTGCGTCTGGCACTGGGGGACACCGGGCGCGGACTTGGCGCGCGCGGGCACTCCGCAAAGGACAAGGTGCTTGCCGACCTCGCGGTGCTCTGCGACGGCGACCTGCGCCGGGCGCTCAACGCGCTGGAGGTCATCGCGCTCAGCCTGCCCGAAAAGGCGGAGATCAGGGAGAAGGAGCTGGAACTCTTCGCCCGCGAACGCCGCATCCGCTACGATGCCGACGAGGACGAGCACTACGACACGATTTCCGCCTTCATCAAGAGCTGCCGCGGCAGCGATCCGGATGCGGCGATGTATTGGCTGGCGAAGATGCTGGCCGGCGGCGAGGACCCGCGCTTCATCGCCCGGCGGCTGGTCATCCTCGCCAGCGAGGACGTGGGCCTGGCCGACCCGCAGGCCCTGCCGCTGGCGGTGGCGGCGCACCATGCCTGCGATTTCATCGGGCTGCCCGAAGCCGAACTCACCCTTGCACACGCCACGCTCTACATCGCCACGGCGCCGAAGAGCAATTCCGCCACGCTGGCCCTGGCCGAGGCGCACCGGGTGTTGAAGGAGTCGCCGGTGCAGGCCGTGCCGCGGCCCTTGCGGGATAAGAGCGGCGCGGCCAGCAAGCAGGCCGGCCACGGCCAGGGCTACAAGTATGCGCACGATTTTCCCGAGAACATCAGCGACGAGGCCTATTTGGAGAAACCGCTCACATTATACACGCCGAAGACGGCGGGGTGGGAGGCGAAGATCGCGGAGCGACTGGCCCGGTGGCGCGAGTTGCGGGCTAAAATGGTTTTACCGAGGACTTAGGCTTTTCAGTGGCCCGCGCTCGCGGCGGGAGCTGCGGGCTAAAATCCGTCAAGCTGGCTCCTGAAAAACGGGGCATGATGCGCCCGGCGGGTGAATTACGTGCGAAATAGCACCCCTGGACCGGAGCAGGCCCAGCGGGGGCTTGCACGGACGGTCCGTTTGGCTAAAGTGCAGGCATGAAAACCAAGGTCGCATTCGTGGGTCTGTTATTTGTCGCCAGTCTGATGCAGGCTCAGCCTGCGCCTGCGCCTGCGCCCGCGCCCAAGCCCGCTGACCCCGCGACCCCGACGACACCCGCTGCCAAGCCCGAGGTGACGGCCAAAACCGCGCCCGACAAGACCCCGGCGGCAAAGGACAAGAAGGTGACCAAGGAAGAGCCGCCGCCCAAGATTCCTGGCGTAGAAATTGCCCGTCCGAATGGCACTTTTCTCGGGCTCGAGGTGGCCGGTGGGAACTTCAAACTCACTTTCTACGACAAGAAGAAAAAGCCCATGGCGGTCGACGTGACGCGGGGGATGGCGCGCTGGCCCAACAAGAAATCCGCCACCACCGGTGACAACCGCACAGTGCTCAACGGCAGCGGCACCTTCCTCGTCGGGGCCAAGCCCGTCGTCCCGCCGTTTGCCTTCAATGTCTACCTCACGCTCCTGCAGGGCGAAGGCGACGAGGCCAAGGCGGTGGAGAACTACGTGGTGCCGTTCCATGGTTAAACCAGCCCGGATTTGACAGCGGCGG
>WNFI01013766.1_pt1 | contig 24764 bp, 25 predicted proteins | sample 5400471 | NCBI WGS metagenome assembly WNFI01 (sample SAMN13153348, study PRJNA577476) | soil metagenome | isolation source: 100 cm saprolite on Douglas fir-dominated hillslope | place: USA:California | collected 2013-09-17 | reverse complement strand
CATCGACTGGGACCTCGAGGGACGTCTGTGGGCGATTGAGATGCCCGGCTTCATGGCGGATCTGACCGGTTCGAACGAACACGAGCCGATCGGCCGCGTGGTGGTCCTGGAGGACACCAACGGCGACGGCAAGATGGACAAGCGCACGGTATTCGCCGACGGCCTGGTACTCGCGAGGTCCCTGAAGGTGCTCGAGCGCGGCGTGCTGGTCGCAGAGCCGCCCAACCTCTGGCTGATGCGCGACACGGATGGCGACCTCCGCGCTGACTCCAAGGAGCTCGTCTCACACGAGTTCGGACGTCGCGATGGCGATCCGCAGAACGCGGGGAACGGCTTCGCCTGGGGGATCGACAACCGGATGTACACCGCCGGCGAGACCGACCTGCAGCTGCGCCTGAAGAACGGCACATTCGAGATGCAGAAGACGCTGGCGCGCGGCGAATGGGGTGTGACGGAAGACGATGCGGGCCGGATCTATCGCAATACCAATGAGTCCGCACTGCACGTCGATCTGGTGCCGACGGCGTACTTCGCCCGCAATCCGCACCTGCTGCGCACGCGCGGCAGCTACGAGCGCCTCGCGGACGATAATCCCGAATTGAATACGGTCTGGCCGGTGCGCCCGAATCCAGGGACCAATCGTGCGTACCAGATCGGGATCGATCGTGCGGACGGAACCTTGGCCAAGTTCACATCCGTCTGCGCGCCGCTCGTCTATCGCGGCGATCGGCTGCCCGCGGATCTCTACGGCAGCGTGTTCGTCGCTGAACCGGCGGCGAACGTGGTCAGCCGGATTGTGCTCGACGACAGCGGCGACACCATGCGCGCGCGCAAGGCCTACGACCGGGGGGAGTTCCTGGCGTCGACCGACGAGCGTTTCCGTCCCGTTTACCTGTCGAACGCGCCCGACGGTACGCTGTACGTTGCCGACATGTATCGCGGGATCATCGAGCACCGCATCTCGATCACCACCTACCTGCGCGATCAGATCCTCGGGCGCAGACTGGATCGTCCGACCGGCCTGGGCCGGATCTACCGTGTCGTGCACGACACGACCGTGCGCGACACCAGTCTCGGCCTTGCGAAGAGCACCCCGGATGAACTGGTGACGATGTTGTCGCATCCTAACGGGTGGCGGCGCGACGCCGCGCAGCGGCTGCTCGTCGAACGCCGTTCCACGTCGGTGGCGCCGGCGCTGGTGAAGATGGCCGGCAGCGCGGCTGACTGGCGGGCGCGCCTGCGTGCGTTATGGCTGCTCGACGCACTGGATGCGATCGAGCCGGCGATGGTCACGCGGGCGCTCGAGGACGAATCCCGCGACGTGCGCGCGGCGGCGGTCCGGCTGGCGGAGCGGTGGCTCGGGGAGGCGAACGGGACGGTCGCCGGTGCGATCGTGAAACGGATCGACGATCGGGACGCCGCCGTCCGGCGACAGGTGGCCGCGTCGCTGGGAATGGCGCCCTCGGGGCTGCGCGAAACCGCCCTGGCCTCCGTGCTCGAGCGGCACGGTGACGACCCGATCACGGTGGACGCGGCACTCAGCGGCCTCCGCGAGCGCGAGACGGTCGTCCTTCGGCTGGTGATGCAGGCGGGAAGCGGCGAGACGCCGCAGCGTCAGGCGGCCGTCACGATGCTCGCGGCGACGATCGTGAGAAGTGGAGACGATCCCGCCATTCAGCAGCTGTTCACGCTCGCGGCCGACGGCAGCCGGGCGGCGTGGCAGCGGTCCGCCGTGCTGCGCGGCGCGGAGGTGGCGCTGCTCGGCGTCGCGATGCCCGGCACGCAGCGCTCCGCCCAGGCGGGCGCCGTGACGGCTGCGCTCCCCTGTCCCACCTGTCCCGGCGGCCGCGCGGGTCCGGGCGGCGCGTACGCGTTCCAGCGGCCCGGCGATCCGACCGTCGCTCGTCGCCCCAGCCGCCGGGGACCGGCGCTGCAATTGACACGGAAACCCACGCCCCTCACGGCGCTGGCCGCGTCAACGGAAGAATTGAGCGCCCGGGCGGCCGCGCGGGCAGGACAGGCTGGCGCCGAGCCTGATCGCCTCGCCGCTGGCGCTGGCGAACGCCGGGATCCCCGCGCGTATCCTGCTCAACGGCAAAGAGGGATCGATCGGATTGATGCCACCCATCGGGTCTGCCCTGACTGACGAGCAGATTGCCGCCGTGTTGACCTATATCCGGCGCGAGTGGGGACACGCCGCCACGCCGGTGGACGCCGCCCTGATCAAGACGATCCGGACGCTCACCGCCGGACGCACGAGACCGTGGACGGACTCTGAGCTGATGGCGGTGCCGGCCAACGGCCGCGGCGGACGGTAAACACTGAAGCGATGTCGTGCACTGGCGGCACGCGCATCCATCCAAGCCACTTGGTCTGATGCTTCGTCTAAGACCGACACGGAGGCCTCATGGGAGATGACAAAATAGCGGTCGCAGGGATGGCCCGTCACCGGGGCGGCCGCCTGCTCATGCCGAAGTCCGCGCCACGCAACCTGAGGGCGCAGTCGACAGGTAGCGGAGATTGTGGGGCGCGCAGAAAGGCCATCGTAATTTCACCACCGCAGGGGGAGAATCCCGCGCCGTGGCTGCGCCCGCGCAGCTCGACGTACACGGCGTTCGGCATTGATTCGAGCAGGTGACGGCCCCAGTCAGGCGGCGTGTCGGGGTCGAATTCGCCGGCGAGAATCAGGGCTGGCACGTCGCTCTTTACGGCGGTATGTTCGCTCGCCGGTGCGGGGGTGACATTCCAGGCCCGGCACAGGTCCGGTGGCGCCGTTCCCTCGTCGATTCCGGCGAGGCCCATGGCGGGTGAGATCTGAGCCGCAATCCTGTCCGCGTGCTCGAAGGGCGCCGCGTCCGCGCACCAGACCGAGTATCGCAGACCCCAGGTCATCGACGATGGCCCCTGATTGCCCTTGACGAGCGAGGCGAGCTCCTCATCGTGGCCAGCCGCGGTGGAACTGATGATGCGTGGGAGGAGAGGAATCAGCTGTGGGTTGTGGAGTGCGGCGTACACGGCGCTCACGACTTCCGCCCCACGAATCTCTACCGGCCGCCCCCCGCTATCACCGACGTCGAGCCGCAGGGACAGCGGCGTTCGATCGGCGCGCGCAATCAAATCCGCAAAGGCCCGACGCAGGTCAGGGTAGGCGGCGCCGCACTCGCGATCGATCGCGCATCCGTCAAATACCAGATTCAAGACGCGGAGAAGATTCGACGCGGCGACCTCATCGAAATTCACGTCTGGCGGCAAGACCGAGTCCAGCACCACGCTCCGGACGCCGCCCGGATGGCGGCGCAGCACCGTCAGCACCACCCGGGTGCCGTATGACAAGCCGAGGAGATTCCACTTGTCATAACCGAGCGAGGTTCGCAGATCTTCGATGTCGTCGGCAAGTGCCTCTGTTCTGTAGCCATCGAGGTCGACGCCCGAGGCGGTGAGGGCCTCTCGGCACGTGCGTGCGGCCCTGGCGAGCTCGGCGCGCTCAGCCTCGCCGCGCAGCCGTCCCGCCGCGATCTCGCCCTTGAGCGCATTCGTGGCCGGGCACTCCAGCGCCGGCTGCGCATGGCGAGCACCGCGCGGTTCCAGCACGATGAAATCGCGGGCCTCGAGAAGGATGTTGCCCCGGGCTGATTTCCGTCCCGCTACCGCGCTGCCGCCAGGCCCTCCCGGTACGAACAGCACGGGATCTGGCGCCGGCGCCGCGTCGCGACTGCGAAAAATCATCACCGGAAGGCGAATGGTGCGGCTGGCTGGCTTGCCGCGAGTTTCCGGGACAGTGAGCACACCGCAATCGATCCGCTCGCCGGGCGCGACGTCGACCGGGCATGCGGCGCGCTCGAAACGTGGCACTGTGGTTGAGGGTGAAGGTGCGCCGCCGGATGATGGAACGGCCTGTGCGAGCGGCAGCAGGATCCACAGCGACAAGACGTGAGGGACCATACGGAGAGTTATAGGAGGTCGGAACACCCCTGTCCAATACCAATTCGGCCGTCTGTGATAAGGATTTGATCTTACCGATGCTCGACGTCCGGCGACTCAGTTATTTCGTGGCGGTGGCCGAGACCTTGCACTTCGGCAAGGCGGCGGAGCGGCTTCGCATCGCGCAGCCCGCCCTCAGTCAGCAGATTCGGCGGCTGGAGGAGGAACTCGGGTGCCAGCTCCTGCGCCGTGATCGCCGGCGTGTCGAGCTCACGGCCGCGGGCCTGGCATTGCTCGATACGGGTCGCCGGGCGCTCGTGCAGATGGCGCGTGCGGGCGAAGCCGCACGCCGGACTGCGGCCAGTCACGCCGCGCTGCTGCGGATCGGGTTTCTCAGTCCGGCGGCCTTTGCGGTGGTCCCGGATGTGCTTCGCCGGCTGCGGCTGGCGCATCCCGCCGTGTACCTGGTGCTGCGTGAAGGCGACAGTGTGACGCTGCTCGAGGAGGTCCGGCTCGGGCTGCTCGACATCGCCTTCGTCCGCGGACCTATTACCTGGCCCGCTGTCCGCATCGATACGCTCCGTCGTGAACCGCTGGTCCTGTCACGATGCCATCACGAGCATGTGTCAGGAGGCGGGCTTCCCGCCGACGTTCGTCACCGAAGCGAGCGGGTGGTACACCATCGTCAGTCTCGTGGCCGCGGGTATGGGCCTGGCGATCCTGCCGGAATCGATTCGGACGTTTCAACGGCGGGGCGCGGTCTACCGTTCTATTGCGGGTCAGCCAGGGCATGTGGAGCTCGCGGTCGCTCGTCGCCACGGACCTCCATCGGCTGCGCTCAGCGCGTGTCTTCAGATCGTCACCAAGGTCACGGGCGTGCAGCTGAAGTAGCGCGCCGGCAGGAGTCAACCGGTCGTTGTGCCGCGTTGGGCGCCACCGAGATGCCGATTGCGGGTCGCTCCTGTAGAATCCGAGCCGTCGCGAAGGCGATGCTCGAGCTCGCAGGCGTGAACGCGTCGGACGTGGTGTTCGATCTCGGATCCGGAGATGGTCGAATCGTCAATATGGCGGCGACGCTATACGGCGCGCGCGGAGTCGGTATCGAACTGCAGCCGTACCTGGTCGAAGAATCCCGCCGAACGGCCCGTCAGAGTGGGGTTTCGACTCGCGTCACGTTTGTTGTCGGTGACATGTTCAAGGCGGACATTTCTCGCGCGACGGTGGTGATGCTCTATCTCTGGCCGTCAGTGAATACCGCGCTCGAGGCCAAACTCAAACAGGAGCTTCGACCTGGCACGCGAATCGTCTCCCATTCGTTCGGGTTTGGCGGATGGGTTCCTCGAGAGACGACTCGGACCGCCGACGGCACGACCCTGTTCCTCTGGACGGTCCCTCGACGTCCCCGCCACAAGCCGGACGTCGAGTTCGTCTCGACACCCCAGGCCGTGGTGTACCAAATGCTGGAGCTCGCCGGGGTGACCGCTGCCGACGTCGTGTACGATCTCGGGTCCGGCGATGGTCGCATTCCCATTCTCGCGGCACAGCGGTGTGGCGCGCGTGCCGTCGGCATCGAGATCGATCCTCGTCTGATCGAGATTTCTTCGCAGCTTGCTCACGACAACGAACTCGACGGCACAGTCGTCTTTCGCGAAGCGGACCTCTTCGAGGCCGACATTTCGGCGGCCACCGTGGTGACCTTGTACCTGTCCTCAGCGGTCAACGCCAAAATCGAGCGCAAACTGAAGCGACAGCTCCGTGTCGGGGCTCGGATCGTGTCGCGTGAATTTGGCATTGGAACATGGAAACCCGATAAGGCCATCCGGGCAGAGGACGGCACCGCGTTGTTCCTCTGGACGGTGCCACCGCGCTCGTGACCACCACAGCACCATCCGTGCCGTCGCGACCTTATCTGAGCCTTGACATGGCTAAGTATTGTGGCTACATTGTTCCTCGTGATACGCGTCAAGATCGGCGAATTTCGGGACCGGGCGAGCGAACTCATTCGGCGCGCGGCCGGTGGAGAGACGGTAGTGATCCTCAACCGCAATCGCGAGGTCGCGAAGATTGTGCCCATCACCACCAAGACTGAGCGAGCCGGGGGGCTGATCGGTTCCCTGGCCGGCACCGCCGACGTCCGGGGCGACATCGAGTCGCCGATCGCGTCCCCCGGCGCCTGGTTCCGGAACCCCATGTGAAATACGTGCTCGATACGCAGGCGTGGCTCTGGTCCGTGCTCGACCATCCACGTCTGAGCCGGCGCGCCTGGGCGGCGTTGGCCGCGGTCCCCCGACAAGAGCGCGTCGGGATAGCCGCTATCTCGTTGAAGGAGGCCGCCTGGCATCTCGCCCATGGGAGAATCGTCGTCGACGAGGGCTTTGGACCGTGGCCGCTGTGGTTGCGCACGGCGGCGTCATCGCCGGATCTCGAGGTACTTCCCCTGACGGTCGACGTGGCCATCGACTCAGAGCAACTGGGCGACTCGTTTCCGCAGGACCCGGCGGATCGCCTCATCGCAGCTACCGCGCGCGTGCACGACTTGACGTTGATCACCTCCGATCGACCCATCCGGAGAAGCGCCGTCGTGCGGACGCTGTGGTAGCCCGGGTCGTCATCCGAGCAGATGCTTCATTGAGTCGGGTGGGGTACCACGGCCCGCCGAGTGCCCGTGGGCCGCAGCGCGCCTGAGAGCTTCGACCCGGTCAACCCGTTCGTGTGCTCAACTACAACATCCCGCCACACAACGAGTTCCGGCAGGTGCCACGCTCGGGTGCCACGCCGACGCAGGCAATTCGGACGGTTGGGGCTTTGTCGGGTGGGCTTGGTCATGTAAAATGACCAACATGGCTGGTAAGCGCTCGTCCACGCGACATTACAACGTGGCCGTTGCCAAGGCACGCCTTTCAGACCTCGTGCGCAAGGCCCTGCTCGGCGAGGACGTCGTTATCGCTAAGGACAACAAACCCCTGGTCAAGCTCGTCCCGCTCACACCAGGCAGTTCACGTGTCCGAACGCCAGGCTCGGCCAAGGGTCAGGTCACCATGTCGGCCGACTTCGACCGCACTCCGGACGATTTCGCTGACTACGTCTGATGCGCTTGTTGCTGGACACTCACGCATTCCTCTGGTGGATTGCGGACGATGCCCGGCTGTCCAAACGCGCCCGCTCAGCTATTGCACGTCGCCAGGATGAGTGCTTCGTCAGCGTCGCCAGCTGCTGGGAAATCGCGATCAAAGTTTCCCTCGAGAAGCTCAAACTGGAGTCGCCTGTTGATCGATTCATTCCGGAGCAGCTCGCCGTCAACAGCTTCAGTTTGTTACCAATCGAGTTCGCGCATGTCGCCCGAGTAGCGCGGTTCGCATTTCATCATCGAGATCCGTTTGATCGTCTGCTGGCCGCTCAAGCGGTGATCGAAGATCTGACTGTGGTTTCGGCCGATCCCATTTTTCCGCGGTACGGCGCCAAACGCCTGTGGTGAGCGCCACGTTCTGGCTGGTTCGGCCTTCCACTTCAGCACTCGCGAACATTGACCCACTGCCGCAGCGAAGCACGCGTTTGGTCCTGCCGCACCGTTTTGGTATGGTCCAGCGGATGCCCGAACACCCCCCCGCGTTATTCGAACGTGTGCCGCGCGGCCTTTTCGGGCCCCTCGGCGATCTCTACGCCGAGCTCTATTGGGATCTTCTTGCGGAGCTGTATCGACATGAGTTCGAACGCGAGCCCTTTGTCGTGGTTCGGTCGACGGCGCTTGATATCGCAGACGCTGTGATCCGCGGATCACGTTCGTGGAACGAGCGTCGCCAGGACCTCGAAGTGCTGGCATGTGAGGACGCGGCGTTCTCGCGCGAGCGGCAGGGCATCCGCGGACCAGTCCGTTCCGCCCAGCCGCGCTCGCCATCGGTTCCCACGCTCGATCCGGAGGCGATTGACGAAGCGACGGCAATTCGAGCGCTCGCGCGCCGGCTCGTCGCGCGTCTCGAAGATACCGGCTGGATGCATTTCCAGTACCGGTCGGGCATCGGCGAGATCATGAGCTTCCACCCGTACGCCGCACGCATCCTGCAAACGCTTCTCGACGTCGCTCGCGACGAACAGCCGGTGTTTCAGGGCCTCGTTCATTCGATTGCCGCGCTCCTCGAGCCCAGGGCCTTCGCGCAGCGGCCCGGCGTCTCGCTCCTCGAAGCACGGCGGCACACGCTCGAGCTTTCCCGCGAGCTGAAGATTCTCGAACGGAACATCCATCTCTTCATCCAGCGGGTGCTGGATGATGCGGCAACCGCTGCCGATGTGCTCGAAGAAGGCTTCGAACGGTACGAGCATGCGGTGATGGCCAACTATCATCGGCTCAAGACGGTCGACAACGTCTATCGCCAGCGCTCGGCGATTCTTCAGCGGCTCGACGCGATCGAGCGCGACGACGCGGCGTTGGCAAACGCGGCGGAGTGGTACGCGGCCCAACGCGGGACCGCCGCGGGAGAGGGACAACTCGCGGTCAAGAGCGATCTCGCGCTGCTCCGGTCCCACTTCGATGCCATTCCGCAGCTGGTGGACGATATCGACGCCAGGAACGCGCGCTTCTCAGGCGTGGCGCTTCGAAAAATCCGCTACTTCCTGCGGCAGGACCGCCGCACCGAAGGCCAGCTGCAGTTCATCATCGACGCCCTGGCGAAAGATGAAGCGCCCGAGCTGGAGTTCGACGCATTCAGGTGCGAGCTGCTCGCGGGCAGCTTCCTGTATACGCCGCCAACCGCGCGGGCGCGCGTGGCACCACAGCCTCTGGTCGAGCAGTCCACTGCGAATCAGGAGCGGATTCGACAGGAAGCGGCCGGCCGCGTGCGGAGGATCTTCGCGAGAAGGCGCGTCGACGAGTTCGTCCTGACCGTGCTCGACGGGCGCCGCGCCGCACCCATGAGCGACATACCAGTGGACGGCGATCAGGACTACGTGCGCTTGCTCTACCTCTTCTCCTACGGCCTCGACGGCGCCTCAGCGTTCCGGATACAGCCGTCCTCCGGGCGCCTGCGGGCGGAGCCATACGGTTACCCGGATGGAACGCTGGAGCGTCTTCCGCCGAGCGGCCAACGCCGGAAGACGTGAATCAACCATGGATTTCTTCGAGGACTACCCGAGGCTCGAATCCGCCCAGCAGGAGCGGTTTCAGCGCGTGGTGACGCGTTTGCTCGGGGGAGAAGTCCTGACCCCGGGTTCGCCGCTCGAACCGGATCCGGACTGGCGCTTCGCCGAACGCTTCCGCGAACTGATTGATTGCTATCTGCGCATTGGCGGCTGGGGCTTCGATCTCGATTCCACGTTGCGGCTCGGGCGGGCCGTTCACGAGACCGGCGCGCAACGGGTGCGCTTCTCCAAGCTCGAGAGCCTGGTCCTCTGCATGCTGCGGCTTCACTACCACGAGCAGATGCGTCTGGCGGCCGAGGAAGACCGCTGCGACATCACCGTCGGCCTGCTGCGCGAACGACTGGTTCATGCCGGAAAGCCGATCGCACAGTTGTCGGCACGCGCACTCGGGCAGGCCGTGCGCCGGCTCGCACGCCACTCGATCGTGCGGATCGCCCGCGGTTTCGATACGGAGGACGACGCAGTGATCGAGGTGACGCCGCTGGTGGAAAAGGTGTTGCCTGATGACCGCATTCAGGAGATCGCCCAGCGAATCAAGGCCTACGTGAGCGCCAGGCCTCTGGTCGCCGAGCCCGAGGCAGAGTCCGAGCCGGATCTCGACGCCCTGGCCGACGAACCCCAACGGGACACGTCATGAGGCGACTCGAAGCGGTGCGGCTCGTGCAGTGGTATCACTTCCAGGACGAGCTTCTGCCGATCGGCGCGAGCTGCCTGCTCCTCGGCGACAACGGCAGCGGGAAGACGACAGTCCTCGATGCGATACAGGTCGCGCTCGTCGCCGACTTGTCGGACGTGCTGCTCAACCGCGCGGCCAACGAGAAGAGCCGGCGCGCGCTGTACGGGTACGTGCGATGGAAGATCGGCGCCGAAGACGAGTCGCGGCAGGGAGCCGTGCACTTCGGACGGGGCGCCTGCACCTCGTACGTGATGCTCGAATTCGTGGACGACGACGATCCGTCTCTCGTGTTCACGTGCGGCATCGGCTTCGAAGCGACGGAAACCGACACTGACATCGCCAAGGTGTTCTTCGTCGTGCCGGGCGCTAGAACACGCGATGTGGAAGCCATCACTGCGCTCGGGAACGGCTCCGGTGAACGCGTCGTCAGGCCGCTGCGTGATTTTCGTGTCTGGCTGCGCGGGCATGCCGGACAGTTCTGGCACGACGCCGGCACGTATCGAGAAGAGATCCGGCAACGCCTTGGGGTGCTGCCGGAGTCCTTTCACCGGCTGATCGTCAAGGCGCTTGCCTTCAAGCCGATCGGCCAGGTGCGGCAGTTCGTGTTCGACTATCTTCTCGATCCCCGGCCCATCGACACCGCTGCGCTTCAGGACAACCTCGAGCACTACAAGCGGCTGGAAGCCGAAGCCAGAGAGGCGCAGAAGCGCATCAACGAACTGTCCGAGATCGTGAAGGAGGGCGAGCGGATTCGCACCGAGCAGCGGACAGCCGACAGCCACCGTTACATGGAGCTTCGTGCCGACGAGGACGACGCTGCGGCCAGCGTGGAGGCTCTCGAGCGCCGTCTCGCGGAGAGCCGGATCGCGATCGCCGAGCTGTCTGCGCGGCAGGACACGTTGGCGGCGGAGCTCGAGGCGCTTCAACGCGAGTGGGAACGCGTTATTGGCCTGCTCGAAGGGCACGAGACGTACCGGCAGCTGCGTGATCTCGAGCATCAGATCGAGGATGCTCAACGCAGGCTGCGCGAGGCGACGGAGGCCGATGACGAGGCTCGCAGGGTCCTTCGGCGTCAGCGCGATGCGTTCGAGCTTCTGCATTCGGAGGAGGCCCGTTCCGTCCGCCGATCCCGTCCGGCGCTCTTCGAGCGGGACGATCTGCTTGGCATCGAGGAGGCCCCGGAGATCGTCGATCGGCTGGCGTCCACGCTCACCGCCGAGGGTGCCCTCCAGGGACGTGATCTGGCGATGTGGGAGCGGCGCCTCGACGATGCCACCGAACGGGCGCGCACGGTGCGGCTGGCGATGGTCAACGAGGTCGAGGCCTGGAAGTCGGAGGGAGCCGATCTGCAGGAGGAGCAGCGGATGCTCGAGGCCGGGCGCCTTCGCTATCCAGACGGCCCGACAGCCCTGCTGCACCTGCTCGGCGCGCGGCTGAAGGGTCGCCGCGAAGCCCGGCCGCTCTGCGAGCTGATCGACGTGCCAAATCCGCGCTGGCGCGACGCGGTTGAAGGCTATCTGCATACCCGGCGATTCGATGTGATCGTCGCACCGGAAGACTATCCCCGCGCGCTCGGACTCTACGAACGCCACAAGCGGGACTACCCGCTGCCAGGCCGCGGCCCGGTATTCATCAGCGGTGTCGGGCTCGTCGATATCGAACGCCTGCTGCGGATGCCGTCACGGCGCGTCTCGCGTTCACTGGCGGAACAGGTCGATACGGAGGACGCCTACGCTCGCGCGTACTGCGATTTTGCGCTTGGCGAGGTCATCTGCGTTGACGATGAGCAGTCGCTGCGGAAGCACCAGGCGGCGATCACCGATACGGTGATGGTCTATCGCAATCACGTCGCGCGGCAGACGGCGCGCGACGTCTTTTCGCGGCATTACATCGGCCGGGCCGCGCAGCAGCGCCGACTGGAAGAGATCTCCACGCGGCTGGGCGAGTTGCACACACTCCTCGTCGCCGCAGCCGGGCACGTCGGCTGGCTGGATCGGGCGATTCGCTTGCTCGATCGGGCGAGAACCGAAGCAAGACGCCTGCCGGACCTCGTGGACCGGGCGCAGGATCTCCTGTGGCTCGAGAAGCAGACAAAGCGTCTCGCGACGCAGAAGGAGCGCCTCGATCGAAAGGAATTCGCCGCGCTCGAGCAGACCCGTGACGAGCTCGTCGGCGGCCGCCAGCAAGTCGTGGACGAACAGGCGCGCGCGCAGGACGAACGGGGTCGCGCGAAGGAGCGCCTCGAGCAGACCGAGAGCGCCCTGGAGGGTGCGCGCCGCACGCGGGAGAATGCCCAGGCGCAGCTCCGTGAGTTCGCGGACCCGCTGGATCCGGACACTCGCGAGGGCTATGGGCGGCGCTACGACCGCGAACGAGCCGACCGCACGCCAGAACAGATTCGCGATGTGTTCAGCCGGCAGCGGCGGAACATCGAAAGCCGCGTCCAGAAGCTGATTGAAGGCTTCGTGGCCATCAAGACCCGCTATGTCGAACGGCGGGGCCTGGTGGCGACGATCGAAGGCGCCCGGTTCGACGAGTTCGCCAGCGAGCTGGACGCCTGGCGCGAGAGCCGGCTCCCGACGTATCTGGAGCGCATCGGCGACGCCAAGACCAAGGCGCTGCAGCAACTCGCCGAGGACGTGGTGTTCAAGCTTCGCGAAAATCTGCTGCTGGTGCGACGTCAGATCGACGAACTGAATCGCGCGCTGAAGGACGTTCCGTTTGGCTCGGAGCAGTATCAGTTCACGGTCGAGGTCGATCCGGCGCACAAGGCGTTCCACGATCTCGTGATGGATGCGGGACGGTTCGAGAAAGAGTCGCTGTTTGGAACGTCGGTGCTGGCGGCACCCGAGCTGGTGGCCACACTCGGTCATCTGCTCGATCGGCTGGTGGAAGCCGAGGCCAGAGAGGTCAAGACCGAGCTCGAGACGAAAGCCGACTACCGCGAATACTTCAATTACGACCTGAAAATCCTACACGCTGACGGGCGATACTCGCTGTACGACAAGGTATCGGGCGACAAGTCGGGCGGGGAGACGCAAACGCCGTATTACATTGCGGTGCTCGCATCGATGTATCGCCTGTACATGAGCCGCTCCCGCGACGGGCGCCCGACCTGCGGCATCGTCTTGCTGGACGAGGCGTTCGGAAAGATGGACGAATGGCGCATCGCGGCGACCCTGACCTTCGCGCGGAACCTCGGGCTGCAGCTCGTGCTGGCAACCCCGAAGGAACGCAGCGAGCTGGTGGCGCCAAGGGTCGAACGCAGCCTCCTGATCCACAAGGACCCGATGAGCGGGCTGCCGACCGTTCTTGATTTCACGAAGGAGTTCGCGCGGGATGACGACAGTGATGCACTCCTGGCGGATGGAGCTGCTCACGCGGATTCTGGACGCCCACGAGCGTAGTGTCTCGTTCCGACGTCCGGCGCCGTGGCCGCGCGACGTCATCGTCAAGCTCGACGCCGCGACGTTTCCGGCCGCGTTTGCGCCGGATGGGCGGCGGTCGCGCGGGATGCTGCTCGCGGCTGCGGCTGAGCTCGAAGGCGAAGGCTGTGTGCGGCTGGTGCGCCATGCGCGTGGTCAACTGACAGGTGAACCCAGAGAGATCCGGCTTGGCCCTGACGACGTCGATCAGGCGTACGACGCTGCGCGCACTCTTGGGTACGAGCCGCTGTCGTCGACGCTTGCTGAACTGGAGCGCCATGCGACGGCTCTCGCCTCGGAACCGCAGCCCGCGTGGATGCGGATCTTTCTCGAGGCTCTCGTCGAGCGGATCCGCCGGGCAGATCCCTCCATCCTTGGCTTCTCGCGCCAGCGGCTGAAGCATGAACGGCGAGTGCTCGTGCCCGCGCTCACGGCCGCCGTCACCCTGTCGCGTGATCCTCCGCCGGCGTGGGAACGCGTCACGAGCGAACGCCTCTTCGGCGATTCGAAGTTGCTCGGCCGCCTGCGCCCTTTGGTCGTGGCGGTGCTCGTTCGGGCCGATCCGCGGTGGCAGGGCGTGCCGCCGGAGGAAGCCGCCGACTTGCTCGAGGTATACGGCGTTCGCCGCAAGCCTGGACTGATCCGATGCGCCGGCGCCGCGTCGCTGCGGGTTGGCGCGAAGGTCTATGCGCTCGAAGACTTCACGCCGGCAGCGCACCTGCCGGACGCGTGGTCGGATGCATGGGTCGAGGCGCTCGTCGCCGCTGGCGTCACACGCGTCACCACGATCGAGAATGAATACCCGTTTCTGTCCTACATCGAGGAGGCGGGCGGCCCGGCCGGGCTCGCGTCGCACGGCGAGGTCGCCGTCTACACAGCGGGATTCCCAACGCCGCGGCTCGTGGCTGCGCTGACGGCGTTGGCTGCCAAGTCCGGCGCGGCGTTCCAGCACTGGGGCGACGCGGATGTCGGCGGCCTTCGGATCTGGTGGTTCTTGCGATCGCGCCTGGCCTGTCCGCTGACACTCATGCGAACGACGGCCGAGTGGGTCGCCGCCGAAGCGCCGTCTGGCGGGCGGACGCTGTCGAGCGTTGAGCGGCAGGCGCTCACCAGAATGAGGAAGGAGTTGGCAAGCGCCGAAGGGCCGGACGTCCACTCGGCGCGTGCCCTCATCGACGCGCTGCTCACGCACGGCATGAAGCTCGAACAGGAACGATACTAGCGAACTTCGCTACCGCGACTCCAAGCCATGAAACACCTACCGGCACAGTGCGTTGGGGCTCAGGCGACCTAATTGATTTGACCAAATCGGCCTCTGGTGTGATCATCAAATTTGATGCAAATTTGGTGAGGACCCCATGCTGGACATTGCCAACGACATCCGATCCCTCAGCGACTTCAAACGAAACACGTCGGAGCTCCTCGACCGCCTCAAGAAAAGCGGCAACCCGTTGGTCCTGACGATCAACGGAAAAGCGGAGGTCGTCGTCCAGGATGCGGAAGCCTACCAGGAGCTGCTGGAACGCGTAGAGACCCTTGAGGGCATCCAGCGAGGCCTGGCTGATGTGAAGGCTGGACGCAGGAAGCCCGCGCGGGAGGTGTTCAACCGGCTTCGACGCAAACATGGCATACCGCGTTGAGCTCGCCAAGACCGCCGAAGCTGAGCTCGAAGAGCTGTACCTCTGGGTCGTCGATCGAGCGCCAAGCCAGGGCGCAGCGTGGTTCAACGGTCTGGAGCGGGCGATCCTTTCGCTGCAGCAACTTCCAAAACGATGCCACTGAACGCCAAACCTTTACGACGAGACGGCCTTAGAGCGGAGCCGCCTGCCCGCCTGGGTCGTTGAAGCCCTCGAAGGCGTCCCGGACGATGCCTTCGATGAGGACAACCTCGTCGTCGCGAAGCTGGCGGAACTCGCCCTCGCGCCTGTTCTTCGAGAGCCTTCCCCTGTTCTGCCGGATGAACATCACCAGGTTTTCCGCCAAGCGGTCCGGCATTTCGACGGTCTCCATGATCCGCTGTATCGCCTGGTCATGCCGGCGGAGATACTCGATCTCGCGCGGCAGGTCTTCTTCCACCGTGCGGTGCACGCACGCATAGAGGAATTCGGCGGTGTGCGTGCAGTCGAAGTAGCGGTAGAGATCCGCCGTGTCGTTGAGCACTTCGACATTGCGCTCTGGCGTCGGCCGCCATTCGATGAACCGCATCAACGGGCCGGAATGTGCCTGGAGCGTCGTGCGGTAGTCATCGATGCGGTCAAGCATCACCGACGAGACCGGGAACACCATTCCCGTCGGCGTGAAGCGGCGCGCGGCGAGAACGTGGTGGATCAGGCAGCGGTGCAGCCGCCCATTGCCGTCCTCGAGCGGATGGACATAGACAAATCCGAACGCCGTCGCCGCCGCCTGCAGGACGGGATCCAGCCCGTCGTCGCGCATGCGGTCATTGGCTTCGAGCATGCCGTCCATCAGGTCATGCAGGTCCTGCGCGCGCGCGCCGATGAATTCAGGCAAGGGATCGCCGAGCTGATCGCGCTCTCCAAGGAAGACGCCGTCCGGGCGCAGCCCCGCGCGCACGAAGCGCGTGTCCTCGATGAGCACGCCGTGAAGGCGGATGATCTCGTCGAGCGTGAGCTTGTTCTTTCCGGCCTGGAGCACGGCTCTGCCCCAGCGTTCCAGCCGGTTGCGCGGCGGGCGCTCGCCTTCGATCTGGAAACTCGCGCGGCTATCCGCTAGCAGCAGGAAACTCGCCGCGCGCGCCACTAGATGGCCGCCGGTGCGGCCGACCGTGTCGCGCGCGCGCGTCGCGAGGTCGAGCGCGAGATAGCGCTCAAGCGTTTCAGTGCGCCTGATGATCGGGCAGTAGCGGCCAGCGCCGAGAAGATTGTCGCGGACCCGGTGGCGCTTTGAGAGCCGCGGCTTACCGGTGAAGTACGCCTTCGGGTCGAGCAGGTCCGCGGCGTTTACACGCGGGGCGTCCGGGACGTCGAGCGTGCGCCCGGTGAGTGTCTCGTAGAGATACCACGCGCGGCGCACGTGAAGGGCCGTTGGCGCCGCGCGCACGATGTTCTCAATCTCGGCCAGCGGCGCGGTGTCGAAGATGCGCTTCAGGATGAGAAAGTCCGCATCCTCGTGCTTTAGAAAGAACTCCAGGTGCGCGGCGAAATCGTCCCCAGGCCAGTAGCGCTTGTCGAAAAGCGTCCAGCTGTTCTCGGCGCGACGGCTGCCGCGGACATGCTGCTCAGTCACGCAGCCCGGCCGCCGCAAAGGCGCGGCTACCCCGAATTCATAGACGAGGGCGGCGGCGCCGGCGAGGCGCGTTCCGGCTGGAACGGTCTGGTCTTGAAAGGTCGCCGGCTGGGTGTTCTGAAGCTTCATGTCGAAAACGCTCTTGTGGCGTCGAAATAGCCTCTACATTTGGCCATTTTGTCGAAGCTACTATATATGGCAGGTGGCATCGAAATCAAGCGATCAGAGTCGAAAAATACATACTATCAATGGAACGGTCGAAAAATGGCTTGGTCGTCTGGAGCCACGGGAGATTCTAACCAGGAGCTTGAAGGGAGCGAGGATGCGGAACTCGAGACCGGCCGCGCGCGCGGCCGCGCCGCGTGCTATGGATTGAAGGCTCTTGCAAGCGCAGGCGTCATCGAAATCGTCGCGCTTCCCGAGGCGGCGTCTTCAAGAAGAAGATCTTCTTGGTTGGCCGAGCATCAGCTCCCGTCACTTCCCCGCTCGTTTTTTCGGCCTGCACTGGCGACCGCCGTGGACGGGCGTGGCGACGCAGCCGTTTCTTGGCTTCGACGATCTGCAACTCGGGGTTCTTGCGCGCCGCCTCTGCAGCCGCGAGCTCGCTCTCGAGCCGCTGGAGGTGTGTCAATAGCTGTCAGTGGAGCGGGCTGATCCGGGGTACCTTGTGGCACCCCGTGTCGGTCTGTGGCGCGGCTAACCTGTTGACTAGATTGACGAAAGTTGGCGGGGTCGACGGGACTCGAACCCTGCGTAAGGCGTTTTTCTAACCTGCTGATGGCGCGCGACTTTTGGTCTAAGGGTTTGAAACTACGTCAGTTCTCGTCGGGTTCGACGTGCTCGCTCGTGCTCCGCGGACAACCCTAGTCGCCCGGGGTTTTGGAGACGATTTGGAGACGGCACCGACTGGCTATCGTCCCGGTCGAGCCCCGCGCGGACAGCCTCAAGCCGTCCAGACGGACTCTTCAGTAGGTACAGTCGGCTCTAGGCGGGATTGACCCAGATGGATGTCCAATCCTCGACGTCCTGGTGGCCCATTGTATGAGCCGGTGGCCACGAAACAGATTCCGGAACACTGGACCAGATTGGGATCACTGCATCTCTTGCGCTGCCGCAGAATTCGAATTCAATCTCGCTTGCCGGCACGAGCTCCTTCGATTCGGCCGAACGAACGGACATGACCTGCATCGCCAAATGACCGGCGGTTATCGTGGAGATCTTCAGGTGAAACGTCCGCCAAGCACCGAATTTCTGGGTGAAGGTGTGGAGTGGTGCCAGGGCGTGCGCAGGCCGCTGACAGAAGTCGTACCTGGCCAGAAATACGCGCGCCAAGGGAGGCGCTGAGGTTGATTCGCGAAACAACAGTCTTTCAGCGGGAGTAAAGAACGCAACAGGTTTGTCCGGGTTCGCTACCTCCACCAGCATCGCCATTTTGTACGCCCACGCCGCGAGCAGCGATTGCGATTCGGTCGTGAGCGCGACTCGATCCTCTCCCACAATCAGTCCTGAAGCGAGCGGTTTGATCCGATCGTTCTCGGAATTGGTCAGCCACTCGTTGTTGCACTCAGAACAGACAGTCGTAGCCGTGACGTCAGGATAACGCGACTTCCAATTTGCAGTTGTGTCGTCACCAGCTCCGCGAAGGTGCCGAAAATAGTCGGACTGGTACCTTCCGAGTAGCAACCGCGAAACCCACGTGGGCCAGACGTGTTCTTCAGTGAGTGGCTTGTCTGTCGGGCCGCAGAAGAAGCACTGATTCAATGGACGTTACTGAGCCTCGTCGGCTGCCATCGGCCACGGCGCCGCGTAACGAAAACCTTTGACGAATGGAGCGAGGCGTTTGAAATCGCCATCCCTCGTAATCAGCGTGATGCCTCGCTCGCGGCACGAAGCAGCAATCAGCGCGTCATTAACAAGCGATGGCTTTTCGTCGAGCAGGTGCCAACCTTCGCGCGCAGCAATAGCCGCGAGAACACGAGCGCTCTCGGCAAAGGCCGCGCTGGAGGGTGCAAACACACGTTGGCGGCGTTCGAACGGCTCGAATACGCCCCGCTGTACATCGCGTGCTGCGTCAACCGTCCGCGCGCCTGCGGCGAGCTCCTGCATCACGACGGCGCTCAGGTAGGTAAACGGAAGCGCTCGGTTGAGAAAAACGAACACCTCTGCCTGGGCTTCCTCATTCCTGAAGCCGTCGATGAAGATGTTCGTATCGAGTGCGTACTTCACGCCCTACGTCGACCGTCGACTACGTCGTCCACGCCGCCGCTTCTGCGCACTGCCGTGAACCCTTTTGCGAGCTCTTCACGGAATGCGACGAAATCAAGAGCCTGGTCGATTGCCTCCGTCTCGGTATCGACGCCCAAGGCACGCCGAGCGACATCGAGCTTTCGCTGATCCATCACAACGTTCTTCCGAACCCATCCCGCTCGGCCACCTCGGACCCGACGGAGTGCGGTCGCCGTCACGCGTCTCGGACGATGTGCAGTTGCTTTAGCCAATTGATTCTCCGTCTGTATAAATAGTATCATACGTCTGTATGGTAATGAAGGTGGGTCTGGACTCGCCGGTTCGACAGGGTTCACTCCGAACCGCCGATAATGCTCGCCGATGATCCGTCGCTTCGTTTTGAGCCCAATGTCCCCTACAGCGACGAGTTGCCGCGCGAACTACTTCAAGTGGCATCCCACTACGTAAGACAGCTGCCGGGGCGGTATCTGGAGCACATCGGACGCGCGTGGGATCACCTTGCAGTGAGCACGCTCTTGAGAGATCGACACTTTCTGTCGGCGGTCCAATCGTTCCAAAGCATGTAGCTCCAGGACGTAGTCGAGCGCGAACCGGTGGACGTCACATGAACTCCACGACTCGAAAGACCATCGAAGGCTGGATCGACAAAGCGTCCAATCACTTGTCCGCCGCTAGAGATTGCGCGCAATCGCCTTACCGATCATCTGAAGCGATCCAAGCCGCGCAAGAGTGCGTGGAGTTGTCCGTTAAGTCGGTGTTATCCCTGCTCGAAATCCGATACCCTCGGGCGCATGAATGGCCGGCCGAAGGCAAGGCCTTCGCGGAAGTCGCACGGCAGATTCGCGAGCGGCAGTTGTTGCCACGATTGGAAGCACAGAACCTTGCGTACACCGTGCGATTACCGCGATTGCTTTTCCTTCTGAATTTCTGGTCGCAGTTTTATTGGTCGCGAAGTACGGATTCGAGGCGGAGCACTTGGCGTCTGCTCGGGACTTATTTGGGACGGCCGATGCGGCGTTAGCGGTCGAGCATGCCGACGAGGGCTGGCGCGCGGCAAATACGCTTGCGAACTTAGCTGAGGATCGTCTCGTGCTTGTGACGTCTGCGGAATCCATCTAGAATGAGCGGGCCGCCAGACGCCAGGACGACGCGATCAGCACACTAACACGCGCTCATAGTGTTTCAAACAGACTGGATCGAACTGAATGAAGCGTGTCCTCCTGCAATCGTATCGCGATCTCCTCGAGTTGTTGTCTTTGCGTGGCTGACAATTCCTGTTTAGCCAGTCGCCGGACGGCCCCTACGGCATTCGACCGAACTGCCTGCTCTCGACTGAAAGAGCCAGCGTAGATCGCTTGAGTCAAGTTGTGCTTCGCCAGAACCTGATCGCCGGCCCGGTTGGGTGATTCTCAGCGCGATTGCGCGACACGATCACTCATGCTGGCTGCGCTGTTGATATTGCTTCGGTCCCTCAGGCTGATCTGTGGCGGACACCGAGCCGTTGTGCTCGAGAACTTGGTGCCGCTGCGATCGCGATCCTCAGACGACCAGCTCTCGAAACAGTCGCGATGGGCACTCAATAGAGGCGCAGCGTGGGTTTTGGCGAAGGACAGCCCGCTCGATCCCGTCCAGCGTCGTAAACAGTGTGGACGCGGCACGCTCGTCAAGAATCAATAGTCCAGGCAATCGACCATCGATCTCGAGCACGCGTCCGTCATCGTGGCTCGCGTGATGCCAGGTCGCGGCCATCGTCGCCGACCACACGACTTTGGCGAACGTGTCGTAGGGCACCTTGTCGAAAATGAGCGAGCTCCCGACGGCGCGAAAGCCCTTTGTGCCGCCGCGCAGCACCATCACGGTTTCGGATGGCTCACTGCCGTCGTCGTGGCTTGCAAACACGGCCGCCGCAGTTGGGCTCGGCGCCGAGTTGGTTTTGTATGCCTTGGCCTTCACGTGCGCCTCGTCCGGGACCACGATTGGCTCGGTGTAAACCGTCGACTCTTCGCCCGGTTCGGCCCCGTCAGTCGTGAAACGGATCGTAGCCTCCGGAACGTCGCACGAGATGATGACGATCCGGTCCCAGGAGCCTGCCTTGAACACGTCTCCCGGCGGCGTGATGACGGGAGCGGGCAATGGGAGCGGCATAGGCGTTTGGGCGAACCCTTCACGCCCCCCTCCGACCGCCATCAACACCGTGACGAGCACAAGCAAGGGACGCGCATGCCATGTCATATCGTTCTCCGCCCTTTCGGGAATCCGGCACTTCACGAGGGGACCGAGATGCGCGCCTTCTCCGCTGCGTTTGTCGCTCTTCCGCCCGCCTTCGTTGCTAACCATCGTCTCGTTGTCGATCCGCGGGGGTGGCAAGCCAGACTTCGCCGGCTCGTTGGGGCAGCTGCTTGTAACGGCCAAGCGCCAGGGACAGGGAAACGGTCAGCGGCATCAGGCCTCGAGTTTCCCAGGCTGGGCGCTACGCAGTGCGGAGTGCCTTTTGAACGGCGATTGGCGCGCGATCGATGACCAGCAAGTATGCCCGCGTCGGTCCCTCCGGCTCGCGCTTGCCCTGCTCCCAGTGACGGAGCGTGTTGATGCTGAATCCGAACCGCGCGGCGAACGCGTGCTGCGTCAGGCCGAGTTTCGTTCGGATGGCCTTGACGTCGACATGCTCGGGCACGTGGACACGATAGGCCTTCTTGGATGCACGGCCCCTTCGCGTACGCGACCGCCTCCTCGAGACCCTTGCGGATGCTGTGTGCTGCCTTGCTCATGCTTTTCGTCTCCCGTAGGTGTCCACCAGGACCTTCGTCAGTGTTCGAAAGCTGTTGCGATCTGCCTGCGAGAGATCCGTCCTTTCGTTCTTCGCGAACGCCGTCAGCAGGAACAGCGGCAGCCGCGCGGGTCGCGAAAGAAATGAATGATCCTGGCGCCTCCACGCTTGCCGCGTCCTTCCCAGGGCCCACCGCAGCTTTCGCACACCGCCTGTTCCCGGAATCAAGTCGCCAGCTGTCGGATTCGCCGCGAGAAATCCGATGAGCGCTTCGCGTTCGTCGTCGCCGAGCAGCTTCTCGACGCGCCGAATGAATTCGGGCGTCTCGACGACTGTGACGAGCGGCGCCGACGACACTCAATCAGTGTAATCCATTGGACTACTACCTGTCGAGTCGGGGTGGCAAGCTGATTGGCAAGCAAATGGGCAAGATTGGGCCTTGAGACCTACCCGAAGATGGGAGGCAGCACGCGAAGACCCGCAAGAATGGCCGGAATTCGCGCATGCGTTCACTGAGACGTCAGACCTCCGGCGTTCAGCGCCGGAGGCTGTGACGATCAACTCAGCAGTGTAAGTGCTGTACTTTCAGGTAAATGGCGGGGTCGACGAGACTCGAACTCGCGACCTCCGGCGTGACAGTCAGTGGTCAGCTCGCGCAACCGGCCGGGACTCCTCCTCAGGAACGGCATCGAGGCGTCCGCTGGGTTCCATTCGTTGGTGCAGGATGCGAACGATCTCGATGACGCCAGGCCGAATGGCGCGATTACCTCCCGGTGTTGATGAACTCCAGACCGTCGATAAAGCGACCCGCGATCGGCCCGGTAAAGCTGGAGAGGACCACTCCCGCCAGTGTCATTTTCCGTACCATTTGCAGATCGCCCACCCAGAAGGTGTCCGTGTCACCGTCGTAGCCGAGTCCTCCGGTCGCGAAGCCAGTTGTCCGGAACACCACAGCGACTTCGGCCCCGGTGTCAGGGTTGAAGCTCTTCACCAGGCCCTGCGTAAAATCGTTGCCGTGGATCCGCGTTATGCGCGTCTCATGCGAGTCGCGGGGATGGAGGATTTGATCTAGCTTCTTTCCGGTGAAGAAATGACCGCTCAGCGAGCTGTTCTGTCCCGATCGGGCGGCCGGCTCAGTGTCCGATCGACCTTTGAGCTGCTGACCTATCGTCGGTTTAATTGGGGCGAAGGCCGCGCGATGTATGTGCGCGCTGACGGGCGGACACGGTCATTAGGACGAGCTCGCCCTCTGTCGCGTAACTCAGATGGCCCTCTTGCGGCTGGTCACGAATCCGGCAGTGACCGGGAGTGACGTCTTCATGAGACCGACCTTTGCGCCTGGTAGTGCGCGATCCTTACATGCCCGCCCCACAATGCCTGGTGCCCGGTCTTCCTCACGTCGACAAACCCTGCGTCGATCATCAGCGCCAGCACCGTGCCCTCCGCGTTGTCGCTCAGCCTGCGGTGCGAATGCAGACCGCGGACGCCTGAGCGATGTCCGGCGGACTCCGGTCCGCCGAAGTCCAGCAGGTGTAGGCGGCCACCATCTTTCAGGACGCGTCGGATTTCGCGCAGTGTCCGCTCCTTGTCCTCGCGTTCCAGGTGGTGAAACATGAATGAGGAGAACACGCGATCGAAGGACGCTGCGGGAAACTCCAGCGCGTCGGAGAAACCGCGATCGAACTGGATCGCGACCCCGGCCCGGCGTGCCTTGCGTGTCGCGCGGGCGAGCGCCTTCTCGTCGGGGTCGAGACCGCGGACCTCGACGGCTGGATATAGCCGCTTGATCAGCACCGCGAGGCTGCCGGTCCCACAGCCGACATCGAGCACGCGATCGAGCGGTTGAAGCGCGGCTCGGCCGACGAGTTCTCGCCTCGCGCGATCCAGACCGAGCAGCCTCGTGAATGGGTCATAAAGCGGCAGGAGCCACTCGACGCCCATTCCCGGAACGAATGTCTTCTGTGATTCCGCGATCGTTGCCATGGGTCCTCCACCCGGTTCCTTGCTCATACTGAACAAGTGTTCTGTAATGTATAGACGGTCCGTTTACGAACATTGTGTTCATTGATTCGGTGAGAGCCGGAACGGAGCCCCATCATTTGTCCCGAATCGAACAATCCAGCGTCTGCTGTTCCAAAAAGGAGTGCCGGGTGGCAAGAAAGCGAGATCGGCGGGTGGAGCGGACTCAGCAGCTCATTCGAGGCGCGCTTCGGTCGCTGCTCGAGGAGAAAGGTTTCGAAGCCCTTACCGTGCAGCAGATCATCGATCGGGCGAACGTTGGGCGCGCGACCTTCTACGCGCATTTCGACAGTAAAGACGACCTGTTCGCGAGCGGCTTCGACGAACTCCGCACGTCACTCGAGGCGCGCCAGCGCGAAGCACGCTTGCGCGGAGGCAGCGTCGAGGAGCGCGTGTTCGCGTTCAGCCAGGAGATGTTTGCGCACGTGAACCAGTACCGCGACGTGTTTCGCGGGATGGTCGGGAAGCAGAGCGGCGCCACCGTTCAACGTTTGCTCCATAAATTGTTGATCGACCTGGTGCGTGACGATCTGGAGACCACTCGCCGAAGCGAGGGGAGCGCTGTCGCGACGGAAGCGCTCGCGCAGTTCATTGCGGGCGGCCTGTTTGGGCTGCTCATGTGGTGGCTGAATGGGAAGATGCGGCCGTCCGTTGGAGAGATCAACGCTCTGTTTCGCAAGCTCGCGATACCAGTCCTGAAAGCGTCGGCGCGACTAGTACGCGAGTGAAGCGCGAGCTCGTACGCGCGGCCTGGTCGGGGCCGCGGAGCTGGAGAGAATGAAGCCAACGGCCCGGTTGATCAATGCGTCGCGCGGGCCGATCGTCGAAGAGCGAGCGTTGATCAGCGTGTTGAAGAACAAGCACATTGCCGGCGCGGCGATCGACGTATTCGACATTGAGCCGCTGCCTCCGTCTCACCCCTTCAGGACGTTGGACAACGTACTGGCAACGCCGCATATCGGCTACGTATCGCATGGTCTTTACAAGACGTTCTACGAGGATACTGTCTGGAATATTCGGAAGTGGCTCGACACCCATTAGTGGTTGACAGGAGATGGCGGCATGGGAACGACGGCTCTCCTCAGTGGACAGCTGAAAACCGGCAATTTGTGGACAGGCCAAAACCGGCAAATCTGTGGCGGCCGAGACCCATGAGTTTTACTTCGTAACCTCGTCGGTGCGCAAGTCGGTCTGGACCTTGGTGCGCCAGCTGCGCGGGCGCATTGAGCACGTGCGTGGTGCAGCAGCATGCGGCGACGGGTCGCCTTTTCAAGTGTCTGGTCTCGCCGGTTTCCGGCGCAGCCGCTGCTTCGCTGAAACCGATCGGATG
>WNFI01230481.1_pt1 | contig 24770 bp, 21 predicted proteins | sample 5400471 | NCBI WGS metagenome assembly WNFI01 (sample SAMN13153348, study PRJNA577476) | soil metagenome | isolation source: 100 cm saprolite on Douglas fir-dominated hillslope | place: USA:California | collected 2013-09-17 | reverse complement strand
CCCGCGGGTCGCGCCGCCGGCCGCATCCGGCGGCGTTGCCGCGATGCGCTTGTTGACCGGCAGGATCACCAGCAAGGTGTAGGGCCAATTGCTGAAGATTAGCGCCGCCCCAACGAGCGCGCGCCAGTCGCGCGTGAGCCAAAAGGCCAACAGCCCAAACAGCGCCGAAGCGAGCGCAAGGCTTGCCTGCATGGCGAAGCCGCGCGCGTAGCTCAGTTTCCATTCGGCAAGCAGCGCCTCGTCGTCGATACCGAGCCGCGCCGTCTGCTCTGCGACGTTGACATAGATCGCTGCACCGGTGAAGGCCGCCGCGGTAGCGAGCGCCAATTCTTCCGCCATGAAGCTTTCGAGCGGCATGCAAGCGCTAAGCGCAGGAGCGCCAAACGCACGCGGCGAAACGGGCCACCTGCCCCATCAGGTCGGCCCGGGACGATGCGATGCTCGGCATAGTTTCCATCATATATTCCGTGCGTTGGCGTGATTTGTTCACTCGTAGCTTGGGATTCTCAATTCCCCAACAAATCCCTGCTGACAATCAGCCGCATCACCTCGTTGGTGCCTTCGAGGATCTGGTGTACGCGCAGGTCGCGCAGGACGCGCTCGATTGGGTGATCGCGCAGGTAGCCGTAGCCGCCGTGAAGCTGCAGACAGCCATCCACCACCGCAAAACCGGTATCGGTGGCAAGCCGCTTGGCCATGGCGGCAAGCCGCGTGGCGCCGCCCTCGCGCCGATCGAGGGCGTCCGCCGCCCGGTAGAGCATCAGGCGCGATGCCTCGAGCTCGGTCGCATAGTCAGCGACGCGGAAGCCGAGCGCCTGGAAATCAGCGAGCCGGGTGCCGAACTGCTTGCGCTCTTTCATGTGCGCAATCGTGCGTTCGAGACAGAACTGGGCACCGCCGAGCGAGCAGGCCGCGATATTGAGCCGGCCGCCGTCGAGCCCGCTCATGGCGATCTTGAACCCCTCTCCCTCGGCGCCGATGCGGTTTTCGACGGGGACGCGGCAGGACTCGAATATCACCATCGCTGTCGGCTGCGAGTGCCAGCCGAGCTTCTTTTCCTGCGCTCCGAAGCTCAGCCCCGGCGTGCCGTTCTCGACCAGGAAGCAAGAGATGCCGTGTGGCCCCCCTTCTCCCGTCCGCGCCATGACGAGGTAGACGTCGGAGCGCCCGCCGCCCGAAATGAACGCCTTCGTACCGTCGAGCACGTAGTGATCGTCGCGGCGCTGTGCGCGGGTCTTTAAGCTTGCCGCATCCGAGCCGGAGTCCGGCTCGGTCAGGCAGTAGCTGGAGAATTTCTCCATGCTGCAGAGATCGGGCAGAAAGCGTCGTCGCAGTTCACTCGAGCCATACGCATCGATCATCCATGCCACCATATTGTGGATCGAGACATAGGCGGCGGTTGAGGGACAGCCCTGCGCCAGTTCTTCGAAGATCAGCACCGCGTCGAGCCGCGAGAGCGCGGAGCCGCCGACGTCAGCGCTCACGTAGATGCCGCCGAAGCCGAGCTTGGCGGCTTCTCTCAGCGTGTCGGTGGGGAAGATCTCGTCCTCGTCCCACTGGCGCGCAAACGGCATCATCGCCGCTCGCGCGAAAGCGCGAGCGGTATGTTGCATCGCACGCTGCTCCTCGCTGAGTTCGAAGTCCATTGCGGCGACCGATAATGGCAGCGCGATCGATCGTCAATCAACGAAGGCGCCCGGTTAATGGTTGACCATATCGGCCACCGCTGCCGCGATCGACTTCGGCGTTTGGTAGACGTCTTGCACGATTGCCTGCACCGCATCGCCGGAGACCGGATTGATCTCCAGCCGCATCTTTTCGGCTTCAGCGAGAAAGCCCGGGTCCTTCATCGTATTCATGAACCCTTTGCGCAGAGTCGCCGTACGATCCGCGGGAACGCCGGGAGGCGCCAGGAACGGCCGCCCCATCGGCTGGCGGGCAAAGACCAGCTTGAAGATGCGCCGCTCTTCGTCGGTTTTGGCAAAATCCATGACGAGCGGAACGTCCGGCAGATCGGCGTGCTTGGTCAGCGACAGCTGCACCAGAATATTGATCTTCTTTTCATCCACCCAACTTTTGTGGGTTGCAACGACGCTCGACCACGACCAGCCGCAGCGCCCCATCACTTCGCCCCGCTCCATTGCCAAATCAATGTCATTGCCGCCCGGATATCCAGGAATGATCTTGAACTTGGTATGAATCGTCGCGTTGAGAACTTTAGGAAATTGATCGGTGTCGGCGGCCGGGCCTGTTCCACCGACTGTCAGCTGTCTCTGCGTGACGTCCTCGAGCTTAGCGATACCGCTCGTGGACCAGGCGACACAGACACTCACTTCGTCGTTCATGCTGCCGATCCAGTTGAATTTGGCCGCATCGAATTGGGCCTTGGTGGAGCCGAGCAACGGATCGAAAGCAGTACCGCGTCCGATCATCCCAAACGCGCTGCCGTCCTTGGGCGCGACATTGTATAGCCAGTTGGCGAGCACGAGACTGCCGGCGCCCGGCATGTTTTTCGGCACGATTGTCGGATTGCCGGGGATAAAGCGCCCCATGTGGCGCGCGAGCGCCCGAGCATAGACGTCATATCCGCCGCCGGCGCTGTAGCCGACGTAAAGATCAAGTGTCTTGCCCTTATAGAAGCTCGCTGGATCCTGCGCGTGCGCGTGCGACATAGGGCTGAACGCCAAAATCGCGGCGGCGCGGACTATGGCCACAACGCGCATTTGATCCTCCCGTTGCGCTTATGTTTCGCCCTTTCCGGGCGATGTTGCCTCCAAACCGTCTATTTGAGCCAGACCGGAGCGACCCTCAGTCGCACGGCATCTTATTTGGCGGCAAGGCGCGGTTTGTGACGCCGAACATGAACGCGCGAGCGGATGAGAGCAACCGATATGGCGAGCCGTAGCGTCGCGCGCAGTGCGGCACCGCTGGCAAGCACGGCGCGGAGCGGGTACAAATGGGGCCTTTCGTCCGGGAGCAGTGCAATGGCCCTCAAATACGGCCGCGCGATCGAGGCCCGTCTCACCCCGGTCAGTCCAAAGATCGAGCGCAAGCCGGGCCTCGACCTCTCCAAACGCCCACGCCGCAACCGCAAGGCCGAGTGGTCGCGGCGCCTCGTGCGCGAGCACGAGCTAAGCACATATGATCTGATCTGGCCGCTGTTCCTCGTCGATGGAGTAAACACGCGGGTGCCGGTCGCCTCCATGCCGAGTGTCGAGCGGCTGTCCGTGGATGAAGCGGTGCGCGAGGCTGAGCGCGCCGCAGCACTTGCGATCCCCTGTCTCGCGCTGTTTCCGTATACCGACCCGAAGCGGCGGGACGAGGCCGGCAGCGAGGCGGTCAATCCGGACAACTTGGTGTGTCGCGCCATAAGCGCCATCAAGCGTGCGGTGCCGGAGGTCGGCATCCTCTGCGACGTCGCGCTTGATCCCTATACCAGCCACGGCCACGACGGCCTCCTGCGCGACGGCGTCATACTCAACGATGAAACGGTGGAAGTCTTGGTGCAGCAGGCGCTGGTCGAAGCGCAGGCCGGCTGCGACATCATCGCGCCATCGGACATGATGGACGGGCGCGTCGGCGCGATTCGCGCGGGTCTCGACCGCGCCGGCTTTGCCGACGTCTCGATCATGGCCTACGCGGCCAAATATGCCTCGGCCTTCTACGGCCCATTCCGCGACGCAGTCGGCTCGGCCGCGACGCTGATCGGCGACAAGCGCACCTATCAGATGGACCCAGCCAGCAGCGACGAGGCGCTGCGCGAGGTCGAGCTCGATATTGCCGAGGGGGCCGACATGGTCATGGTCAAGCCCGGCATGCCCTACCTCGACATTCTGCGCCGCGTAAAAGACGCCTTCGCCGTTCCGACCTTCGCCTATCAAGTATCCGGCGAATATTCGATGATCATGGCAGCCGCGCAGAACGGTTGGCTCGACGGCGAGAAGGCGATGATGGAAAGCCTGATCGCCTTCAAGCGCGCCGGCGCGTGCGGCGTGCTCACCTATTTCGCCCCGCGCGTGGCCGAGGCGCTGAAAGACGTGGCCTAAACCATCCGCGCCTGGTTTTGGCCGCCGCTTGCACCGATGCGCGGCGGCGCGGCGCGCCTGAGCGACGGCTTGCGGAATCCCTTGCAATTTCGATGGTTGCCGCGCGTGGCGCTGGCCGCCGCTCCGAACATTCTGTATGGTGGGTTGTTCGGGATCTGCGACCATGGCGTGTCGCCGGATGGGAGGAAATGAGCATGTCTAATGAATCTATTCTCGTCATTTTGTTGGTCGGTTTGATCGCGGGATGGCTTGCCGGCAAGATCGTCAGCGGCACCGGCTACGGCCTTGTCGCCGATATCTGCATCGGCATCATCGGCGCCCTCATCGGCAGTTGGTTGTTGCCACAACTGGGAATTCANNNCCCGCATGCGCCGGGCACCACGGACCCATCGGCTGAAACTAGGCGCCAATCTCGCTGATTGACCGGCGCAAAGCCGCGATCAGATCGCGGCTGTGGCTGAGATGCGGCTCCTCGGCGGTGATGATGGCCGCAAAGCCGCGCTTCTTGAGCGCCAACACGTCAATGCCATTTGCCTTAGGATCAACGCCCGCCGCGTCGCAAACTATGTCGATGAGCCGGTCAAGCGCATGCAGGCGGCCGAGGAGATAATCGTTCTCCCGATAGGCGCGCGACAAGAACGCGGCGAAATGGCCGAAGCCGATGCCCTTCAACCTCTCGATGCCATCGAATCCGGAAAGCGTGCGGGCGTCCTGCGGGCTGATCCGGTCGATCAAAATCTCGTTGAGCTCGCCAATCTCGCGGGCACGCGTCATCGGGAAGGTCAACACGTCCCAGAACGGAAAGCCGAGATAATTGACAAGTACCTCCCGGCGCGCCTCCGGATGCCACGCGGCCGGATCGAGCGAAGCCAACAGGTCGTCGATTTCACGCGTGCTCGCATCGAGGTCGATCTCGGCGGCCAGTTGCTCGATCAGGCGGTCGAGCTTGGCGACATGTTGTTCCACGAAGGCGGCCGCGTAGGCCTCGAGGTGCCTGATCTCCGCACCCGAGGGCGCGGCGGGAAAAATATCTGCCGCAAGCTCGCGCACCTCACGGCTGTAAAAGCCGGCGTCTTCCCGGCGCCGCAACGCGTCCAGCCGGCCATAGAACTCGCGCTTGAGCCGATCGATCACGAGCGGATCAAGCCCGGCGAAACGGTCCTCATCGATGAGTTGATAAAGTCTATTCTGGCCCGTGATCAGGAAGTGCATGCGCCGCACGCGGTATTTGACGTCGAAGGCGAGGAGGTATTTCACCCAGGCAGGAAGATGCTCCGCGGTTTGACTCTCGAATTCGAGCGCTTCGCTGTCGGCCCGTTCGTAGACGATGCCTTTGTGCAACGCCCACGCATCGATGATTTCGGACACCACGCGCGACAACGGCGATTGTGCCGGCACACCCCGCAGCTTCACGATCAGCTCAGCACCGAACGCGCGCACGGAGGCAAGCTTGAGCCGCACATAGGCTTGATAGGCAAACCCGGCATCGCGCGCGACGTGAGAGTTGACCTGCTCGCGCCAGGCACGAAGCTCCTCGCTCGAGATCGGCCGATCGAACGTCGTGGTCACGACTTTCGCTACCAACTGACTAATGTGGGGACGGGCGCTGTCGACAATCGCCCGCAGCCGGCGCACCTGCTCGTTGAACTCGATCACGCGCGTAAGCTCGTCGATTACCGGCTGCGAGCTCGGGATATCCGACAGCGCGCCGCGAAGCATCGCAAAGAAGCCGGGCACGACCTGCTGGCGCGGCAATACCGCCGGTGCCGGATGCGGATCGATGTAGACCAGACGGCGATCGATCTCCCGAAAAGCCGGCCGGCCGTGGATCGCCGAGATCGCTTCCTGAAACGGACGGTTGTTGAGCACCGAGCCATCGAGGAAGGACACCGTCGTCGGGTCCATGCCGGCGCGCAGGTGGAACGCGAGGCCCGGCGCATTATCGAGGTCGAAGTCGCTCTCGACCTCTCCGTTGGAATGGCGCCGATAGGTAAAGTGCAGAACATGGTGGTGGTCGCGCTCGTGGATGAGCGGCGGATCGTGGATTTGCACGAGCTGCTGGTAGCCGTAGTAGTCGGTCAGGGTCACGAACAGGTCGAGCGATTGGCCGGAAGGAAGTAGCGAAGCGCGCGGGCTTTTCGCTGCACCCATCGAGACGACGGCGTCATACATGAGGCGGGCCATCACACGTCCGTCGAGCGGCGGCTTGAACCAGCGGGAGCGCACGAACAACGAAAGCTTCTGCCGCACCTCCATGTCGGTGACCGCGCGGAGGCTGCCGGTCCTGGTCATCGCCCACAGGAATGGCTTTAGGAACCACTTGCTCCAGGTGCCGGCGCGCGCGTCGGGCGCAAGTAGGATCGTGACATCGGCGTTGTCGAGCCAGAGATCGCGCAGCGCGTTCATGGGCAGGTCGTGGCTGAGCGCGCGCGCCAACATTGTGCCATTGATGCCGCCTGCCGAGGCGCCGGCGATGATATCCACGACCACCCGCAGCTCGACATGGCGGCCGATCTCGCGCAGCAGCTCGAAATAGATGCCTTCGGTGTCGTACTCCGGGCCGGTGCGGTCGCCGTTATTGAAGAACGACGCTTTCGCGCGCCGGGAGCGGTCCGCGATTGCATGCAGAGCGCTCGAGGCGCGCACCAGCTTGAGGATTTCCTTAGTCACGCCATGCATGTAGATGGCTAGCGAAATGCCGCCGAAGCAAACAAGTGCTATGCGAAGTTCCTTCTCGCGCAAGATCTAGTACCCTCGGGGCCGGCGATTCGTCCGAGCGCCGCAATCATGCAGAGAGAAAGCGCCGGCCTGAAACGTTTTCTGCCGTCATTCCATCATCGTCGCGGTATCGATCCATACCGGTTGAAAACCGTCGCCCTCAAGCGCCTTGAAGATCTGCTGCCCGTGCAGGCGATCGCGCGTTTCCACGGTGACGTCGAGCTTGGCGCCTTTCGCCGGCACGTCGAGGAAGAGGCGGCGGTGCTCGACTGCCAGAATGTTGGCGCCGAGCCCGCCCAGCCGCGTGGCGATCTGCCCGAGCACGCCGGGCTGGTCGGGGATAGTCAGCCGGAACGAGACGATGCGATCCTCGCGCTCGAGCTCGCGCCGCTCGAGATGGGCCTCATCTACAAGTACGATTTTCGACACGAGCTCGCGTACGATCGGCAGCGCCAGCACGCCGACGTTCTTCACCGCGATGCCTTCGGCGAGGGTCGCACCGCCGAGCGGAAGGTTTTCGCCGTACAGCGCGTTCCAGAACGAAGGATACAGCGCGGCCTCTGCCCCCACGATTTCGATGGTCGACTTGCGCGCTCGGGCGGCGATCACATTGCCCGCGATAAGCCCGCCACCGCCAATGGGAATCACCAGCACATCGAGCTCGGGCGCGTCTTCCAGCATCTCGAGTGCGATGGTGCCTTGCCCGGCGATGACCAGCGGATCGTCATAGGGGTGCACGAAGGTCAGGCCGCGGTCGCGGGCGAGCGTCTCGGCGCGAATCTGGGCCTCCGCCACCGTCTCGCCTTGAAGCACCACCTCGGCGCCGTGTGCCTGCGTCGCCTCCACCTTCACGAACGGCGTTGTCACCGGCATGACGATGGTGGCAGGGATTGTCAACCGCGCGGCATGATAGGCGACCGCTTGGGCGTGGTTGCCGGCCGACATCGCAATAACGCCGCGGGCACGGGCGCTTTCGCCCAATGACGCGAGCTTATTGAGCGCGCCGCGATCTTTGAACGAATTGGTGACCTGCAGATTTTCGTATTTGACGTAGACCTCGGCGCCGGTCAGCGCTGAAAGTTTGGGCGCCGGGAGCATGGGCGTGCGCAGCACTTGCCCTGCGATGGTGCGGCGGGCCGCCTCCACGTCGGCAATGGTGATACCCATGCCTTCAACTCCTGGCCGCGGGATGTGCCCGGGTCTTGCTCAGCGGGAGCGGCGCCGCATGCCGCGCGCCCGCCTCGCGCAAGCGGGGGCACGCTTGAGCTTCGCGTCACAAATGACCGTGCCTCCTGCATAAAGAGCGTCTATGCTGGATGCGGCCTGATTTGCAGGATAGCAGAATGCCCAGCGAGGACATTTGCACATGAGCGACGACGGACCGAGAAAGATCGGCGTCTCCATCGAGGTCAAACCCCATGCCTACGACCCGATCGCCAACCCGGAACTGTTCGAAGGCGTATTGGCGCGCCGCTGTATCGCCTTCGTGATTGACGTCATCATCATCGCCATTCCGGTGCTGTTTGCGGCGGCCTTCATTTTCATCGTCGGTCTCATCACGCTCGGCCTCGGATGGATCCTGTATTGGTTGCTGTCACCCGCGGCCGTGATCTGGGCGATCTGCTATTACGGGCTGACCTTCAGCAGCCCGGCCTCCGCGACAATCGGCATGCGGGCGATGGATATCGAAATGCGGACCTGGTACGGAGCTCCCGCCTACTTCGTCTTGGGCGCGGTTCATGCCATCGTCTACTGGGTCACGATCTCTTTTTTGACCCCCCTGATCCTTCTGGTCGCGTTTTTCAATCACCGGCGCCGGCTGCTGCACGACATGCTGGTCGGCACTATCATCATCAACAACGGCGCTCGTGCCCAGGTGTTGCGCCGTACGTCCCGCCCACAAGGCATTTGACGAAACGCCCCGCCCGCGCAATCCTAGACTCCGAGACGGAAATGGTACCGGCTCCGAGAGCGCCGTGACCCAGCACTCGCGCAACACCCCGCAATTCTATCTGACGGCGCCCTCGCCGTGTCCCTACCTGCCGGGCCGCGAGGAGCGCAAGGTGTTTACGCATCTCGTCGGCGAGCGCGCCGCCGAGCTCAATGATTTGCTCACGCACGGCGGTTTCCGGCGCAGCCAGTCCATCGCCTATCGGCCCGCCTGCGAACACTGCCGCGCTTGCGTCTCGGTCAGGGTGGTGGCCGAGGATTTTCAGCCGACGCGCAGCATGCGGCGCATCCTCGATCGCAACCGCGATATCGCCGGCGAAATGCGCGCTTCCGTGCCAACCGCCGAACAATATTCGGTGTTCCGCTCCTATCTCGACGCACGGCACCGCGATGGCGGGATGGCAGACATGACGGTGCTCGATTACGCCATCATGGTGGAAGACAGCCACGTCGAAACCCGTATGGTCGAATATCGACGACGGCGGCGCGGAGAGAGTCGCGGCAACGGCGAGCTGCTGGCAGTCGCGCTGACCGACGTGCTCAGCGACGGGCTCTCCATGGTCTACTCCTTCTTCGATTCCGATCACGCCTCCCGCTCGCTCGGTACTTTCATGATTCTCGACCACATCGCGCGTGCGCGCGAGATGCGGCTCGCCTATGTTTATCTCGGCTATTGGGTCGAGGGCTCGCGCAAAATGGGATACAAGGGGCGCTTCCTGCCGCAGGAGCGGCTCACGCCGCACGGTTGGACGCGGGTGGAACGCTAGGGCGCCGGCGTTGGCGGCGCGGCTTACGTCAGGACTTGGTCCGCAATCAATTTCACGTTGAGCGCGATGATGAGCGCGGCCACGAGCGCCGCGAGCATCGTGAGCCAGCGCGGGGAAACCAGCGCGTTCATCTTCCGGCGGTCGGCGGTGAACATCACCAGCGGCACGATCGAGAATGGCAAGGCAAGGCCCAAGACTACTTGGCTGAAGATCAGAAGCTTTGCCGTGCCGGCCTCCCCGTACCAGATCGTGACGATCGCGGCCGGAACAATGGCAAGCGCGCGGGTCGCGAGCCGCCGCGCCCAAGCCGGCAACCGGATGTCGATGAAACCCTCCATGACGATTTGACCGGACAAGGTCGCGGTCACCGTGGAATTGATTCCGCAACACAGGAGCGCGATCCCGAACAGCGTCGGGGCGATGGCGGAGCCGAGCAACGGCGCCAGAAACGCGTGCGCCTGATCGAGTTCGGCAACCTCCGTCTTGCCCGCCTTGTTGAACGTTGCAGCGGCCAGGATCAGGATCGACGCGTTGATGAGTAGTGCGAACATCAGCGCGATGGTGGAGTCCAGCGTAGCGAGCTTGATCGCCTCGCGTTTGTCCTCGACCGTGCTGCCGAACCGGCGCGTTTGTACCACTCCGGAATGCAGATAGAGATTGTGCGGCATCACCGTCGCCCCAATGATGCCGATGGCGAGGTAGAGCATTTCAGGATTGGTTACGAGTTCCGTCGTTGGCGCAAAACCGATGATGACCTTGCGCCAATCGGGATGCGCGAGCGCGATCTGAACGGCAAAACAGGTGGCGATGACGCCGAGCAGAGCCACCACGAATGATTCGACCCAGCGGAAGCCCAGATGCTGCATTCCGAGAATGAGAAACACGTCGAGCGCCGTAATGATGACGCCGATTTCCAGCGGAATCCCGAACAGAAGATTGAGGCCGATGGCGGTGCCGATCACTTCAGCGAGATCGGTCGCGCAGATGGCGATTTCAGCGAGCAGCCAAAGCGGCCAAGACAGGGCGCGCGGAAACGCATCGCTGCAGGCCTGCGCAAGATCGCGGCCGGCCCCAATTCCCAGCCGCGCGCATAGCGCCTGCAGAAGGATCGCCATGACGTTCGAGAGCAGCGCGATGACAAGCAGCGCGTAGCCGAACTTCGATCCGCCAGCGAGCGAGGTGGCCCAATTGCCCGGATCCATGTAACCGACGGCGACCAGATAGCCGGGTCCCAGAAAGGCCAGGAGTCTCTTCCATAGAGGTCCGCGCGGGCGCGTCGAAACCGAGCCAAAAACCTCGGACAGCGAGGGCGTGCTGCGGCTGCGCCGCCAGCCGGTTTCGGCATATGCGGAGGCGGGGGGCGATCGCTCTTGCGGCACGGACGAGAGGGCCATGATCAAGTTCTGCTTCCGCCTGCATAGCCTTCTTGCAAATAATTTGCAATTGCAGCGCCGCTCGCCCGCGTGGCCGATTCAGGGCCAGGTGCCGGTCATCCCTCAATGCGGCGGCCGGGAACAATTGCGACCGGGCCGGATTGAGGGGCCGCGGGCCTCTCCATGACCTGCTCGACCCCAATCTTCGCTGCCGCACGCCAGGGCGCGCGCGCCAGCCTTTGCGCGGCCGCAGTCCTGGCGCTGAGCACAGCGGCGTCCCTTGCCGCCGACACCGGCAAGAGCGGCACCTCGGAGGTCGTTTTTCTCGCCCAGCTCATCACGCTAATGCTGGTTGGCCGCCTCTTGGGCGAGATCATGAATCGCATCGGGCAGCCGTCGGTGATGGGCATGTTGCTCGGCGGCATCATGCTCGGACCTTCGCTGCTTGGCGTGCTGTGGCCGGACTTGCAGCACGCCCTCTTTCCGCGCACGGCCGAGCAGAAAGCCATGCTCGATGGCGTCTCGCAGTACGGCATTCTCCTGCTGCTGCTGCTGACTGGAATGGAGACCGACCTCAAGCTCGTGCGAACGGTCGGCAAGTCCGCGCTGAGCATCTCCGTCACCGGCGTCGCAATTCCGTTCATTTGTGGCTTCGTGCTCGGTCAGTTCCTGCCGGAATGGCTGCTTCCGCATCCGGATCAGCGGCTGCTCACCTCGCTGTTCCTCGGCACTGCCTTGTCCATTTCTTCGATCAAGATCGTGGCGGCGATCGTGCGCGAAATGGGATTTACCCGCCGTAACCTTGGACAGATCATCGTCGCCTCCGCCATCTGCGAAGACTCCATCGGCTGGGTGATCATCGCCGTCATCTTCGGCCTCGCCCAGGCAGGCACGATCGACGTCATGAACGTGATCAGAAGCGTGCTGGGGACAGCCGCGTTCCTCCTTGCGAGCTTCACCGTCGGCCGACGGATCGTCTATTTCCTGATTCGATGGACGAACGACAATTTCGAAAGCGAATTCCCCGTGATTACGACCATTCTCGTGATCATGGGCGCCATGGCGCTACTGACGCACTTCATCGGCGTGCACACGGTACTCGGTGCTTTCGTCGCTGGCGTGCTGATCGGGGAGTCCCCAATTCTCAGCAAACATATCGACGAGCAACTGCGCGGTCTCATTCTCGCGTTCTTCATGCCGGTGTTCTTTGGCATTGCCGGACTTTCTGCCGATCTCACCGTGCTGAAGGATTTGTCCCTGTTGCTCATGACCCTAGGCCTGATCGCGATTGCGAGCTTCGGCAAATTCGCCGGCGCCTTCATCGGCGGCGAAATCGGCGGACTGACCCGGCGCGAAGCCTTTGCGCTCGCTTGCGGAATGAACGCACGCGGCTCGACCGAGGTGATCATCGCCACGATCGGATTGTCGATGGGCGCACTCACCCAAGATCTCTTCACCATGATCGTGACCATGGCCCTTGCGACGACCATGGCGATGCCGCCGATGCTGCGCTGGGCCTTGGCGCGGGTGCCGATGGGCAGAGCGGAGAAGCAGCGGCTGGAGCGCGAGGGGTTCGAGGCGCGCGGCTTCGTGTCGAATTTGGAACGCCTGTTGCTCGCCGTGGACCAGAGCGCGAACGGCAAGTTCGCGGCCAGCCTCGCAGGGCTCTTGGCCGGCAGCCGGGGCATTCCCATCACGGTCATGTCGCTGTCGCAGAAGGGCAAGTCCAGCCACCACGAGGAACTGGAGAATGAATCCGGTAATCGCGCCCAGAAGACCGTCAAGGCGGCCGCCGACGAGACCAAACCTGCGCAAAGCGGCGACGACGACGCCTCGCCGGTCGACGTGACGGTTCGCAAGCAAGACACCGGCGCCGGGGAAGCAATCGCGAAGGAGGCGAGAAAGGGCTACGACCTTCTGTTTGTCGGGATCGAGAATACGCGCGGCAAAAGCGGCCTCTTTGATGAAGGCGTCAGCCGGATCGCCGCGGCATTTGAGGGCCCGCTCGCCATCGTGGCCGGGAACGGCGATCACCTGCGGGAGCCGCAACGAACCCCGTTGCGCATCCTCGTTCCAGTCACGGGAAACGAGGTATCGCGCCGCGCGGCCGACGCCGCCGTCGCCATCGCACGCGCCTGCGGCGGCACGATGACCGCGCTCTACGTTGCCACCAGCGCGGCAAACGACGGACGCAAGCGTCGCGCCTTTCGCGCACGTCGGCAGGAGCAGGCCATCATGAGAGATATAGTCGAGATGGCCGACCACCGTGACGTAACGGTAAGGCCCGTCGTCCACTCGGACATGGCGGCACGTGACGCGATTCTCGCGGAAGCGAAGAAACGCGCCCATGATCTCATCATCATGGGCGTGAGCCGCCGCCCCGGCGACAAGTTGTTCTTCGGTGAGACCGCGGCGGCGGTGCTCGAAAACTCGCCGGTGTCGATCGTATTCGTTGCGAGCTAAACGGTCTCCGCAGCCGCAGTTTTCAGACGGCGGCATGGCCCCCGGAAGCGCCACCTCTCAAGTTGATGGCCGACAAGAACTCCTGGCGAGTCGCTGCCTTGGTTCGAAAGGTTCCTAGCATACAGCTGGTCACCATCGTGACGTCGGATTTGTGCACGCCTCTAGTGGTCATGCATTCGTGAGCGGCTTCCACCACCACGCCCACTCCGAACGGCTTGAGCACGCTGTCCAGGCACGCGGCGATCTCGGAGGTCATTTTCTCCTGAACTTGAAGCCGCTTCGAATAGACGTCGACGAGACGGACGAGTTTGGAAATTCCCACAACCCGCTGGCGCGGCAGATAGCCGATGTGAACGCGGCCGATGATCGGCGCTATGTGGTGTTCGCAATGCGATTCGAACCGGATGTCGCGCAGCAGGACGATCTCGTCGTAGCCGGCGACTTCTTCGAAGGTTCGCTTCAAGTACTCGCGCGGATTTTCGAAATAACCTGCAAACCACTCCTCGTATGCGCGCGCGACGCGCGCCGGCGTGCCGACAAGTCCTTCGCGGTCGGGATCATCGCCGGCCCAACGAATGAGCGTCCGTACCGCCTCTTCAGCCTCGGCGCGCGAGGGTCGAACCACGGCGCTCTGTCGCGAACCTCGCTTTTTGAGGCGATGATTGAATTTTACGATCTTGTCCATCTGATCTTCTCAGCGCCTCGGTGCCTTGAACGATAAGGCAATGCGTTGGTTCCCCTCGACGGGGGTTTTCCCGCACATCGAGATGCCGCGCAAGGGATCCCTATGCTGTCATCTCCCCTCGGCGTTGCCGTTGCCGCGCAATTGGCCAAACGTATTGGAGCGCGGGAAGCCCTTCGGCGCCAATCGTCCGGCGTCGGCGCGATTGCCGCGCCAATCGGCAAGCTCGTTGAGCGTGAGCGTGAACGCGCGGCCGGCGGTATCGGTCCACGACAGACCCTGCTGGGCCATGAACGTCTTGAGATCGCTGAGGCCTCCGTCCTTGTACCGTTGCAGCCGTACGCCGCGCCCGCGCGCCATTTCGGGAACCTGATCGAGCGGGAAGATCACCATCTTGCGATTCCCGCCGATCGATGCGACGAGCTCGCCCTCCACGACCGCGAGCGCCCGCGCGGCGTCGGGCGGGGCCACGTTGAGCACCTGCTTACCCTTGCGGGTGTTGGCGAGGCATTCGTCCTCGGCAACGACGAAGCCGCGCCCCTGTGCGCTTGCAACAAGGAATTTGCGCCCGCCCTGATGGCGGAAAGCAGCTACGAGATCAGCCTCCTGCTCCAGATCGATAAACAGCCGAATCGGCTCGCCATGGCCGCGGCCACCGGGGAGCTTCGCCGCATCGAGCGTGTAGAAGCGGCCGTTGCTGGCGAACACCATGCAGCGGGAGGTTGTCTCTGCCGGGAATGCGAATTTCGGGCCGTCATCCGCCTTGAATGCAATGCCCGACAGATCGCCCACCGTGCCCCGCAGCGCCCGGATCCAGCCCTTTTCCGATACGACCACTGTGATCGGCTCGCGCTCGACCAGCGCCTGTTCGATCGCCGCCTCGTCGTGCTCGGGCGCCTCGGCGAACGTGGTACGGCGCTTGCCCAGCGGCGTCTTCGTAGAGAACCTCGCACGCACCTCCCTGATCTCGTCGGCGACTTTTCTCCATTGCGCCTTCTCCGAGCCGATGAGCGCCTTGAGCGACTTGCGCTCCGCACGCAGCTGCTTGTCCTCCTGCTTGATCTCGATTTCCTCGAGCCTGCGCAGGTTGCGCAGCCGCATGTTGAGGATGGCATCGGCCTGCACATCGGAGAGTCTGAACGTCCTCATCAGAACCGGCTTCGGCTCATCTTCGTTGCGGATGATCTTGATCACCCTATCGAGGTTGAGATAGGCGACGAGGTAACCGCCCAGCACTTGCAGCCGATGCTCGATCTGCCCGAGCCGGAACTGCGAACGCCGCAACAGCACCTCGCGGCGATGGGCAAGCCATTCGCTGAGCGCCTCCGCGAGGCCGATGACCTTGGGGATGCGCCCCCGCAACAGGACATTCATGTTGAGCGGAATGCGGGTTTCGAGTTCGCTCAGCTTGAATAAGGATTCCATGAGCAGGCCAGGATCGACCGCACGCGCGCGCGGTTCGATCACGAGTCGGATGTCATCAGCCGATTCGTCGCGCACGTCGGCAACGAGCGGAAGCTTCTTCTCGTTGACAAGCTCGGCGAGCTTTTCCACCAGCCGGCCTTTCTGCACCTGCCAGGGAATCTCAGTAACGACGATTAGGTAAGTGCCGCGACCGGTGTCTTCCTTGTGCCAGCGCGCTCGGACACGAAACGACCCGCGGCCGGTGGTATAGGCCTCGACGATGACGGCGGGAGGATCGACGATGATGCCTCCGGTCGGGAAATCGGGACCAGGCACGTATTTCAGCAGCGTGCGGCTTCTGGCATTGGGTGTATCGATCAGGTGAAGGGCCGCGTCGCAGAGCTCGGCCGCGTTGTGGGGCGGGATCGCTGTCGCCATCCCAACCGCGATGCCCTGCGAGCCATTGGCGAGAAGATTTGGGAACGCACCCGGCAGCACCACCGGCTCGTTCTCCGAGCCGTCGTAGGTCGGCCTGAAGTCGATCGCGTCCTCCTCGATGCCATCGAGCAAACGGTGCGCAACCTCAGTGAGCCGCGCCTCGGTGTAGCGCATGGCGGCGGGATTATCGCCGTCGACGTTGCCGAAATTTCCCTGTCCGTCGATTAAGGGGTAGCGCTGGGCAAAATCCTGGGCCAAGCGCACTAGCGCGTCGTACACGGCCTGATCGCCGTGCGGATGGAACTTGCCGATGACGTCTCCGACGACGCGCGCGCATTTCTTGAATGCGGCGCCGGGGTCGAGACGCAACTGCCGCATCGCATACAAGAGCCGGCGGTGCACCGGCTTGAGCCCGTCGCGCGCGTCCGGCAGCGCGCGGCCGGTGATCGTGGACAGAGCGTATTGCAGGTAGCGCTCTTCGAGCGCCTGGCGCAGCGCAATTTCCTCGATCTCGCCTTCGCGAGGGGGAATCAGTTCCTTGCCCATGCGGAAGAGTTAATGCCGAGGCACGCCATGAACAAGCGATGAATGAGTTAGCCACGCGCTGTTCTGGTTGCGAGGCGTAGATTGAGGCCAATGGCGTTTGTCGTCGCGGTACGGGGCGATCGGCGAAGCCGATCGACGGATGAACGCGCGGCGCCGCCGGCCGATTCTCAAGACCGCAGCACGCGGTCGCCAGACGCCAGACATGGAAGCGCTCGGTCGGCGCTTCTCGAGAAAACTAAGGAGAATGAAATGCGTGCAATCTTCGTCGCGCCGCTGGTGAGCGTGGGTATCGTCCTCCTCGGCGTCTCGCCGGGCTCGGCTGCGCCGGGCCTCGGCGGTGCCCTGGAAACGGCTGCCAACCTCAACCAGGCAGTCGATCAAGCGCACTGGCGCGGCTATCACTACCGGCATTGGTGGTGGCGGCACCGTTGGCATCATCGCTGGTGGTGAGACCGCCGGAGGGCGGGCCAAATCCCGGCCCGCTCTCCTCGGAGCCGTCCGCTGGAGGGCGAGCGTCACGCCGCAGAGCGGCGATGAAGCTTGCGCGCGCGTCGGCGAGGCTAACACGGCGCGGCTCGAGCACGCGACGCGCGAGGAAAAAGCCGGTCAACTCAAAGCCGTCGGCGATGTCCTGAGGCGAAGGATCACCGGCGCACGCCTCGCGCAGAAATGCGGGCAGGACCAACAGCTTGTCCTTCCATGCCTCGCCCGCCTGCCGCGATACCGCACGTCCCGATTTCGGCGATACATAGACGAGGTCAGTCTCTACTCCGCTCGCCGCGCAGACCGAAAGATCGAGTCCGAAGCCGAGCTCCGCCAGAAGCCTCAACTCGAAGCGCACCATGCCGGGCGCGGCGCGGCGTGGATCGAGGAGCCCGTCGAGCAGGTGCGCGAGCGCGGCATGAATCTGCGGATGCGGATCGCGCTCGGGCAGCAGCCGGCAGAGCGCGGCGAGATGCGTCGTGCCGTAAAGCGCGTGCGGGACGGGTAGAAATGAGGCCGCGCGCGCATCGAGGCCCTCGACCACGTAGTGGCCGAGATGCTCGTCGAGCCGCGCGCGCCAGGTGCAGCTGACGGTATTGCCCGCCTGCAGCACCGGGCGCAGCCGCGCGTTCGCGCCGCCCCGCACGAGGCCAAGATGGCGCCCGTGTGCCCGCGTCATCAGCTCGAGGATCGCGTTGCCCTCGCCGTGGCGCTTGCTGCCGAGCACTATGCCTTCGTCGGTCCACTGCATCGCTAGTCACCCGGGAACTCAAGTCCCATCCCGCGGTAGCGTTCAGGGTCCTCGCCCCACCGCTCGCGCACCTTGACGAATAGAAACAGGTGCACCGGACCCTCGACCATGTCGGCGATCTCCCGGCGTGCATCGGCGCCGATCGCCCTGATGGTCTGCCCGCCCTTGCCGAGGACGATCTTACGTTGGCTTTCGCGCTCGACATAGATCGTCTGCTCGATGCGGGTCGAGCCGTCCTTGAGTTCCTTCCATGTATCGGTCTCGACCGTCGATTGATATGGCAATTCCTGATGCAGGCGCAAATAGAGCTTCTCGCGCGTGATCTCGGACGCCAGTTGGCGCAGCGGTGCATCGGTGATTTGGTCGGCAGGGTAATGCCACGGGCCCTCCGGCACATGCTCAGCCAACCAGCATTTGACATCGGCAACACCGTCGCCGGTCAGCGCCGAGATCATGAACGTGGTCGCGAAGTTTGTGCGCGCGTTGGCCGCCTTGGCAATCTCGAGCAGCGCAGGTTTCTCGACGAGGTCTACCTTGTTGATGAGCAGGAGCTTGGCTCGGGCAACTGTGCTGAGCCGCTCGAGCATCGCACCCGCCTCCTCGTCGAGGCCGCGTTTGGCATCGATCACGACGGCGGCGATGTCGGAATCATCTACCCCCGACCAGGCCGTCGTGACCATCGCGCGATCGAGCCGGCGCTTGGGCGCAAAAATGCCCGGTGTATCGATGAAGACGAGCTGCGAGCCATCGACGATCGCGATCCCGCGCAACAACGCGCGCGTCGTCTGCGCTTTGTGGGAGACAATCGCGACCTTGGTTCCGACCAGCGCATTGATCAGCGTCGATTTGCCGACATTGGGTGCGCCGATCAGCGCAACGAATCCGCAGCGTGTCTGGGCGGTCGCTCCCGGCGCAGAACCGCCATCGCCGCCCGCCCGCTCCGGCAAAGAAGCGAACGATTGGCGAGCGCCTTTCCTTTCAGAGGCGATCGGTTTTGACACCGGCGCGCGAGAGCATAGCGGCCGCGGCGGCTTGCTCCGCGGCACGCTTGGAGCGGCCAAGCCCCTCGGCCGGCCCGAGCTTGGGAAGCTCCACCGCAACGCGGAATTCCGGACTGTGGTCCGGGCCCTTGCGCTCGACCTCACGATAGGCCGGCGTGGGCATTCCGCGCGCCTGCGCCCATTCTTGCAGCACTGTCTTGGAATCGCGCAGCGGCCGCGACGGCGTGCGCATGCGTTCGCTCCACAGCCGTTCGACGAGCGCGGCAGCGGCTGGATACCCGCCGTCGACGAACACTGCGCCGATCAGCGCCTCGCAAGCGTCGGCCAGGATGGCAGGGCGGCCGCGGCCGCCGGCATGGGCTTCCGACGCACCGAGCCTGATCACTGCACCGAGATCTAGTCCGCGGCCGACATCAGCGCAGGCCTCCCTGCGCACGAGGTCGGCAAGACGACGCGACATCTCCCCTTCGTCGGCTTTCGCGAATGTCCGGAACAGCATATCGGAGATGATGAGCCCGAGCACGTGATCGCCGAGAAACTCGAGCCGCTGATAGCACGAGGCGCGGTTACGCGCGCCGCTCAGCGCGGAGATGTGCGTGAGCGCCTGCTCGAGCAGCGCGGGATCACTGAATTGATATCCGATGCGCTCCTGAAACGCCGACAGATCGCGGCGACGGCGACGCTCCTTCAGGCTGGGCTTTGCAGGGGGATCGGCAGCGGCGGGACGAGGCGGCTCACCAGCGGTGGCGGCACTAGGCGCTTCGATGGGAGTTTTCCGTGCTCGCGCGCGGCTCATCTGACGATCGTGAACAGCCGGTTCCAGCGCACGGCCCATGGCCAGCGCCACACCATCCAGGCGTGCTCGCCTTCGCGGATCGAGAAAAAGATGATCTGAGCCCGGCCGACGATGTTCTCGAATGGCACATAGCCGACCTGGCTGAGCACGCGGCTATCGGTCGAATTGTCGCGATTGTCGCCCATCATGAAAAAATGGCCGGCGGGCACCTGATACACCGGGGTATTATCGTAAAACCCGTTGTCCACGAGATCGAGCGTCGTGTAGCTCACCCCGTTCGGCAAAGTTTCGCGCCAGCGTTTCACGCGCGTTGCGCGCGTGCCTTCCTCGGTTTCGATGAAGTCGTCGACGCGCTCACGCTTGACAGGCTCGCCGTTGATATGCAGCACGCCGTCGATCATCTGGATGCGATCGCCGGGCAAGCCGATCACCCGCTTGATGTAGTCGGTCGAATCGTCCTTTGGCAGCCGGAACACGACCACATCGCCGCGGTTGGGCTGCGCTGCCCAGATGCGGCCCGGAAATAGCGGCGGCGAGAACGGCAGCGAGTAGTGGCTATAGCCATAGGAATATTTCGATACGAAGAGATAGTCGCCCACCAGCAGCGTCGCCTTCATCGAGCCCGATGGGATGTTGAAAGGCTGGAACAGGAACGTGCGAATGACGAGCGCAATAATGAGAGCGTGAAAGATCACGCGCCCGGTCTCGGCAATACCGCCCTCTTTCCTCTTTGCTCCTGCTGTCACGCTCATTAGCCTCTGCATCCTTTTGGTGGCGCGCGCCCCGCGGCGCCGCCCGAGTCGGGCGACCCCGTCCACCGCGATATGAAAATCACCTTATTTCAGCGTGTTAGTCCTTCGGGCGCCGCGCGCACCCCCCCAAAGCGTCGCGACCTGCTTGCGCCGCGCCCTTGTAGCGGCTCGCAAGCAAAGGCGCAAACGTTGGCAAATATGGGGTTGGAAAGCTGGGGCGGCAATCATTGCAGCCGCCGTCGGAACAATCCGAGCGCCGTACAAAATGTCGCGTTTGGCACGCTCTGTGGCAACAAAGGGCATCGAAACTATAGGGAGGACGTGAGTGGCACCGCCGAGATCACCACCAGCGCTTGAGCCATTGGACCTTCATCGGTGAGGGTCACATCGATGCGCGCCTCACAGTCCGCGGGCGTAATGGCTTTGAGCCGTGCGAGCGCACCGCCGGTGAGTTTCATGGTGGGTCGGCCCGACCCGAGGTTGACCACGCCCATGTCCCGCCAAAATACGCCCGCGCGCAGACCCGTGCCGAGCGCCTTCGCGCAGGCTTCCTTGGCGGCGAAGCGCTTTGCATAAGTCTCCGCCCTTCTGGCGCGGCTCTCGGCTTTCGCCCGCTCAGCGGCGGTGAAGATACGAGCGAGGAACCGGTCGCCGTGCCGCTCGATCGTTCGCTCGATGCGGCGCACGTCGATGAGATCCGAGCCGACGCCGAGGATCATGCACGCCCCCGGTCGATCGACGCCCGCATGGCCCTCACAGCCTCGGCGAGGCCGCAGGAGACCGCCTCCCCGATCAGAAAATGCCCGATGTTGAGTTCGATGATCTCGGGCAAAGCCGCGATCGCTTCGGCAGTGGCGAAGTTCAGGCCGTGGCCCGCATGAACCTCGAGGCCGAGGCGCCGAGCCAGCTGGGCACCGTGGCGGATGCGCTGCCATTCGGCCTGCGCCGCCGACATCCGGTTCTCGGCAACGGCGTCGCACCACGCGCCGGTGTGAATCTCGATCACCGGCGCCCCGATGGCAACCGCTGCCTGAATCTGCCGCGGCTCGGCGGCGATAAACAATGAGACGCGGACGCCGGCGCCCCGCAATCTGGTCACGACGGAGGCGAGCGTGTCCTGCTGGCCGGCTACATCGAGGCCGCCCTCGGTCGTGCGTTCTTCGCGACGTTCAGGTACGAGACAGGCGGCGTGCGGACGGGTGTCGACTGCGATCCGAACCATGCCTTCGGTCGCCGCCATTTCCAAATTGAGCGGCTTTGCGATCTCCGCCTTGAGGCGGGCAATGTCATCATCGCGGATGTGACGCCGGTCTTCACGCAAATGCGCGGTAATGCCGTCAGCGCCGGCATCAATGGCAATCTGCGCCGCACGTACCGGATCCGGGTGGCGTCCGCCGCGGGCGTTACGGATGGTAGCGACGTGATCGACATTGACGCCGAGACGAAGGTGGGAAGCCGCCATTCTTTGTTGCCGTCAGGTCGTGGCCCGGGGAACCGCCCTCGGCGTGCACTTCAAGCATGCACCCGCTCGGCGTGCGCCACCACGTCCTTCGCCCGCAATTGCGCGATAATCGAGTTGAGGTGCTTGATATCGAAGACTTCGAGATCGATGGTCACCGACGTGAAGTCGGGTGACGAGCGTTCCATACTGATATTGTCAATGTTGCCGTCGTGCTCGGCGATGACCTGGGCGACCTGGGCGAGCGATCCCGGCTCATTGACCGTCTGAAGCACGATGCGCGCCGGGAAGCGTTGCGGCGTGCGCTCCTCCACGTCCCAACGCAGATCCAGCCAACGCTCGGGCACGTCCTCGAAATCACTCAAGGCCGGCGACTGGATCGGATAGATGGTGATGCCCTCCCCAGGAGTGAGAATACCGACGATACGGTCACCCGGCACCGCGCCGCCATTGGGCGCGAAACGCACCGGCAAGTCGGAATTGATGCCACGAATTGGAATGGCAGCAGTGGCCTCGCCGGGGGCCTTCACTTTGACGGATTTCGCTCGCTTGAGGCCGAACCAGCCGCTCTCCGGCTTCGGCTGCTGGGCGATGGCGGCCGCGCGCTCCTCCTTGTAGTCCGGGTACATGGCGCGCACCACATCGGCGGCACGCATCTCGCCGCGGCCCACGCAAGACATCACCTCTTCGACCGAGGGGCGCGCTAGCCGCGGCAGTGCGCCTTGGAGCTTTTCGTCGGAATAGACGATCTTCGCGCGCTGACATAGCCGTTCGACGATGCGGCGGCCGAGGCCGGCATATTGGTTACGCACCGCGGTGCGAGTGGCGCGTCGGATCGCGGCGCGCGCCTTGCCGGTGCTTACGAGCGACGCCCAGGCCGCCGGCGGAGCGATCTGCGCGCGGGAGGTGATGATCTCGACCTCGTCCCCGTTGGCAAGCTCCGAGACGAGCGGGGCGATCTGGCCGTTGATCTTGCAGCCGACCGCCATGTTGCCGACGTCGGTGTGCACCGCGTAGGCAAAATCGATCGCGTTTGCCCCGCGCGGAAGGGCGATCAACTTGCCTTTCGGCGTGAAGCAAAACACCTGGTCGTGGAACAGTTCGAGCTTTGTGTGCTCGAGAAACTCCTCCGGGTTGGAGCCCTCGGCGAGCAGCTCGATCGTGCGGCGCAGCCATGCATAAGCGCTCGATTCACGCGAGAGCATCTCGGTCGGCGAGCCGACCCCGTCCTTGTAGAGGGCGTGGGCCGCGATTCCGTATTCTGCGATCTCGTGCATATCGCGGGTACGGATTTGCAATTCGACGCGCTGTTGGCTCGGGCCGATCACCGTGCTGTGAATGGAGCGATAGTCGTTCTGCTTGGGGGTTGAAACGTAGTCTCTGAAGCGGCCCGGCACCACCGGCCAGGTCGTGTGCACGACGCCAAGCGCCTGATAGCATTCAGCGACCGTCTTCACCACGACACGGAACCCGAAAATGTCGGAAAGCTGCTCGAATCCGATCGATTTTTGCTCCATCTTGCGCCAGATGGAATAGGCGCGCTTGCGCCGTCCTGAGACGTCGGCTTCGATGCCGCGTTCGGACAGCTTTCGCGTGAGCTGCTGCTCGATCTCGGTTACCAGGCCGACATTCTTCGCTTCGAGTGCGTCGAGACGTTCGCTGATAACCGCATAGGCTTCGGAGTTGAGTTCGCGGAACGCCAAGTCCTCGAGTTCCTCGCGCATCCCATGCATGCCCATGCGGCCTGCGAGCGGAGCATAGATGTCGAGCGTCTCCTCCGCGCTGCGCCGGCGCGCCTCCGGCGGCATATGGGACAATGTGCGCATGTTGTGCAGCCGGTCCGCAAGCTTGACCAGCAACACCCGCACGTCGTCCGCGATCGCCAGCAACAGCTTGCGCAGGTTTTCCGCTTGCTTGGCCTCTTTGGTGACGAGTTCGAGTTTGTTGAGCTTGGTGAGACCCTCGACCAGCGCGCCGATGTCCTCCCCGAACATCTGGTCGATCTCGGCGCGGGTTGCGGTCGTATCCTCGATGGTATCGTGCAGCAGCGCGGCGGCGATCGTGGCATCGTCGAGCTTGAGATCGGTCAGGATGGCCGCCACTTCGAGGGGGTGGGAGAAATAGGGGTCGCCCGACGCGCGCCTTTGCTCGCCATGCGCCTTCATCGCGTAGACGTAGGCGCGATTGAGCAAGGCCTCGCTGGTCTGTGGATTGTAGCGCCTTACGCGCTCGATCAAGTCGTATTGCCGCATCATTGGCGGCGGGGACGACTTCTTTTGTTTTACGGCCTTTTCAATGACTTGGGAGACAATATTGAGACTACGCTCGAGCGGCGCCCGCGCCCGGGACTGGTTCTGCATGCGCGGCAGGCTAGGGGAAGAACGCGCCATCGTTATCCTTGGGTGGCTCCGCGCGGTGCGCGGACATCATATCCCAAGGATATCATCACGGGTGTTAACGGCTACAAGGCACGCCGAAGAATCGCCGCCTGACGACGAACCGGCAGAACTCGGGGCGCCGGCGAGATCAAAGCCCCCGAGGCTTCATTCTTCTTCCTCGGGCTGTTCCTCGGGCGGGGTCAGCCCTTCCAGTCCCTTGAGAAGCTCCTCTTCGGTCATCCGCTCGACGGTGACCTCGGTATCGTCGGCATCCACCGTGCCGCCGGTCGCAGTGATCAGCGGCGCCGCCTCGGGCTCGGGTTCGTCCACCTCGACATATTTCTGCAGCGAATGAACCAGCTCTTCCTTGAGGTCATCGGGTGAGATCGTCTTCTCGGCAATTTCGCGTAGCGCGACTACCGGATTCTTGTCGTTGTCGCGGTCGATCGTGATCTGCGAACCGGCTGAGACCATCCGCGCGCGGTGGCTAGCCAGCAGCACGAGATCGAAACGGTTCTCGACCTTGTCGATACAGTCCTCGACGGTGACGCGGGCCATGATCGTGTCGCTCCTGCAATGGAACTCGTGAAAACTCGGCCGTTAGGTAGCGATCTTGTCGTCAAAGTGCAAGGCGAAATTGACGTTCATATTTGTCTTGGCGTCTCGGCGTGCCTCTGTTAGGCAAATGAAGGAACCGCCACGCGATCCCTTGTATTTTCGGATTGGTTGTGACAACGAGCGTGCACCCGCAATTGAGCGGCAG